>FUWD013187438.1_pt1 | contig 16452 bp, 10 predicted proteins | sample 1063281 | NCBI WGS metagenome assembly FUWD01 (sample SAMEA79048168, study PRJEB19326) | metagenome | biome: marine | reverse complement strand
GAACCTGAAAGAGTAATTATGTTTCGTGTTCCTTGGTTGGACGACAAAGGTGATGTACAGGTAAACCGTGGTTTCCGTATTGAAATGAACAGCGCCATTGGACCTTACAAAGGTGGATTACGCTTTCACCCAACTGTAAACCTTGGTGTTCTTAAATTCCTTGCTTTTGAACAGGTATTTAAAAACTCACTAACTACTCTTCCAATGGGTGGTGGTAAAGGTGGTTCTGATTTTGATCCTAAAGGTAAATCAGACAATGAGGTTATGCGTTTTACTCAAAGTTTCATGAGTGAACTTTTCCGTCACATTGGTCCTAACACAGATATTCCTGCCGGTGATATTGGAGTAGGTGGTCGTGAAATTGGTTTCCTTTTCGGACAATATAAAAGATTAAGAAATGAATTTGTTGGCGTTCTTACCGGCAAAGGTATTGAATGGGGTGGTTCATTAATTCGTCCTGAAGCTACAGGTTACGGTACTGTTTATTTTGCAGAAGAAATGCTTAAAACACGTGGCGACAGTATGAAAGGTAAAGTATGTACAATTTCAGGTTCAGGTAACGTTGCTCAATATGCAACTGAAAAAGCTACTGAATTTGGTGCTAAAGTTGTTACACTTTCTGATTCATCAGGATACATTTATGATCCTGAAGGAATTGATGCCGAAAAATTAGCATATATCATGGATCTTAAAAACGTAAGACGTGGACGTATTAAAGAATACGCTGACAAATATGGTGCTGAATACTTCCCAGGAAAACGTCCATGGGGTGTTAAGTGTGATGTTGCTTTGCCATGTGCTACTCAAAACGAAGTTAACGAAGAAGAAGCAAAAGCTCTTATCGATAATGGTTGTTTCGTAGTATGTGAAGGTGCTAATATGCCTTCAGTTCCTGAAGCTATAGCTGTATATCAAGAAGCCAAAATCCTTTATGGATTAGGTAAAGCTGCTAATGCAGGTGGTGTTGCTGTTTCAGGACTTGAAATGAGTCAAAACTCAATGCGTTTTAACTGGACACGCGAAGAAGTTAATGAAAAACTACATCAAATTATGAAAGATATCCATTCAACATGTGTTCTTTGGGGTAAAGATGGTGATTACATCGACTACGTTAAAGGTGCAAACATTGGTGGTTTTTGTAAAAGTTGCCGATTCGATGATGGCGCAAGGTGTTGTTTAGTTAATAAACCGCATTATAATATCAAAATCACTAGTATAAAAAAGAGGCTGTCCAAAAAGTAATGGACAGCCTCTTAAAATTTAGTTAATTAATTCTATTTTGATTGTATAGTATAAATCAAATTTTCAGTTCTATAACCCGGTATGTCTTCATACCAATCATCATAATCCAAACCACTACTTTCAGCCCATGCAGCAAAATGATTATATGCTGCTACAACTTCCTTCTTTTCCTGTGGGTAATCAAAAACAACAGGAATATTAATCCCCCAAATCAAATTATTTGAAGTTACATAATATCGCCCCAGATCAGGATCACTATCATCGTGAAACGTTCCAAAAAGAGTTGGATCGGCAAGAGTTGTTGGCGCAAAATTTCTTAGATGAACTTCAACACCTCTATCTTGATTAACAATAATAAATGGGTTAAAGTTACCAATATCTAAATCATCATAAGTTATTGGACCTCCTGAAGCAAAGGCTCCATTTTCATAAAATACCATATGAATTGTTACAGATTGAGGTTCAACATAAGGCGCAGACTCTTCTGTATTCACACCTATTCCTTGTCCAGGATGAGTAAGAATACGATAAGAATCATCATATACAATAACTGTTGCTGGCGAAGTATTAACTTCCAAACCATTTAAGGCTAAATTAAAGATGCTACCCGATTGAATATTATATCCACTTACACTAATAACCTGATCCTGAGCGACATTAGGTAACATGAAACCAAATCCATTGTGAAACGAAGCTCCAAAAGCATAAACTGTAAATACGCCAGTTATATCTAACACTCGATCCTGTTCATCTTTAGAAACTGTAAAGTCATAATCAATAACCAAATCGTTAAAATCATAATCACCTTTTCCAGGCCATAGATCCTCATATGCAAGACAACCATCAAGATTAACGTTAGTTGAACCTGGTGGTTCTGAAGGTGGTGCTGGCGGATCTACCGGTGGTATAGGATCACCTTCACAGAGAGGGAGATTATTCTTGCTTATACCAGCAATTAATATGAAATCACCATAAACATCTCCTGTTAATAAGTCAACTGAACAACTAACATGCATCTCCGCATTTTCAACTCCATCAACATAAAAATAAATCGTATTGTCAAATCTGCCATCTTTTTTTGATCCACCTGTAACTGTAAACTCTCCATTAGGACTAACTGTACCTGTATAAATAACAACATCATCCTTCTTTTCTTGAACTATAATTTGAGCGCTAGATGCTCCGGTATAACGCATTGTGAGGCTAAAAATACCACCATCACAACCACAATCATCTCCGCCGCCGCCGCCAGGACAGGTTAAGTAAGTCTCTCCGCCTCCAGATTTATTTCCAGAGAAGCTTTGGTTTACTAATTTAGCATGATTCTTATAATCACTTTTCGAGTGGCCGTTCATACCGCCATCTCCAAGAGCTGTATTAGCCATATCAAGGAAATCCTGTACCGTAACATCCTCGAAAAGCCCCGAACTAAAAACAAGATCTTTTAACTTCCATTCCTTTTCACTAGCACCAATATAACCTTTATCATCAAAATGTACATTCATCATACAAGTAACAATCTCAGATGCCCAACTCCCTCCTTCTTTTGCAGGTGGATTTGTCTTTGATTCGGTAAGTACTTCATCTTTTCCGCCACCCTTACTTAAATAAGTTTCAATATTAGTTGCACCATCAAAATGCAGTGTATAAGTATCACCAACCGTTAGGCCACTAGTGAAAACATCCAAAAAACGAAGATCCCTTATATCTCCTGGAGTTCCACTTCCATCTGAACCCCACTCACTTCTTTCATAAGTTACCAATCCCGAAAGATCACAATCACGTGAGGATTTTAACCCATTGAAATTAGCAATAATATCAGATTCAGCATCTACCAAAATTGGATCGTAAGTCTGATCGAACCCATAAACAACCATTACAACAGTCTTGCTTGTGGGCATAGTTATTCGGGTATTTAGTATATTGTAATTATTAGCATACCCAACATAAAATAGTTCTGACCCATCAAGGGAAAATATTTTAACTATTTGGTTGTAATTATTTTCAGGCAATGTGATACTAACATCTATTGTTTTAGTAGTTTTCCAGTCAAAATTGTCACTTATCACTAAGTCATCCATAGTTTTAACTGTTTCATCCCCATTTGGATCTGAAGTATTCTTTTTACAAGAGGAAAAAGTAACAGTTACTAGAAGAATAATTCCGAATAAATAAATTAGTTGTTTCATAATATAATTTTTAAATTTCTAAATTTTAGCCGACAATAAGCATGCCATACAAACAAAAATATATTTTAACCTGATTATCTGTGATTTAGGCGAATTGTATTACTAATAAAAACATAATTACTATTCCCATCTGAGATTATTTTTCCCAAGAAGAGAAACTAATTCACTTAATACGGATATGTCGCTGTCAAATCTAATACATTACAGAACTATAAACAAGTATCCCTTACTATATTAATTATAATAATGTAGATTATCGCATATGAAAAAAGAATCCATGTAGGTTCAGCAAAACTCATAAATTAAATAAATCATATCTTTGTGTTAAAGTGGATATATTTAAATGACTTATTAATTTCAGATTATTTGAACAATACATACGACTATATTATAATCGGCTCCGGCTTTGGAGGTTCAGTTTCGGCACTTCGATTAAGCCAAAAAGGGTATAAAGTACTTATAATTGAAAAAGGCGGTTGGTGGAAACCTGAAGATTTTCCAAAAACTAACTGGAATCTTAAAAAGTGGCTTTGGTTGCCTTCATTACGGTTTTTTGGGTTTTTTAAATTAACCTTTCTAAGGCATGTTGGTATACTTAGTGGAGTTGGCGTTGGCGGAGGATCTCTTGTTTACGCAAATACTTTACCAAGGCCTCGAACAGCATTTTTTAATTCGGGAAGCTGGGCAGGAATTCGAAATTGGGAGTCACAACTAGAACAACATTACAAAACAGCCGAAGAAATGCTAGGTGCAATTCCTAACCCAAAGCTCTTTGATGCAGATATTGCTTTAAAAGAATTGTCTGTACAAACAAATTGTAAAAATGGCTTTGAAGCAACAAACGTTGGAGTATTTTTTGGTGAACCGGAGAATACTGTTCCTGACCCCTATTTTGATGGCAATGGTCCCGATAGAGAAGGATGCAGTCATTGTGGTGCTTGTATGACAGGATGTCCGCATAATGCTAAAAACTCGTTAGATAAAAATTACCTATATCTGGCTCAGAATCAAGGCGCCAAAATTATTGATAAGCAAAAGGTTACAGAAGTTAAACCTAATATTGTCTCAGATGGTTCCAAAGGATATACGGTTACATTTAAGAATTCTCAATCCTTATTTCAATTAAAGAAAAATCATATTAATACAAAGGGGATTATATTTTCGGGAGGAGTTTTAGGGACAGTACGACTACTTCTTAACATGAAGAAAAAACATCTCACAAAACTAAGTAACAAAACCGGAGATGATATAAGAACAAATAATGAAAGTCTGATTTATGTTGTCTCAAAAGATGATACCAAAGATTTCTCAAAAGGAGTGGCAATAGGTTCAATTTTTCCATCAGATGAAAATTCACACATTGAACCAGTCAGATATGGAACAGGCTCTAACTTCTGGAAATTAATGGGAGTACCTCTTACTTTTGGAAGTAATATCTTTGTAAGAATTGGAAAACTAATATTTCATTTGTTTCGACACCCTTTTTCTTGGCTAAGACTATACTTTACCAAAAATTTTGCTGAAAAGTCCATTGTATTGTTATTTATGCAACACCTTGATAGTACTGTGAAATTTAAGAGGGGATTATTCAACTTAACTTCACATATTTCAACAGGAAAAGCACCTACAGCTTTTATTCCTGAAGCTAAAGAATTAGCTGAAAAAATGTCAAAGATAATTAACGGAAAACCATTTGTATTAAGTACTGAAGCCTTAACTGGTATTCCAACAACTGCGCATATCCTTGGAGGTGCAGTAATTGGAAACTCTCCGGAAACCGGCGTAATAGATTTAAACCAAAAAGTATTTGGGTATGAAAATATGTATGTTTGTGATGGTGCAGCAATATCGGCTAATCCGGGTGTTAATCCTTCACTTACAATAACAGCTATGACTGAGCTGGCCATGAGCAAGATTCCTTCAAAGTAAGGGTTTAGCCTAAAAACTATTTTTTCACACAAAGCCGCCAAGACGCAAAAAGCAAAACTATTCTTATCAAACTTTGCTTCTTAGTGAGAAATCTCATTTTATTTACCCCAAATATTTAGCAACAATTGGCATCCTCCTGCCCATACCAAATGCTTTTGTTGATATTCGCAACATTGGAGGGGTTTGATAGCGTTTATACTCATTTGTATTAACAAGTTTCAAAATCCTGTTAACCAAAGTCTCATCAAAACCCATCTTGACGATCTCTTTTGGTCCTTTGCGTTGCTCAATATATTGATAAAGAATCTCATCAAGAATATCATAATCAGGCAATGAATCTGAATCCTTCTGATCAGGACGTAGTTCAGCTGAAGGTGGTTTTGTAATTATATTCTCAGGTATTATTTCTTTATCACGATTTATGTAGTGGGCAAGTTCGTAAGCCTGGGTTTTATATACATCGCCAATAACCGACAATCCCCCATTCATATCTCCATACAATGTTCCATAGCCTACAGCAGCTTCACTTTTATTGCTTGTGTTTAGAAGAATATATCCGAATTTATTCGACAAAGCCATAAGAAGAACACCACGGGTTCGTGCTTGAAGGTTTTCTTCGGCAATACCAGCAGGCAAATCTTTGAAATATGGTACTAAAAGTTGTTCAAATGCCTTAAACCCTTCTTCTATATTAATAATATCGTATGGCATATTCAGGTTATTTGCCAATTTTATTGAATCATCAATAGAATGATCAGATGAATATCTTGATGGCAGCAATACATTATAAACATTCTCACTACCAAGAGCTTCTGCTGCCAGAGCTGCTGTTAGGGCAGAATCTATACCTCCCGATAAACCTAGTATCGCCTTGCTAAATCCAAGTTTCTGAAAATAATTACGAATTCCCATTACCAAAGCATCATAAATATCAGCAATCTCAATTCTTTCAGATTCCTTGTAATCTAATATTCTATTTTTATCAACTTCAACTGTATCAAAAACTTTAAAGTCCTCAGCAAAATAATTAAGTTCATCAACTATCTTACCTTTAGAATTCATAACCAGCGAGCCACCATCAAATAACAATTCGGTTTGAGCGCCTACGTGGTTAACATAGTATAAAGGCATATTATATTGTATAGCATTCTTTCTAAGAATTTCCTTTCTTATTTTTGTTTGATGATAATTGAAAGGTGAGGCAGCTATATTTATCATTAAATCAGGACTCTGGTTCATCAGCTCATCCATTGGATTAATAGTATATAACGGATTATCCTGTACATTCCATAAATCTTCACAAATTGTAACAGCTAATTTTTGCCTTTGTATTCAACTACATTGAAAATTTTGTTTGGCTCAAAATATCTGTATTCATCAAAAATATCATAATTAGGAAGCAGGGTTTTATTAATGATTGAATGAATTTTTCCATTAGCTAGAAAAGCAGCTGAATTATTTAAAGGTTTTCCTTTTTCATTGTCATTAAAAGTTGGTAAACCAACCACAGCCGCTGTATTTGTACAATGTCCTGCTATTTTATTCACCGATGTCCAACATTGCTCAATAAAGTCATCAAATTCTAAAAAGTCACGCGGCGGATATCCCGATATTGCAAGTTCAGAGAAAACCACAATATCTGCACCTTCTTTCTCCCCTTTCTTAATACCAGCAATAATTTTTGAAATATTACTCTCAAAATTTCCTATATGATAATTTATTTGTGCTAATGCTATTTTCATTACTTACTCAATAATTAAAACATGCAATCTAAAACAATATACTCACATCAAGTCCTAAAAAACTATTCCTGCCATTATTTTTCACTGAACTATCAACAGCATTATCACCTTTAAGGATATTAACAAAGGCATTGTCGTAAACCAGGCCTACACGCATAAAAGTTGAGCCTTGTAAAGGAATTTCAATACCTGCCCCAAGTATTAACGATTCTCGTGTAAAACAAAGTTCATCATAAATATTAGAACTATCTGTTATTTTATCATCCCCATTATCAGGTGTAAATTCGTCATTTGCTTTTGCAGTAAGTAATATGCTTAACCCAAAGCCTATTTGTGCATAATATCGTACTTTTTTAATTTTATTGGTCTTCATAGTAAAGATGAAAGGTAACTTTACATACTTCGTCCGATAGCGTCTTTTTAATAAGCCTTGTTTGGGAGGAAATAATATTTGATCACCATAGGATGGGTACTCCATAGTCCCATTCAAATAAAGCACATCAAAACCTGTTGTAAATGAGTAGTTTTCCATTATGAAGAAATCGGCAATAAAGCCCCATGAACCACCAAAATCTGTTCCAACATTACTATAATTATCCGAAGAAGTACTAAACCATCCGATGTTTGGTCCGGCCTTAAAACCAAACTGAAACGGCTTGTGCTGTGCCGTAAGGTTTAACGAAAATGCAATAAAAATAACAAAAAGTAGTTTTTTAACAAGCATGGCAAAACTTCTATTTTAATGTAATAACTTTACAAAGATAATTATTCGTATAAAGCAATGTATACATAACAACTTTTTTGTTTACTTTTGAATAATAAAATTATTATAAAACGAAAAACATGAAAAAAATAATCTTAATTATTGCAGCATTTTTAATAGTAACTTCTATTAATGCACAATTTCATTTTGGACCACAAATTGGATATACAGCAACTAAATTATCGCTTGAGACAGATGATATTACAACAGATCTTGGAAACAATTTTATGTTTGGAGCATTTGTTAGAATAGGTAACAAGATATATATTCAGCCCGAAGTAAACTGGATGACTACTGGAAGCGTATTCAAATATCCTGAAGTTAATCTTGGTGGTTCGGATCTAAGCCCATTCGAACAAAATATTAAAGTAAATTCAATTAATATTCCTGCATCTCTGGGTTGGCGAATTATAAACCTCGAAATAGTTAATATTAGACTATTTGGTGGCGTAAATGCTAATATAATAACAAATAAAACAATTAACAATTCGGAAGATGTAAGCAATATAGATGAAGATTTATTCAAACCCATTACTGATTCTGATATAGCAGATTTAACTTGGAATTATCAAGTAGGACTTGGTGTTGACGTACTAATGTTTGCTCTTGACGTGAAATATGTTGGTGCGTTTGGCGAACCAATAGCTGGTGATATAAAGTATAACGATGCAACACATAAGTTAACTACATCTTCAAGTAAGTTTTTGGTTACGCTTGGCTGGAAAATATTCTAAAAAAATAATTTCAATCTAATTATAGCAAAGGAAATTTTTCAACAAGATAAAAAATGTCAGTATTTTTGTACTGACATTTCTTTATTATGACTAGTATTAATAATTTAATAATATACTTTCTTTTCACATTATTCCTTTTGCAATCGTGTGATAACTCTTCACCCAGAGGTCATCAAATTAATGAATCTCATCTTGAAAAAACAGATGTTAAAATTCATAGGTATGGAAAAGCACTTTTTGAAACAGATACTAATAATTTCCTGGTTGGAGTAAGTAAAATTCAAAACGAATTTTCTCTTTTCCTTGGAAACAACATTGAGGATCCTGCAATATTAGCACCATTGTACAATTATGTTGCTGACACTCAGCTAAGAGCAATTAGTAAAAAAACTATGGAGATGTATCCTGATTTGACTTCTGAAGAAAATCAATTATCAGATGCCTTTAGCAGATACCATTATTTCTTTCCAGACAAGAAAATACCAGTTGTGTACACTTACGTTTCCAATCTATACTTTGAAAAACCTGTTATTGTTGACGACTCGGTTTTAATAATTGCTTTAGATGATTATCTTGGTGAAGGGTTTTCAATATATCGAAGCCTTGGCTTACCGCATTACAAGATAAGATGTATGACAAGTGATAATATCGTTATTGATGTTATGAAGGCAATGTATACATCTTACCTTGCACCCCAACACAAGCAAAAGACAATGATTGACAGGATGATATCTGCCGGGAAATTATTGTATTATCTTGATGCAATGTTACCTGATGCACCCGACAGCCTGAAGATTTGTTATAATACTAAACAAATGAAATGGGCAGAAGAAAACAAAGCAAATGTGTGGGCATTTTTTGTTAAAAACAAATTATTTTATTCAGCTGATTATAAACTTCAAACGAAATTGATACAAGACGGACCTTTTACTACAGGATTTTCTAGTGATTCACCACCCCGATTAGGTATCTGGTTAGGCTGGCAAATTGTAAGGAAGTATATGGATAAGCACCCCGACATAAGTCTCGAGAGCCTGATACAAAATCAAGATTCACAAGCTATATTTAATAAATCCGGATATAAACCATAAACCAGTAAGCAAACTCCAAAAAACAATAATACAAATATCAAACCAGCAGCAAGCTAGTTTGAAATTTATTATTTGGAATTTACTATTTCTAAATTTTAGTATATTTGTTATCAATAACCAGCACAGCCGTTTCCATGCTTGTAAAAACATATGGTACAGCAATACATGGTATTGATGCCATTATTATAACTATTGAAGTAAATATAAGTCAGGGGAAGAAATTTTACCTCGTTGGCCTGCCTGATAATGCTGTTAAAGAAAGCCATCATAGATTAGTTGCAGTTATTGTTAACATTGGCTTTAAATTCCCACGAAGAAGGATTGTGATAAACATGGCTCCTGCCGATATAAAAAAGGAAGGCTCTGCCTATGATTTATCAATTGCCATTGCAATAATTGCTGCATCAAATCAAATTAGCGACCAAAAACTTAGTGAATTCGTTATGATGGGAGAGCTTTCACTTGATGGTAGTTTAGTATCTGTTAAAGGTGCGCTCCCAATGGCTCTAAAAGCCAAAGAAAATAATTTTAAAGGGATAATTGTACCATATGAAAATGCCAGAGAAGCTGCCATGGTTGATGGAATTGATGTTTATGGATTTAAACATATATCAGATGTGATAAATATGCTTGAAAATGACACACAAGATGGTTTGGTGAAAATAGACCCTAAAAAGCAGCTGTCACTACTAAAATCTTATTCTTTTGATTTTGAAGATGTAAAAGGGCAGGAAAATATTAAGCGAGCCATGGAGATAGCTGCTGCCGGCGGACATAACGCAATAATGATTGGCCCCCCGGGTTCAGGAAAAACCATGCTTGCAAAAAGGTTGCCATCAATCCTTCCACCAATGTCGCTGGAAGAAGCTCTGGAAACTACTAAAATTCATTCAGTTGCAGGAATCTTACCTGCTGATTCTGCGTTGGTATCAACCAGACCATATCGATCACCTCATCACACAATAAGCGATGCCGGGCTTGTTGGTGGAGGAACCTATCCTCAGCCAGGCGAAATTTCCCTAGCTCAAAACGGGGTTCTTTTTCTAGATGAATTACCCGAATTTAAGAGAACAGTTCTGGAAGTAATGCGCCAACCTATGGAGGATAGAATTGTTACTATCTCCCGTGCAAGAGTAACAGTTGATTACCCTGCAAGTTTTATGCTTGTTGCTGCCATGAATCCATGCCCTTGCGGGTATTACAACGATCCTGACAGAGAATGCGTTTGCTCACCTGGTATTGTTAAAAGCTATCTTAATAAAATCTCTGGTCCGTTAATGGACAGGATAGATTTACATGTGGAGGTAACACCTGTCCCTTTTAAAGATCTGGCGCAGGCACCAAAAGGAGAGAAAAGTGAAGATGTAAGAAAAAGAGTAATTTCTGCAAACAATATACAAGAGAAACGATTTGCTAATAATCCGAAGATTTTCAACAACGCTCAAATGTCATCTCAGGATATTGATAAATATTGTAGTTTGCAGCCCGAAGGTTTAAGTTTACTTAAAACTGCCATGGAAAAACTTAGCCTTTCAGCGAGGGCTTTTGATAGAATTAAAAAGGTAGCCAGAACTATTGCCGACCTTGATAATTCTGACAGCATCAAAACCGAACATTTGGCAGAAGCAATACAATATCGTAGCCTCGACCGAGAAAGTTGGGGTAATTAAATAATGAAAATATGAAACTTGTTTATAAAATACTTTTGGCAGTTATATTACCAACAATTATTATATCCGCAATATTTATTTTATTAATTCGAAACACCTTATTTAGGGAAGTTGAAGATCGATTCTTAAAGTCTATTGAAAAACTACTCAAGATTATGCATCATTACTTGAAGCCAGGCTGAACGCCATCTCCAATATTGCACACTACCCATTTACTACTAATTCTAATAATAATGACTTATATAACTTTACAGATAAAGATATTTTTGAAATTCTAAGTAATAGTTTATCAACTGACACATTAATTTATGGCACATCGGTTTACATCGACACAGCATACCAAGGTGATTTAAATAACTCTTTATTTTATGTTTACCGAAAGGGAAATAGTTATAACGATGTTCACCTTAAAAGTAATACTGAGGAATATAATTCCTATTTTGAAAACAATTTTGACTGGTGGTCGATACCAAAAAAACCGGGAAAGACACATGGACATCACCATATTTTGATGAAGGTGTAGGGAACTCACTTATGATAACTTATTCACATCCTTTTTTTTATAACAATATATTTATTGGCATTGTAACAATAGATATTCGCCTATGCGATATTGCGCAGCTTTTACTCATTAAGGAAGAAATGATCGAAGGTGAGTACGATCCAAATTTATATGTCATTAACACTACTGATAGTATTATTATTTACTCAGAAAGCAAAGAACCTTTAGGAAATTTCGCTTACCCTCAATATACCAAATCAACAAAATCATCATCTGAAAATTATACTTTTCTAGATACGATTTTTACATCTAAAATTACATCTGGTATCGTTAAAGAAAAATATGATAACCAAAACTTTTTTGCGTTTTATTCACGAATGAAAACTAATAATTGGCTTATTATAAATATTTTAACCGATTCAAAGGCAAAATCATCCGTTAATAATACTATTACAAAAGCTATACTATTAATGTTGATGCTCGTAATTATTATTGTGCTAACTATCTTATTTACTAGCAGATTAATAACAAAACCCATATCTAAACTTAGCTCAATTACCTTTGATATTTCTAAAGGCGATTATAAAAAGATTAATATTAAAAGAAACGATGAAATCGGAGTTCTGGCTAGCAATTTTAATTTAATGACAAATAAATTAAATGAGAGAGAAAGGAGTCTTAAAGATGCCAACAAAAACTTCTTGTTTTGGATGAGGCAAAAACCAATTTCTACAACTAATAAGTCACGAAATAAGAACACCGTTAAATGGGATAGTAGGGTCAACCCACTTTTTAAACGATATGATCAAAGATCCGGAACTAAAAGATTTTCTTGACATGTTACAGGAATCGGTTGACAGACTTGATGAGTTCTCAAAAACAGCTTTGGAAATCACCCAAATGCAAACAGTTGGCAAAGAAATGGAGAAAACTAGTTTTAGTCTTAACAAAGTTGTTGCTAAAGTACTGGAATCAAAACTCCCTGATGCAGAAAAAAAACAATGTACTTTCGCTGCAGTCTACTCAAATAATGACAACATAATTGGTATAGAAGATTATACTATACGAACTGTGGAAGAACTTGTTAGCAATGCTATAAAGTTTTCAAATGAAAATAGTGTAATCGACATAATAACTTTGGAAGATAATGAAAAAATAAAACTCATTGTAAGCGACAAAGGCGAAGTTATTCCTTCTGATAAAATTGAAGAAATAACTAAACCATTTGGTTTGGCAAAGGATCATTATGACAAAGATATTGGTCTTGGATTAGCCTATGTACAAACATTCCTTGATATTAATGATGCTACGATGGAGATAATAAGCTCTACTGAAAAAACAGAAATAACTCTTATATTTTTATACTCTTAAAGTAAAATTTTGGAAAAGAACGTAATAACCATTGAAAAGCTAAATGCACTAAATAAAGGCACATTACAATTACTTGATGAGTTATCTATGTAAGTAAGCATTAAAAACATAACAAAATGTCAGCTTCAAAAATTATAGCAATTACAATAATTACATTTACATCTATAATTTTTAGTAGTCAAGCTGCATTTTCTCAAGTCAACCTGCCTGACCGGCTGGCAGGTCTAGACTCCCTATGGGATGTGTGGAATAATATTTCCCGACCAGATACTATTCGTATAAAAGCAATTCATGAGTTTGTAGATCAAGGATACCTATTTTCTAAACCAGACAGTGCCTTCTATTTTGCACAATTGGAATATGAATTTGCAAAAAGTAAAGGGCTCCAAAAACAGATGGCAATAGCCATAAATACACAAGGAATATCCTTTTTGGTTAAAGGCGATTATGCCAACGCAATGGACTACTATATGAGCAGTTTAACCATTTGGGAACAAATAGGTAACAAACGAGGTATTGCCAATTCTTTAAATAACATTGGAATTATTTACAAGGAGCAAGGTGATTATGCCAGTGCCATTGACTATTATAACCGCAGTTTAGCCATTCGGGAAGAGATTGGCAACAAAAAGGGAATCGCCACATCCTATACCAGCATAGGAAATATTTATAGCGCACAGAAAGATTATACTAAAGCAATTGATTATCATTCCCGCAGTTTAGCCATTAAGGAAGAATTTGGGGATAAGTGGGGAATTGCAATTTCCCTAAATAACATTGGAATTAACTATTCTGAACTTGGTGATTTTACCAAAGCCATTGACTATTATAAACGCAGCTTATCCCTCAGGGAAGAAATTAAGGATAAAAGGGGAATTGCTTCTTCCTTAAATCGCATCGGGATTATTTATCAAAAACAGGGTAACAATGCAAAAGCAATTAGATACGGAACACGTGCTCTTACAATAGCTAAAGAAGTAGGCACTGTAATAGAAATCAGAGATGCTTCAAAGGCCTTGTATGACTCATACAAAGATACAGGTAAGTTTAAACCGGCTTTGGAAATGTACGAACTCTATATAAAAACAAGAGACAGTATCGATAGTGAAAAAAACCAAAAAGAGGTTATTAGACTAGAGTATAAATATGAATACGAAAAACAAAAAGCAGTTGAGGAAAAAATCAGATTAGAAGAAGATAGAGCTAAAAAAATATTACAGACGAGAAATTACATCATTGTTTTCTCTGGTCTGGGACTTCTATTTATCCTATTAATTGTTGCCATTTTCTATGTTAAGGCTTTAGGGAGAAGGAATAAAATAATTAATGATCAAAATGACAAATTGGAGGAGACATTTGATGAACTAAACATTGCCAGAGAAAATGCAGAGTCTGCCACACAATCAAAAAGCCAATTCCTAGCTACTATGTCACACGAGATTCGCACTCCGATGAATGCAATAATAGGACTTTCCAACCTTGCTTTAAGAACAGATCTTTCACGAAAACAAGAAGATTATTTAAACAAGATTGACAGATCAGCATATGCATTACTTGGGATTATTAATGACATATTGGATTTCTCAAAAATAGAAGCAGGAAAAATTAATGTTGAAAATATTGATTTTGATTTGGAGCAAGTTCTCGATACGGTATCTAATTTGAATTCACAAAAAGCGCAGGACAAAGGACTTGAATTTTCTTTGCACGTTTCACCCGATGTGCCGTATTACCTCATTAGTGATCCTTTACGCATAGGTCAGATTATTACAAATTTCTGTAGCAACGCAATTAAGTTTACAGAAAAAGGCGAAATAGTTGTTGATGTTAGTGTTAAAGAAATCCTTGAAAGCAATAATCTTAAACTTCAATTTTCTGTTAAGGATACAGGAATAGGATTAACAGCAGAGCAAAAAGGAAAACTATTTCAGGAATTTAGTCAGGCCGATAGCTCAACCACACGCAAATATGGTGGTACAGGATTAGGATTAGCTATCTGTAAAAAACTTGCAGAAATAATGGGTGGAACTACTGGTGTAGAAAGTGAATTTGGCAAAGGAAGCACGTTTTACTTCACGGGTATTTTTGGTGTCCAGGAAAAGAAGAAAAGAACGGAATTTAAAACACCTCAGGATATACAACATATCAATGTACTAGCTTGCGATGACAATGAAACAGCAAGGCTGATTTTCTCAGAAGCACTAAACTTGTTTAAATTCAACACGAAGATTGTAGATTCTGGTATTGAAGTAATTGATGAGCTGAAGAAAAACAAATATCAATTGCTATTAATTGACTGTCAAATGCCCGATATGGATGGAATAGAAACAGTAACTAAACTAAAACAGAATCCTGATTACTCCAAATTGAAAACGATTCTTGTCACCGCTTACGGAAGTGAGTCAGCTGCCTATAGAGCAAAGAAAGCGGGGTTTGATGGTTATATAGCAAAACCTTACACTTTTTCGACGCTTTTTGATACAATCATGGAAGTATTTTCATTAGAAGAAAGGTCACGTCGAAAAAAAGAAGTTAAGGGAAAGAAACACAAAAAGGCACTTGAAAACATAGTAGGCACAACAATTCTCCTTACAGAGGATAACGAAATTAACCAACAGGTTGCTATGGAGCTTATGGAAGATGCGGGGTTTGTTGTAGAGATAGCGAATAATGGATTAGAAGCTGTTGAGAAAATGAAATCTTCGGGAGAAAATTCTAAATATGCATTAATATTCATGGATATTCAGATGCCTGTTATGGATGGATTGACTGCAACAGAAGAAATAAGGAAACTAAGTCAATATAATGAGGTGCCGATCATAGCTATGACTGCAGATGCGATGACAGGCGTTAAAGAAAAATGCCTTGAACTTGGAATGAACGATATGGTTACAAAACCCATTGATCCTGATGAAATGTTTGGTGCGATGGTGGAGTGGATTAAACCGGATGGAAAGAAAAAGAAAAAGAAAAAGAAAAAAGTTACAGACATTAAGGAAAAAACAGAGAATATAGAAATACCAAATATCCCCGGTTTGAATATCCAAAGTGCTTTGGGTAGGATGAACAATAAAAAGAAACTCTACTTGAATATTCTGGAGAAATTCTACAACAACAATCAGAATTTCATTACAGAAATAAAGGCCACACTTGAAAAAGATGATTATGAAACAGCACAAAGATTAATTCACACTCTCAAAGGTGTTAGTGGGAATATTG
>FUWD013256697.1_pt50 | contig 16455 bp, 16 predicted proteins | sample 1063281 | NCBI WGS metagenome assembly FUWD01 (sample SAMEA79048168, study PRJEB19326) | metagenome | biome: marine | reverse complement strand
ATGCTTGGGATTGTGAGTCTACGGCTGCATATTCAGTTAAAACCTCTGCCGCTGCTTCTCCAATCTTATTCATTACGTCATCTGGAACTTGTCTCATTTGAACTCCATGCTCATTAATTAATTTCTGATAAGCACCATCATTAGCAGCCTGGAATCTTGAAAGAACTTCCATATTAGTTGCTTTTGAAGCTTGAGTCATAAGGCTACGGGTATCATCATCGAGAGATTCCCATTCTTTAAGATCGATAGCACAATCTAGAATTGTTGCTGGCTCATGCCAACCTGGATTGTAGTAGTATTTTGCAGCTTGATGAAGACCTTTGCCTAAATCTGCAGCTGGTCCAATCCATTCAGTACCGTCAATTGCACCAGAAGCAAGAGCAGGAAGAACGTCACCACCAGCTAATAAAATAACTGAAGCTCCTAATTTTTCCAAAACTTTACCACCAATACCTGGCATTCTAAATTTTAAACCTTGGAAGTCATCGATACTCTTAATTTCTTTATTGTACCATCCGCCCATTTGGTTTCCTGTATTACCTAATGGCAGAAATTTAACTCCTAGCTCATTATAAACTACATCAGAAGCTTCGATGCCGCCGCCATAATAGCACCAAGCATTTTGCTCTTGAGCAGTTAAACCAAAAGGCATAGCAGCAACTAATGAAATAGCATTACTAATGTTCGTCCAATAATAAGGCGCACCGTAAGACATTTGAGCGGCACCAGATCTTACAGCATCTAATGACTCTAATCCTGGAACTAGTTCTCCAGCAAAATAAACTTTAATTTTTACTTTACTAGATTGTGAATTAACAAAAGCTGCAAATTGAGAAAGAGCATCACCTAATATGCCCGTCTTACCAAAAGCTGAACAGGCTATCCATTCTTTGTGGCCTTCTGATATTGCAGGCGCTGGAAAAGAAGATACAGCAGCAGCAGCAGCAACAGTCGCTCCAGCAGCTTTAAGAAAACCTCTTCTCTTCATAGATTTTTTATTTACCATTTATTATTCCTCCTTATAAAAAAATTTAATGATGAATGTAGTATTCTATTTTTATGAGTAATTAAAATACCAAGGAAGACCGAAATGATCCCCACATAATGGTATGATTCGAGTGTCTCTTGAAATACTAAAAAAGCTAAAATGCCTCCAAAAATAGGCATGAGATGAAGAAAAGGTCCTGATTTATTTGCTCCAATTAATGTTACTCCCATATTCCAAAATAAATATGAAAAAATACTTGGAAAAATTCCCGTGTACCCAATTGTGAGTATTGAAATAGGGCTTATGACGATACTATGATTAAGGATAAATATATCGAAAAGATATATAGGAAATAAAAATAAAACTGTAAAACCGAATGACATATAAAGAAATGATAGTCCTTCTATACCAGTTTCATTTTTTTTAAGAAGTATGGAGTAAATAGCCCAACAGATTACCGCTAAAATAATAAAAATATCGCCTCCATAAAATTCTGAATTAAAAAAATTATAATAGTTTCCTTTTGTAATAACATAACTCACACCAACTAGGGAAATAATAATTCCTAAAAATTGAATTTTTGAAGATTGAATTTTAAATAATAAAAAATTAAATAATATAATTAGCATTGGAGTGGTAGAAACAATTAAAAGTGCATTGATTACTTTTGTAGAAGTTAAGCCTAAATAAATAAAAGTATTGAATAAAGTGGGACCTGTTAAGATTATAAGAAAAAATATTAAGGGTTGTTTTTTAATTTTATTAAAAACTTTTATAGATGAAGGTAAGCAAAAAGGAGTTAAAATGGTAAAAGCTATAACCCATCGATAGAAGCCAAGAGATAAAGGCGAAATAATAGACTCCGTTGAAGCCAGTCTACCAACAATAAAATTTCCTGACCAAAATAAAGAAGCAAGACAAAGTAGAATTGCCGCTTTAAGGGAATTACTTAATTGCATCTAAAATAGTTAGACAATCTCAACTGCTACCGCAAGACCTTGACCACCACCAATACACATACTTGCTACTCCATATTTTTTTTTAGTTCTTTTAAGTTGATGAACAAGTGTTGCAATGACTCTAGAACCTGAACAGCCGATTGGATGACCAAGAGCAATAGCTCCACCGCAAATATTTAATCTTTCTTTTTTAATACCCAGCTCTTTTTGAACTGCTACAGAAGTTGCTGAAAAAGCTTCATTAATTTCGACCAAATCAAAAAAATCAAGAGAAACATTTAGTTTTTTTAATAAATTTTTAATAGCATGGATTGGGGTAATTCCCATGTAATTAGGATCTCCCGCATAATCTGACCATCCAATTATTTTAGCAATTGGTTTAATCTTATAGTTTTTGCAATAGTCATCTGAGCTGAGCGCTAGCATTGCCGCGCCATCGTTTAATGAAGAAGCATTTCCCGCTGTGACAGTTCCTTCTTTTTTAAATGCAGATTTGAGCGAAGATAATTTTTCTAATTTTGTATCAGGTCTAACCTCATCTATTAAAGAAGTAGAGATTAATTCATTTTTAAAATAATTATTTTTTAAGGCTTTATAAGCCTTCTGATAAGAATTAAATGCGAATTCATCTTGGTCTTTTCTGCTAACTTTATATCGCTTGGCAACATTTTCTGCCGTGATACCCATATGATCTTTTGAAAAAACATCTGTTAAGCCTTCAGATAGAATTGAATCTATCATTTCATCATTACCTAATTTTATTCCTTTTCGAAGCAATGAAGTATGTCTTGCTAGCGACATACTTTCCTGACCTCCAGCAATTAAAAGTTGATTTTCTTTGCTTTGAATTTTTAATGCTGAATCCATCACCGCTCTCATTCCACTGCCACATACTTGATTCACGCAGTATGAGAAACTACCTTGAGAAAGACCTGATTTAAGTGAAACTTGCCTTGCAGTGTTCATACCAAGTCCTGCGGTTAGAACTTGACCTAAAATTAATCCCTCGACATGTTTTTTATTTAAATTTTTATTCCTATTAAAAATACCTTCGATACAAGAAGATCCTAAATCAACCGATTCTATTTTTTTATACTGACCTAAGAAACTTCCTATAGGGGTTCTAATGGCATCGATAATTAATACTTCACTCATATAATTTTATATTTTTATATTCTTTTAGGGACTCAGGATTAGCCAAGGCATCTAAGTTGGAAATCTTATCATTATTAAGTGTTTTTTTTACTATTATTTCAGAATTTTTCCCACTTTTAGTTCTAGGGATATCTTTCACTTGAAAAATTTTCCAAGGAACGTGCCTTGGGCTAAGTTGATCTTTAATTAACTTTTTAATCTTTAAAATTTGATTATCAGTCACGATATTTGGAGTGACTGCCTTTACAAAGAGTAATATTTTTTCATCATTTTTATCTTTTAATCCCACAGCCAATGAATCTTCAATGTAATCTAAAGAATTCAAAACATTATATATTTCAGCAGTTCCAATTCTCACGCCACCTGGATTTAAAGTAGCATCAGACCCTCCAAATACTCGATAACCTCCATTCACAGTCTTTTTACAAAATCACCATGGCTCCAAATATTTTTTATATTTAGTAAAATAAGCATCTTTATATTTTTTTGTTATTCTTATCATTCCAAAAATAAATAGGCTTAGATGGAAAAGGACTTTTACAAACTAACTCGCCTGTTTTATTTGTTGGTAATCCTTTTTCATCAAAAACATCAATATCCATTCCTAATCCTGGAGATTGAATTTCACCCTTATAAACGGGACTCATAGGATTACCCAACATAAAACAAGAAACTATATCTGTTCCTCCACTTATCGAATGAATTGGAATATTTTTATTAATTTTTATATTAATAAAATTAAAGATCTCATCAGATAAAGGGGAGCCTGTAGATAGAACAGATTTTAAATTCTTTATATATGTTTTATTTTTAGGTAAGTTTTTTGAATGAAGGTGTTCAAAAGCCTTAGCACCAGCTCCTAGAATAGTAGCCTTACTTTTTTTTACAGTATTAATAAAATTTTCTGCATCTGGATAGAACGGAGACCCCTCGTAAAGTGAAACAGTAGCTCCAAGTAATAGATTTGAAACCATCCAATTCCACATCATCCAACCACATGTTGTAAAGAAAAGCATATTATCTTTTGAAGAAACATTAGTATGAAGAGATAACTCTTTTAAATGCTGTAAGGTTACACCCCCATGACTATGTGTAATGCATTTAGGTAGACCTGTCGTACCACTAGAAAATAAAATATAGAGAGGGTGATCAAAGGGTACTAAAGAATTTTTTAAAAATTTTTTGTTTAAAAATTTTGAATAAATTTTTTCTAAATCTAATTTTTTAGATAAATGAGACGGGTAAGAAGTTTTAATTATATTGGGTATATTTAAGGTATTTTGAATTTCAGTTAACTGATTTGAATATTTAAATTTCTTACCATTATAAATGTAATAGTCACAAATGATTAACATCTTAGGTTTTAGTTGGTGAAATCTATCAATAACAGCTTTTACCCCAAAATCAGGAGAACATGACGACCAAACAAGTCCTAGTTTAGAACAAGCTAATAGACAAATAATTGTATCTGGAATGTTTGGTAAATATCCCACTACACGATCACCTTTTTTTAATTGAGTTTCTTTAAAATAATGAGCTAATGCATTGACTTTTTGGTGCAGATCTTCGTATGTGATTTGACTAAAATAATTATTTTCTGAAAAAAATTTTATTGCTATATCTTTTGAATGAAATTTATCTACTTCATTAAAGTAATTTATTTTTGAATTTTGAAAAAACCTACTTTGAATAAAGTTCTTATTTTTTTTAAAAGTTTTAAAATTTTTTTCCTTATATATGTTTAATTTAAAATAATCAGCTAACTTTAACCAAAAAATTTCCTTACTACTTGTTGACCACTTCCATAATTTATCGTAATTAGAAAATGTTATTTTTAAATCTTTTTTTATAAATTCCTGGAAATGAAAAATATTTGTTTTTTTTATATAGCTGATCTTAGGAAGCCAAAGAGCTTTCATTGCTTACCAATTAATAATTGAATTTTTTCCTTAAGAAAATTAGGAATTTTTGAAGGTCTATGTTGGTTATCGATACAAACAATAACAATTTCAGATTTTAATATCAGTTCGTCATTACGGAATATATTTTGATTTAATACAAATGAAGCATTTGAAATTTTTTCAAGTGATGTTGTGACTTGCAAAAGGTCTTCTAAGTGAGCTGATTTAATATAATCTAAATTACAAACCTTAACTATAAATCTAGAATTATATTTTTTATGCAGTATTTTTAAACTAGTTCCACAAGCATTAATCATTTCGGTTCTTGCTCGTTCCATAAATTTTAAATAGTTAGCGTAATACACAACACCCTCAGCATCAGTGTCTTCATAATATATTTTAACTGGAAAGTTAAATGTGTTTGTTGTATTTAAATTAACATTCATACTGTCTAAAAAAAATTTAACTAGTTAAGTAATCTCTTAGAGTTTTCTTGAATTGAAATATTTTTTCTAAGCATAAAAATAATTAATTTATCTATTATAAACCAATGAAATGATTATAAAAAATAATGGATAACACAAGTACGGCAAGAAAAATATTAATACTTAAAATAACTTTACCGCCTGTACCCATTTTTGTTAGTTTTGGAATTTTAATCATGTTATATATCTTATCAGAAAATTATACCTTTTGAAGCATACTTATTGTACTGATATATTAATTTTGGTTTCGTGGTGAAATGGATATCATTCAAGGTTTCGACCCTTGCGTTTCAGGTTCGAGTCCTGACGAGATCGCCAGTTTCTAGTTATTCAAAATAACTAATAAAAAAATTGTTTTTAGAATTAGGCATTTTATAAAGCTGTTCGACTAATATGTTATCTTTTAAAGATTCAACTGTTTCTTCATAACGATGGATTATTATAACTTTTTTATTTTGAAGTTGATCAATAGTAATAGGCATTAACATTTCAAAATGATTGCCTGGATGAGCTCCGGTTGATAAATACCTCATTTTATCTTGTTTAGAAGGAAGGTGGTAAAGAAATTTTGCAATATTCATTCTATCGTCAAAAACTATATAGTCCGATAAAAGTGAATCATCTAAAAATTTAATTTCATTTGAAGCACTCTTCATCCCCTGAAGCTTATTAAAGGGAGAAATATTGGGAGGATTGATAATTAGATAACTAACTAAAAATAAAATTATTACCCCAAGTAGGGCATTGATATAAAGTAGTTTTTTGTATTTTTGGTACATCATACTAGATGCAATCATTGCTATTCCAATAAAAGCAACTGATGACCAGTTGGCATTGGCTCTACTGATAAAACTTTGAATAGTTATTAATATAATAATAGGTAGGGAATAAGAAATTTCAAATGCGTAAGATTGATAGAAGTTTTTGAATTTCATAAACCCTTTTAAGTAAAGAAAAAAAATAATTGGAGTAGCAATAAAGAACTGACTCATAATAAAGTTAAATAATTGCTCAAAATTAAATAATGTAGCACTCCAGTTAAAATTATCACCTGTATGAATAAAAGTAACCCAGTTGCTACTATAGACCCAGTAAATATGAGGACTAATAAATAATGAAACAAAAATTGAAATTATTGAAATATTTTTGATTATTTTGTTTTTATTCTCACTAAAAATGATTAGAAAAATGCTACATACAAAAAAATAAATCATTGCATACTTTGCATAAAATCCTAGAGCAACAAAAATACTTGTGAGAACTATATGTTTGATTGAATTATCATGAAGTGAGAGTTTAAAAAAATATAAAGAAAGTGACCAAAATAATAAAAGAAATGGGTCTGTCGAAACAATATTAGATGAAAGGCTAACTGCAAAGAAAAGCAAATAAGAAATAGAAAGCCATATGCTCTCTTCTTTATTTCTATTAAATGCCCTGGATAAATTAAACAAAACAATGGAAGTTAAGGTATGAGCGAGAAGAGATGGAAATTTAAGAATAAATACTGAACTTCCAAAGAAAGAACTAAATAAGGCTATTACCCAAGCTACTAGTGGCGGTTTAGAATAATACCCCCAATCAAAATAAGTACTCCAATACCAATACTGAGCCTCATCACCCTGTGGTTCTAATGGAGATAATGCTAAACTTATAACTCTTATAAAAAGAATAGAAAAAATAAATAATAATAAGTAATTATTTTTTTTTAAAGAATATGATTTTATCAACATTTAAATTATCAGGTAATAGAGAAAAGAAATCAAATAAGATTTTAACTATAAAGTGTGTAATCATGAAGCTCATTATCACATCACTAAAAAAGTGACCACCCTCCATGATACGAGTTATTCCAATTAATATAATCAATAAATAAGCAAATTTATTGAATTGTGGCTTAGAGAAAACTAAAATTAAGGCTAGTAATAAGGTATAGGCTGATACATCACCTGAAACAAAACTACAGTTATGATCGCAGTGTGAAACTTTCAGCCAAGGTATTGAAAATGGCTGATCACCACCAAAAAGGATAGTGTCATTAGGTCTAACTCGTCCCCAAAGATTTTTTAAAATAACATTTACAACTAGTCCTAGTGAAAGAAATGATGACAAAAAAAGATAGGCTAAATTATTTATTGTTAGAGATAGAAAATTTTTTTTAGTAATAATCCAATAAACTATTCCAATAATTGGTATGAGCAAGACAGCTAAAACAATTATAGGCAGGAGAATGTCACGTAAAAGATAAACATTCCAATCAAATGAGTTAGCAAAAAAACTCCCGCTACCCTTATAAAAAATCCCACTTACAGATATATCTATTGTTGGGAATATAAAAAATATTATTGAAATAGAGATGATGATTAAAAAATATTTTAAATAATAATGAGTCATAATAATTTTTAAATAGTATTCACGAAAAAAATTTGAACAAATAGAGGCTATTTGAGAAACATAATTGTTTGGAAAAAATTCATCTTTTTTAATAAATAATCTTTCTTGGATGAAAAATTTATTTCTTAGGAAGATGAATACAAAATATGAAACAGCAGAACCAGCAATAACATCACTCAGATAGTGAGCGCCAATTATTAATCTTGTCAGAGCTATAAAAATACCAACAGAAATTATATATTTTTTAATACCAGGAAAAAGAAAGTAAAAAACAAAAACAATACTAAAAATAGTCGATGCATGTCCTGAAGGAAAAGAGTGAAAACTCGAATTAAAAGTAAATAGATTAAGGTCTAAGGAATCATGATCAAAAATTAACATTTTAGGTCTAGGCCTACCCACAAGATGTTTTAGAATTTGCGTAACAACTCCGCTAAGAATAATATTATAAAAAACAAAGACGTTTAGATCGTATAAATTTTTAAAAATAGGAGATATGTTTTTTCTAACTCGTAAGATTAAGAAAAATAATGCAATGAATAATAGATAATATAATGAATCGCCAAATTTAGTAACTGTATGAAAAAATGATTTAAAAGGCTCATTAAAACCATAAAAAAATAATGTTAATTTTGTGTCTATAATAAAAGAAAGCAAAATTGATATTATAAAAAAGAATAAGATTTTTTTATCTTTTAATTCTAAATTTTTAAAAAAAATCATTATTTTGAAAAATTCATATTTAATTTTTTACCATTAGAATAGTTAAAAAAAGTTTGATTTGTTGAAGATGTATTATTTATGGGCATATTATTTAGATCTGACACTTGTATTTGAATATTACAATCACTTTTCAACTTATAGTTTTCATAGAACTCAAAAAGTAAACTTGGTTCATTAATTCCAGATATATTAATATTATAATCTTGGCCACATTCATAATGTGTATTTATAAAGTCTTCGATTCCATCAGCAATCCATATATTTTTATGTAAAAAAACTAGATTAGCTACCGTTATCAGCACTAAAAAAGAAGATGAAAGTGACGATAATTTGACTAAGTTCAATAAGGACTGATTATTTTTAAAGAATATCGGGTTTAAAATTAATGGAATAATCATAAATCCATAATAGAAGAGTGATAGATTATTTCTTTCTTGACCTGTTATTTCGTAAGCTTTTAGATCTATTAATATGAGAATTATGACTAGACCCATATTTAATCCTAATAATATCTTACTCCATTTAAATTCGATGAACTCCAGAGTTCTTGATAAATAAATTGCCATTAACGGGACGACGGGCAAAATATAGTGAGGAAGTTTAGTTGGAATTATTTCTAACAATAATAAAAATACAAAGATAGAGCTTAAAATCATTAAAAGATTTTTATCCCAATTAATTTTCTTAAAAAAATTATAAAAAATTCCAATTATTAAAAGTGGATAAATGGGGAAAACAATTAAAAAAGATCCCAATAAATAATAACCAAAAATACCTCCATGTGATTCTTGAGTTTCTATTAACTTACCACCAAAATCTTTTATTAATGATTGTTGAAAGAATTGCCCTTCTGTTAAAATATTGTAAAGAAGTGCTAAAAAAATAGATATAAAGATAACAATAGATAAATTTGAAAGTTGTATTATCTTTTTCTTCATTGAAATATTTAAATCTGCTAATTTGAAAATTAGAGCTACTCCTACAATAATTAAAAATACGGGTCCTTTAATTAACATTGCAATAAGACTTGTTATAATAAAAAAAATATGTGAATAATTTTTTTCTTCCTGAAAGCATTTTATAAAATAATAATAAGACATTAATGAAAATGCCGTATAAGCCATATCAGTAGTCGCCTGCAAAGATTCAAACATCACAATGACTGTTCCAGCCAATGCTGCCAGAGGGATCATTGTATTTAAATCATAAAATAATAATCTTGCTAATTTATGAGTAAATAAAAGCATTAGTATGAGACTTAAGAAAGACGGAATTCGAAACATCCATATTTCTTTGTCCAAAAATTTATTAAAAATTTTATAAGAAGCAAATTGCATCCAGTAAATACCTGGTGGTTTTTTTAATCTTAAACTTTCACCAAATTTAAGATTGATAAAATCATTGGTTTCTGAAATTTGAAAAGATGTTTGTGCATAACGAGCTTCATCCCTGTCTAAAACAGGTGTGATGTAAATCATGATCGCAACACACATAATAGAGAAAAATATGATCACTAAAATCGGGGTATTGATTATGATTCGGTGAATAAAGTTAAGCATTGAATTACGATATCTATCTATAGTAGATCATGTCTTTATAAGTAACAATATATAGTGCAATTTGCAAATCTCTTGATGTGTATTTTGTTTAAATCTATAATGAGATTAAGGGATTTATATCCTTTTTTTTGCAGACTAAAGTAAGTGGCTTTTTTCTTAGTGGTCACTTTTTTCTTCAAAAAGGGTCAAAAGTTTACTTCTGGCCCTTTTTTTTTGTTCTTTTTATAAAATAATTCCATAAGATTAGAATTCATGATTAAATTAGTTTTAATGTTTCTCTGTTTTTTTGCTGGATACTTTATTGCTGATTTAGAAATTATAAATATCCCTTTTGATCAAATGCCTTACTTTGAAGATCTTTATGAGAAGGCGGAATAATTAATTATGGATACTTCTCATATTCTTTACGGATTTACCGATCTTAAGAATCTAGATTCACATGGTCCTATTGTTATAAATAAAGCCAAAGGCGCTTACGTCTACGATAGGAAAGGTAAAAAATATTTTGATGGAAATTCAGGTCTCTGGAATTCCGTTGTAGGGTTTGATCATCCTAAGATGATTGCTACTGCTCAAAAACAATATGAAGAGCTGTCAGGTTACCATGCTTTATTCGGAAGGATAACTGAACCAGCTATTCATCTAACAAATAAACTTATTGAAGTTTCTCCTTTCGATGAAGGAAAAGTTTTTTTTACAAACTCAGGATCTGAAGCTAATGACACTGCAGTTAAATTGTTATGGTTTATGAATTCACACAAGGGAATGCCTAAAAAAAGAAAAATTATAACGCGTTATAACTCTTACCATGGTGTTACTATGGGGGCTGCTTCTATGACAGGGAAGCCTTACAATGATGTATTCGGATTACCTCTACTTGATTTTATTAGATCAGCATGCCCTCATTACTGGAAGTTTGGCAATGAAGGAGAAAGTGAAGAAAATTTTTCTTTAAGAATGGCTAAGGACTTAGAAAATGTCATTGCTAAAGAAGGTGCCGATACAATCGCTGGATTTTTTGCTGAACCAGTTATGGGTGCGGGGGGAGTCATTCCTCCATCAAAAAATTATTTTCAACTTATCCAGCCGATTTTAAAAAAACATAATATTCCATTAATTGCAGATGAGGTTATTTGTGGTTTTGGAAGAACGGGAAACTTATGGGGCTCTATTACCTATGATATTAAGCCCGATATCATTATAGCCTCGAAATGTATTACTTCAGGTTTTTTTCCTCTAGGTGCTGTGATTACTGGTGAAGAAATTACCAAAGAATTGATTGAAGCCTCTTATGCTGCAGAAGAATTTCCACATGGCTTTACAGCCGGAGGTCATCCAGTTGGATGTGCTTTAGCACTCCAAGCAATTGATATTATTATTGAAGAAAAATTAGTTGAGAATGTAAGAAAACTAGAACCTCTATTTATGGGAGGTTTAAAAAAGTTTGAAGATATGGAATTTATTGGTGAAGCCAGAGGAATTGGATTAATGGGTGCACTAGAGATGGTTCAAGATAAAAAAACTAAAAAGCCTTTTGATGGTCATATGAATATGGGAGAAAGAGTAGCAAACAAAGCAATTGAAAAGGGCTTGATATGCAGACCACTAGGACCATCAATAGTTTTATGTCCTCCTTTTATTACAACTCCAGAACAAATTGATTTTATGTACTCAACTCTTAAAGAAACTTTAAATGAAGTTTTTAATGAAATTAAAATCAGTAACTAAACTTTTAGAATAACAGAACCTGTAGTCCTACGATTTTCAATCTCATCATGAGCTTGACCTAAGTTTTCTAGGTCATAAATATTATTATATTGAATATCAATTTTATTTTCTTTGATCATTTCAAATAAGATCGCGGTAGCATTATTTAACCATCCAGGAATAGGAGTAAAGTGAAATAGAGTTGGTCTAGAAAGAAAAAATGACCCAGCTTGCAAATCACCTATTTTTAAGTCTGTGTATACGCCAGATGATTGTCCAAAACTTATCAGTGTGCCATGTTTTTTTAGGCAACCGAAAGAACCTGCCATTGTTGTCTGTCCGACACTATCAAAAACAACATCGAACCCTTCACCATTAGTGAGTTCCATTGCAACTTTTTGAAAATCTTCTTTGTTATAATTAATTACGTGCTCATACCCATGTTGTTTTGCAAGTAAACATTTCTCTTCTGTTCCTGCAGTCCCAATTGTTTTAATACCCAAAGATTTTAACCACTGGCCGGCAATTAAACCTACACCGCCAGCTGAAGCATGGAATAAAACAGTTTCGTGACCTTTGATTTTATAACTATCATTTAAAAGATATTTAACTGTAAGGCCTTTTAATATTACTGCTGCTGCTTGATCAAAAGATATGAAATCTGGTATATGGACTACTAATTCTTGCTCTATAGTTCTGTGAGAAGTATAGGCGCCATTTGTTTTTAAGAAAGCAACTCTATCGCCGATTTTAAATTTTGTAACTTCAGATCCTATTGCTTCTATCGTTCCAGCACCTTCGGAACCAAGAATTAAATTTTTATTATTAGTTTCTGCAGGCCAGGGATAGATACCTTTACGAATATAAATATCAATAAAATTGATACCTATACTTTCATTTTTAATAATCACTTCATTTTTTTTGGGGGGTTCTGGAATAAATTCTTTTTTAATTAGTACAGAAGAATTTCCCGGCTCAGTTGCTAGCATATAATATGGCATAAAAACAGATTAATTCATGATCTGATAAGATACAACATTGTTCTAATAAGGCTTTTATAATTAAGATATTTTTATTGGGTTATTGGAATAACTAATGTTAAATATATAATATATTTAATAATTATTTTAGAAAAGTAGGTTTTGGTTTAAGTTATAAAGAGTCAGTTCCTGAAGACCCATTAAAATGGGCAACTGATCAATTTAATAGCCTACCTCCTCTTCGCTGGTCAGAAAAACTTCCATCAGTTGAAGATCAAAGAGAGATATTTAGACAATACGTTACTGAAAAGGAAAAAATTCAAGAAAAATTTGGTAAGGATGCCATGGTATATGAGTCAGAGCTTAACAAACTAAGACATCAAAAAGGTCAAAATTTTTTTCAGTCATTTGAATTATCAATTAGACATCATAATGCTTTAAATAGTGGTGCACCTGCGTTTGAAAGAATGTGGCATTTTTGGGGCAATCATTTTTCTCTAAGTAATAAAGACTTTATATCTGACTGGCATTATGGGCCTTACATGAGAGAAGCGATCAGACCATCAATGGATAAAACATTTGAGGAAATGGTAGTTGAGGTTACCACTTCATGGGGCATGATACACCACCTCGATAACACTGATAATATTGGTCCTAACTCGCAAGAAGGTCGAAGAGAGAACTCGGATGGCGATAAAAAAAAGTTGGCTTAAATGAAAATCACGGAAGAGAGATCTTAGAGCTCCATACAGTATCTCCAGCTGCTAATTATACCCAAGATGATGTGATTAATATGGCAAAGGTTTTAACTGGATGGGCTAAAAAATGGTCTAAGAAAAATTCATGGGCAGGACCCTTAGTATTTCAACCGGAATTACATGAGATGGGGACAAAAAAAATTATAATTTAGGTAAAATCTTAACAAATAACAAAAAGAAAATAAAATAACCGGTAATAAACAATTGTTTGCTGTTATCAAAGACCTTTGTAATCCATAAATCATGTAGAGAATTTATAGCAAAAAAATTATGTCAGCATTTTATAACAGATGAACCCAGTCAAGAGATGATAGATCCTATTATTCAGGCTTGGGTTAAATCAGATGGTTTTCTCCCTGAAATTCATAAAGCTACAATGAAAGTTGCTTTTGAATATGGAAATAAACATAAAAATTTTTGATGCCAGAACCTTGGCTTATTCAGAATGCGAAGATGTTGAATTTTAAACACTACTGGGGACCAGACAGATATGTATTTAAACCTGGTAAAATACCACCCAAAAGAGAAAGACAAATACAATGGATTCTTGAAGATTTGGGTCATTCTGTTTTTAAAGCTAGTCAACCAAATGGATTTATAGATAATGAGGAAGAATGGACATCGCCAGAATTAATGATTAGAAGGATGGTTTACGCTAATCAATTTCAAACATATCTAAAAAATATTAAAAGGGAAAAGCAGAGTACCTATGATGATGAATTCTTTGAAAATATTATTTATAAAAATTTTGATAATCCTGAAAATGCATTAAAGACTGTATTTTCTGCAAATAGTACTCAAAATAGATTTGTAATGTTTGCTAATATGCCAGAGGTTTTAAAAACATGAATTGTACCAGGAGAAGTTTTTTTACAAGGTAGTTTAGCAACTTTGTTTGTAGGCGGTTTGAATTTACCCCTGCTTGCCGCATCAGTGAAAAAAAATTTAGTAATTATATCTCTAAGAGGGGGAATGGATGGCCTAACTGCCGTACCAGTAATTGGTGATCCCAAAATTAAGAGCTATCGTTCAGAACTATTACTTGATCAAAAACTAAAGCTAAATTCAGATTTTGGTTTTCATCCCAAACTATCAACACTTCATAATTTATGGAAAATGGGTAAGGCCTCAGTAGTTCATGCTACTAGTATTCCTTACACTCAAAGATCACATTTTGACGGTCAAAATTTAATGGAGACCGGCGGTCTTGTTCCTTATAAAGAAAAGACTGGCTGGTTAGGAAGAGGTTTAAAACTTGCAAATTTGGATGGATCGGGTTTAGCGTTAACGCTTCCTATGCCTCTTTTACTAAGGGGTATTGAACAAAATAATAATTTTTATCCAGCTCACAACTCAATGCCAAGAATAGAAATTGTAAAAAAATTAAGAACAGCTTATGAAGGGGCCTCTGAAGAGAAACTTCTTAATATTATAGATGTTATCATGAATAGACCGCTGACGATGCAAGGTGGAGATCAAAGTCTTGATAGTTTATCCAAAAAAGCTTCAAAAATATTACAAGATCCTCTAGGTCCAAGAATTGCTGTTTTTGACATAGAAGGATTTGATACTCATTCTGGACAAGGCAATGATGAAGGAGGACATGCTGATAAACTTCAAGAAATAGATATGATTATTAAAAACTTGCACGAAGGGCTTGAAAAAGAATTTGATAATACTTTAATACTGACACTTACAGAATTTGGAAGAACGGTTGAGCAAAATGGTGGATATGGAACAGAACATGGGTATGGCTCTGCTATTTTAATGGCAGGTGGATTATTAAAAAAATCCCAAGTCTTAACTGATTGGCCTGGATTAAATAAACTTTTTGAAAATAGAGATTTGCAGAGCACCATAGATGCAAGAGGTATTTACGCGTCGGCTATGTCTGCAGTATTAGATTTAGAATTTGATCAAATAAAGAAAAATGTATTTTGGAATTCTGATATTTCTAATTTTTCAGAACAACTATTTAGAACTTAAGTCTTGAATTTTATTTAAATAATCCCATATATAAATTGTAGGTGCCGTGACGGACCTACATAACAGCAGGTTTTAAATACTGCAAAATTAAATTAACGCTTTTAGGAGGTTAATAATGACTACATTTGACTTATCTCCACTATGGAGAACAACCGTTGGTTTCGATGAGTTCGATAGGCTTTTCGATACTGTATTTTCATCAGAAACTAAGGCTAATACTTATCCGCCCTATAACATTGTTAAAACAGATAAAAATAATTATCAAATTACAATGGCTATAGCTGGATTTGATGAGAGCAATATAGATATATCTTTAGAGGAGAACCTTTTGGTGATCAAAGGAGATAATGAATCTGGGAATGGCTTAGATGAAAATGTCGAATACTTACATAGAGGCATTGCTACGAGAAACTTTGAGAGAAGATTTGAAATAGCAGACTCAGTCAAAGTAAATGAAGCTGATTTAAAAAATGGTCTTCTTGTTATTGGTTTGGAAAGAGAAATTCCAGAACATAAAAAACCAAGAAAGATTGAAATTGGCTCTAACTCAAAGACGATAAACGCCTAGTAAACCCAACGGGTCTACCTAAAATTAGGTAGGCCCTTTTTTAAGTAACTAGGAGCATGTAACTACTTGAGAAGTTTCATGACTTTTAACGATATCATTAATTAATTTTAGGGTTTTATATGAATCAAAAATATTAGTTTCAGGTTGTGAATTAGTATCGATAGCCTCAATTAGTGAAAACATTGGCCCTACGAAAGAATCATGAAACCATCTACCTTCTAAATCTTTTTCTATTTGAATGAGGCCATTAGATGTTAGCGAGCTAAAAGAGATTTTATCATTAAAATTAGAT
>FUWD013187034.1_pt1 | contig 16458 bp, 16 predicted proteins | sample 1063281 | NCBI WGS metagenome assembly FUWD01 (sample SAMEA79048168, study PRJEB19326) | metagenome | biome: marine | reverse complement strand
ACTGAAGCTAGTGCCACAAGAGCCAGAGGATGCATCTGTTCATGGATTTAAAACTGACAAGACTACAATTAAAAGATTAATCGATCAGGCTGCAGCCAAAGGTAACGACATTGCAGTAGAGTTCCTTACTAAACTGTCTCGCATGAATGCTCTATCGACATATTTAGATAGCTTCATTCAAGGGATTGAGACATGGACACGTCCTGATGGATTGCTGCACACAAACTTTAATCAATGCATCACCGCTACGGGCAGACTGTCTTCATCTAATCCAAACTTCCAGAACCAACCGAAGCGAGGCTTTCCTGTTAGAAGTGCGGTTGTAAGCAGATTTGAAAACGGCACAGTTACAGAGGCTGACTTCAGTGGTTTGGAGTTCGTCATGGCAGGGGAGCTATCCCGTGACCCTCAGATCATTAAGGATGTTCTCGAAGGTAAAGACCTGCATAAGCAGACAGCCTCTATAATAAATGAATGTAAGACTACTGAGGTAACCAAAGATGCACGTCAGGCTGCAAAGGCGCATTCCTTCGCCCCGATTTATGGTGCGGTGGGCAGTCAATATGAGGGGCATATAAAGCGGTATTATACTGAGTTCTTCAACATCTACAAAGGTCTGGGAGCTTACCATAAAAAGCTGACTGATGGCGTAATGAAGGACGGGCATATCACCACATTCTCAGGCCGACAGTTTTACTGGCCTGATGAAACTAGACGCAGGAACGGACGTACAAAGCATTACACTCAGCAAGTGAACTATCCTGTTCAGTCTACAGCCACCGCTGACATCGTTCCTTTAAGCTGTATTCGAGCATTGCGAAAGTTTCGAGAACTAAACCTTAAATCCAAGCTTGTTCTGACCGTCCACGACTCCATTGTTGTGGACACCCATCCTGACGAATTGGAACAGGTAAAAGAGGCTCTTACTTGGGCTATGGAAGGTGTTACGGAAGAGGCCACAGATCGATGGGGCTACGAATTTGCACTACCGTTGAAGATTGAGATTAGTGGAGGCAAAAATTGGTTGGATCAAGTCGAATTTAGTTGACTAACGCCACTTAGTTATGCCATACTATAAGTCCTACTAATTAAAAAGATCGGGTAGTAATAATGAATGATCTAACTACAATAGATCCTGCACAGTTGCAGGAATTACAGGCTGAACTTGGAACACAAATTCAGGGTGGTGGCGAAAGCTCCATTGTAAAAGTTCCAGAACTCAAAATTAATGCTAAAAGCAAAGATAAGCAGACTAAAAAATCTATACCTGAAGGACATTTTTTCTTAAATGGTACAGATAAAACTGCTTATGCCGAAAGCGTTATGTTTCGTCCGTTATGCTCTCATATCCAGTACTTTCATTGGGATGAAGTGGACGGGCAAAGAAAGCTACTTAATAAAAGCATTCCAGTTATTAACAACAAGCAGGAAGCCAACGATATGTTGGGAACAATTGCCTGTGGAATGCCATCTTGGGAAGACCGTAAGGAATTAGAACGGGCTGAACAAAATAAGTGGCGGTCTATGCAGCATCGAATTACCAGAGGCTTAGTAAGCTACACGGGTAAAACTGCGGATGGTGAAGAAGTGGTGTATGAAAATCAACCATGCATCATGTTCCATAAGAACTCGAACTACTCTGGGTTTTGGAACCAGTTTATGCGTAAACTTCCTAGAGGAAAAAACCTTTATGAATACCAAGCTAGGCTGACTTCTGAGTATCAGGAAAATGGATCGGTAACATGGTACACGTTCAACTATGAACCTGACCTATCTAATCCACTTCCTATTACCACTGATATTTTCCAAACAATGCAGGTCTTCAGCGACAGCATTAAAACGGAAAAGAAGCAGGTCATGGACGCTTACTTTAAAGCAATTAAAGAAGGCTCCGTGGATAGTGCAGCTATGAAAGCACTAGGTGACAGTCTTGAAGAAGACTTCGAGGATGCCGCAGCCTAATGCTACAACAGCAACTTGAAATGACGTTGGACAAACTATCCAATGACGAATTTGATGGTCTAACTATTGATGAAGCATGGATAGAAGAGGCAGGTGAAGAGTTCAAAGCAGCCCTTCGCAAACAGCTTACTCCTCAAGAGCAAGGTTTTCGCTTGAGGATGTCCAATGTCGGCAAGCCTCTGTGCCAACTTCAGCATGGAGCTATGGGTTCTGAAAAGAAGCGTAAAAACTACAACTTCAAAATCCAAATGCTCATTGGTGACGCAGTGGAATGTATCACCAATATCATGCTGAAGATTGCAGGTGCGAACATCACAGGTGGGAAGAACCAAGTCGAATTAAAGCTTGGGGAAACCATAGTGAAGGGTGAAGATGATATTGAAATAGATCATAAGATCTATGACGTAAAATCCTGTAGTCCGTGGGCTTTCGATAACAAATGGTCAAAAGGTTATTCTGGATTAAAAGAGAGTGATGATTTTGGCTATGTCGGACAGCTTACTGGCTACGCACAGGCACAGGAAAAGGAACTGGGTGGATGGATTGTCGTAAACAAGTCTGACGGACGTGTTGCGGTAGTCGAAGCGGAAGTCTCTGAGACTGAAAAGAAGATGAACCTTTTTATGATGGAACATCATGCTGATCAGATCGCCAAAGGCACTCCGCTTGCCCGTCAGTTTGAGCCGATAGTAGATACATTTCGAGGTAAACCCACAGGTCTGAAGCGGTTAACTAAATCGTGCGAGTTCTGTGATTATACCAAGGCATGTTACCCTACAGCTAAACTGATGGCGCATCCCAAAAGTGAAGCCAAAAACCCACCAATGTATTGGTTTATTGAGGATGATTAATGCCATTAAAAACCCAATCGGCAAAAGCCAAGGGTAGGCGGCATCAACAGTGGGTAAGGGACAAAATTCTAGCTCTGTTTCCTAAGTTGGAACCAGACGATGTTCGTTCAACGAGCATGGGCGCAGGGGGTGAAGATATTCAGTTATCTCCTGCGGCTAGAAAACTGTTTCCTTACTCCGTTGAATGTAAGTCTCTGAAAGCTCTGAGCATCTATAAGATTATGCGACAGGCTGAAGATAACTGCCCCTCAAAAGCAGAACCAATAGCGATTGTGAAAGCTAACAGGGAAAAGCCTCTGGCAATCATCGATGCAGAACATTTTTTTAAACTGATTGGAAATAAAAAATGAGTAGTAAAGACGAAGTTCCACAGGCTTGTGGCCTCTTTCTCATTCCACTGGATGATATGAGCTTCACAATTCGCCCCTTTAATAACCTCCATCAGACGATGCCTGAAGAAGAGGCAGATCGGTACGAAGAAATGATCTACGGCCTGATGCATATCGCTTCAGAAGGTTACGAATACTTAACTTCCGTAGGCAAAATAATTTTAGAAAACGAGCGCAGCAACAGCGTCGAGTTTGAGGCAGATGAAGAGCTTCTGGATGCAATCGCAGAATCCAAAATCATACCATTTAATAGGAAAAACTAATGAGCATACCTTACGTCCGAAAAGATGATTACACCCTAACAATGGGCAATAGTAGTGACACCGATATGGTGAACAGCCCACCGCATTACGCAAAGAGCCGTATCGAATGTATAGATGCTATGGCGGCTATGGCTGACGGTGCAGATGTATCAGCCCATGCCAGTTACTGTTGGCAGTCTGTTTTCAAGTATCTTTGGCGATTTCCTTACAAGGGCAAGAGCGTAGAGGATCTCGAAAAGGCTGAATATTACCTCAAGCGATTGATCGAAGAAATGAAAAAGGGAGAGACATGACCACACCTGGATATGAATACTATTATGAGGATAACGAATTGATCCGTGATCCTAATACTTACCTTAATAAAACCCCACTGGAAATGGTTACACAGTTTGCCAAAACTTATAAGCAATCTGTTAATCTTCCGTGGGTGAAAGACACCCGACACGACCTACTACGGTTGATGTTGGTGAAGGAAGAATATGGCGAACTTCTTAGCGCAACAGACGAAGAGAACCTAATCAAAGAATTAGCTGATCTAGTCTACGTAACCTACGGCTATGCAGCCACTTTCGGGTGGAATTTAGACGAAGCCATAAGACGAGTTCACGCATCTAATATGTCAAAGTTGGATGAACGAGGTGAACCAATTTTCCGTGAGGACGGGAAAGTACTTAAAGGGCCAAATTACAGAGAGCCTTACTTAGAAGATTTAAAACAATAATACCCTTGGGAGCAATAATAATGATAAAAAATGAATACGGGCCGACACTACCAATCTCTGAAGAAATCCACGCAACGAAGTATAGATCTGAGGGCGAGACATTCTACGAGGCCATGACACGGGTGGCAGACGCATTAAAAGACGATAATGTTCACTTTGAACAGTTTAGAACAATCCTTTATAACCAGAGATTTCTTCCTGCAGGTAGGGTTCAATCGGCTATGGGTGCGCCCAGAACCGTAACCCCGTATAATTGCTTTGTAAGCTCCACAATTGAGGATTCTATGGATGGCATCACCAGAGCCGTTTCTAGGGCCGCTAAGACCATGCAACTAGGTGGCGGTATAGGGTACGACTTTTCCACTTTGCGCCCTCACGGGGCCTTAATTAAGAGCCTAGACAGTAAGTCCTCTGGGCCGCTAAGTTTCATGGGTATTTTTGATGCAACTTGCAAAACTATTAGCTCTGCAGGGCATCGAAGAGGCGCACAGATGGCGGTGATGCGAGTAGACCATCCTGACATCGAAAAGTTCATTCGGGCAAAGAACAATAGCACTGACCTAACTCAGTTCAATATGAGTGTTGCAGTGACAGATAAGTTCATGGAAGCGGTAAAATTAGACAAAGACTTTGACCTAGTTTTTGAGGGAACAGCTTATAAAACTGTGAAAGCAAAAGCACTGTGGGATGACATTTTAAGAAGTACATGGGATTGGGCAGAGCCTGGAATCCTATTCATTGATAGAATTAATCAGAAGAACAACCTGCATTACTGTGAAGAGATTGCAGCTACTAACCCATGCGGTGAGCAACCACTGCCACCCAACGGTGCATGTTTACTAGGTTCATTTAATTTAACTAAGTACGTTGTAATGCACGATGCAGTATCTACTTGGGGTCTAAAGGATAAGTACGTCTTCAATATGAACATGCTCAAAAATGATATTCCTTGGGTAGTTCGGGCAATGGATAACGTAGTCGATAGAGCAACCTACCCTCTACCTGAACAAGAAGAAGAAGCCAAAAACAAAAGACGTATGGGCTTGGGTGTTACTGGTGTTGCTAACGCCATCGAAGCTCTTGGCTTTGACTATGGCTCAGATGATTTCATTCGCATCTTCGAGGACATCATGGCTACCATCCGTGACGAAGCTTACAAGGCTTCGATAGAGCTTGCTAAAGAAAAAGGTAAGTTTCCGCTATTTAAAAAGGATTACCTTACTAGCGGCTTTGCCATGACCTTACCATCTGAGATCAGGACTGAGATTGCAAAGCATGGCATCCGTAATAGCCACCTGTTGTCTGTAGCTCCTACGGGAACTATTTCCCTGTCGGCTGACAACGTAAGCAGTGGCATAGAGCCTGTGTTTAGCCTTGGCTATGACCGCACGATACAAACCTTCGATGGGCCTAAAGTCGAGCGAGTAGATGATTATGGCTACCGTGAGTTTGGTGTAGAAGGTAAGACCGCTGATGAACTCTCAGTCTTCGATCATGTACGAGTTTTAAACGTAGCAAGTCGCTATGTTGATTCCGCTTGCTCAAAGACATGCAATGTCGGTGACAATGTAACGTGGGAAGAGTTCAAGCAAGTCTATATGGATGCGTATGAGGGCGGTAGCAGCGGCTGCACAACCTTCCGTGCATCTGGAAAGAGATACGGCATCCTCAATGCTTCCACATCTGAGGACGTTGTAGAAGAGCCTCAAGCAGAGGCCAACGCAGATTTCGTGGAAGAAGGTGGGGCGTGTTATTATGACCCATCATCAGGACTGCGAAAATGCGAGTAAGTGAGGCTAGGGTTTCCGTAATGTTATTGAGGCAGTTTCATGCAGGAAGACCCCTACCAGACAGGTTACACAGATTTCTTTCAAGGAAACCTAACCTGTAAATATCGACTTCGAAGCTTCTATGCAAAAGAGTGGCTTCGGGGTTTCAACGCAGCATTCAACTATAACAGGCAAGCAAATGTACAAAGAGTTCCAGAAAAAAGACTACCAAGAGTCAGATGGTGCAGCCCGTGAAGCAGCTAAAAGCTTTTGGCATTCACTGGGGTATGTTTGCAAGGACAATCCTGACGAGTTCGGGGTTGACCTAATAGTTGAAGGACGTAACAGGCGTTTCTACTGTGAGGTAGAGCGTAAGAAGGTTTGGCATGGTGTTTCGTTTAAGTATGACACCATCCACCTTCCTGTTCGTAAGGCTAAGTTCCTAAACAAACCCACACAGTTCATGGTGTTCAACAACAGTTTGACCCATGCCGCCATCTTTGGACGTAAGGTTGTTAAGGAAAGCCCTACTGCAGAAGTACCTAACTACAAGATCGCTTTCGGTGAAAAGTTTTACGATGTTCCTATAGCCAAAGCGCACTTTGTTAAGACACTTAGTTAATATGATGGGTTGGCTAGATTTAATTATAATAGTTGGGGCCGTTGCTATAATTTATACGGTCTGGAAAGATACAAACGAGTGACAAAAAAGCCCCGTAGCTATTGACCACAGAGCTTTAGATCGTATATAATATACTTGAAGTTGGCGGTTTGGTCACTGCCTTTTTCAGTTTAGTGACCCTAGGCTTAATCGCCTAGGGTTTTTACTTTTTAGGCTACTAGAATATCGTCTTCTGGGGAATATCCACAAGCTTCCCGAAAGGGGATCGCAGTAAAAGTGTCGAGAGTACAGACAATCAGATATTGTTGTTCTGCTTCTCTACTTTTTCTTGCTGCCTCAAGTAGAGCCATGCCAAATTCATTGGCTTTTTCCGCAGTTAATAGCATTAACTACTCCTTTGTTATATGTTACTACAATAGGCGTAATAAGAGGGAACTACCCTCTGCCTAATGTAATTCTGACGTAGGAAGTACTCAAAGGTCAACAGATAAATTTGCGTAATTTTTTGAAAACTTTGTTGACTCGAAAAAAGTCAATAAAATCAATGCTGACAAAAGTTATCCACATCTATATGTTGATATTTACCAGGTCTAAAATCAATATATAGTATGCGATACTATGGGATGTATAGCATAAAAATAAAAAAAAACTCTCGAATCATTTGACCCAAGAGCTTTTATTCTATTATGAATAGCTAAAGGGATTAACTACCCCTTTGTTATATGTTACACCCCTAGGCTTCGGCTTGGGGGTTTTTTATTGGTAGCCTAATAGCTGTTCCATTTGCTGATCCGACGTAGGCTGTAATGCTGCATCTGTCTCCGCATTGAAAGTTTTTACTCCACCAGAAGTAAGTGCAGTCACCATATTTTCTTGAAGAACGGGGTCTAGGGGAGTTCTGTTGTATTTACGGGTAAGTTCCAAAAAGTAATCAGGATCAGCAAATATATTATCCATAATTGTGGTAGCTTTTCTGGCAGAATCTAATTTATCAAATGCCGCCCCTGCCAAAGATCTAATTCTAGCACCTGTACGGGTCAACGGCCCTATGAACGTCATTATTAATCTGTTGGTTGCTGTAACGGCTTCCCGATTAAATATAGTTGGTGACATACCTTGAATAGGCTGCGCTTGTTTTTGCTTTTCTATTAATCTGGCAGACTCAAGTAGAGTTTCAATTGTCTCCATAATTTCAGGTTTAGTTGAGAATACTTCCCGTCCAATAGCCAAGACGTTATCAGCTTCTTCTAAAGCTTTATCTACTGCAGCCCCTTTTTGTGCAGCGGCTCCACCGCTTTGCATTTTAGTTCCTTTGATAGAACCACGTAGATAACGCAGATACGCAGTCTCAAGTCCATCACGGACAATATCGGCACGGGCTTGAGGAAGCTCGTTTACCCTAACTAAAATATCCTGAACCGTTCCAAGACCTTCTGCTTCTTTAAATATTCTGCCAAAGGCAGCTTCAGGATTTAAAGTTGTATCAAGTTCCCTGCCATAAATGCTACTCAAGAATTTACCAAGCTCAGACTTCTTAACATCTTTTCTTGTCTGTGCAGCAATTTCTTCCGCTTCTTTGAGAGCCAGTTCAACCTGTGCTTTATTACCTGCAGCATTCTCGACTGAAGCTATCAGCCTGTTTATTTGCGCTGCACGATCTGGGAATGCTTCATTAAGGGATACAGCATACTGACGCAGCCTGTCTGACATCCCTGCTAGGCTGTCTGCGTTAAGACCGTCTTTTCTTACTGCAGAAGCAAAACCGTTTATTACATCAGCAATCATGTAGTCGGCAATAGGTTTAGGATCAGCAACCTCAGACAAAGCTGTTTTCATATTCATTACAGCATCTGCATTGTTGCCTGATAGAATGCCTGTAACCAAATCCCTGCTTTGCTCTTTAAATCCTGCTTGCCCTGTTCCCCGTACCATTACAGGATCATATATGTCTGCGAATTGCTGCATCGAACCGCCATCTCGCCATACAGGTGCAAACTGTTTTGAATAGTAATCAAATGCATCCTTTGCAGCTTCAGCGGCTACTTCATCCCCGTTATCAGCAACCCACCCAACTTGTTCATCGATAGCATTCTTAACCTGGATTAGTCTCTTGGCTACCATGTCATCACCACGCTTATACGCTTGGCTTATGAGATCTGATATTTCAGGGCGAACTTGGTTGTATAGTGTTCTAAAGTCTACTCCACCTTCTAATAGCTCAGATGCCAGATCACCTACATCAGTGGTGGTAGTTGTAGATAACGGCAATCCAAATGGTGGTCTTGTGCCTTCCTCAACAACGGTCTTTGGTTTCAGGACTGATCGGATAGTATTGATCAGATCGATACCGCTTGTTCTGCTACCACTAGTATCTAGAAGATTTATCTCTTCAACCGCTTTAGAAACACTTTCAGCAAAACCTTGGTAGTCAAACTCTGTTCCTTCAGGAATAGCGTTGTATAACTCGTTCTTGCGATTAGTCATAGAAGTCACAGAGTCTACAAGTCCATCCCGTACTTGATTAAATGAGGTTGTCTGTCCTACGACTATATCCGTGCCTGTAATATCCTCTAATTTACTTAGCTGACCACTAAGTTCTATATCGGCACTGTTAATATCATCCACAACTCTTTGAGCCGCTGCATCAAAATCAGCTACTGCAGATGCCGCCCCTGTGTCAGCCGCACTTACAACTGTCCTACCCTCTTCTGCCAATTCATCTGCGGCCCGTGTAATAGCAGCGGTTTGATCCCCTGCAGTCTCACCTGCTACCTTGGTAAGATAATCTTGTATCTGCTTTTCTAATTCTGCTTGTGGTGCTTCGCTTGCTACAATTGTTTTGGGTGAGTTTGCTCCACCTTTATTTAATTGGGCTGTAAGAGTTGAACCAATTCTAGCTCTTTCAGTAGGATCTGTCGCACCTCGTAAAAGTGCAGACAAAGTATCAACTTGAACTTTATCATCTACAGCTAAGTCAGTTATTCTTGGGATAATTATTTCTTTATTTTTTTCTATTGTTTCTGCAATCCTATTTCTAATTGCAGCTACTTGTTCAGGTGTTGTAGAAATATCTATACCTGCAAGCTCATCCGTTATTTTTTCGTATATTCTTCGTTCTATCGCACTGGTACTACCCTCTGTCAGTAACGGAAGGAGTGTAAATTTTGAAGCCAACTTTGTGATTTCAACCCCAGTACCAACAAATCCTGCTATTACACTATTCAAAAGCATACCTTCAGTTAGTGTATTAAGCCTCTGTTCGAGTATAACATCTGCTTCAGAACTACCTAAATCTATTCCTTTAAGTAATGGGAACGCTGCAGTCGTTTCATCACCCAAAATAAGAGTTCCTTCGTCCGTACTTACAGTAGAACTTGCACCTGTCTCAGCGGCTAATACAACACCAAGACCCCTTATGGCTTTCGGGAAATTAGTTAAAACCTGTTGGGCAGTTCCCCCACCAGTGAATGCTAAAGCAACTGCAGGGATGGCATCAGTAATAATAGCATCACCAATACTGTCTCCCGTATCGACATTAACAACCAAAGGATCTACAGCTTCGAGCGCACCTTCTACCCCAAGCTTTTCAGCCCCTGCAGCCCCTGCTTCTACCGCTGCGCCAAAGCTTTCCCCAAAGCCCATTGCCGCCTTATCTAGATTGCTTACTGTAGCATCTGGATTTAAAAATGTTTCTTTTGCACCCTGAAGTGAGGCATCCTCTGAAAAAGGAGCTTTAACAGTTTCAATTATAGCTTCACCTGCAGCTTTAAGCATATTAGGTCTTGGACGGGGTATATACTCTTTCTTACCTGTATTGGGATCTGTAAAAATAGCAAAGCCTACACCTGCTACAGGTGGTGCTACATTAGGGTTCTGTAGCAAGTCATTATAGTACTTGTTCGCTTCTTCGAAGGACATACCTTGATACATCTGAGTACTAATAGCATCAGGCTGTTCTTCAGCCACCGTTGGCTGCACAGGTACATCTAATGTATTGTTTTGTACAATCTCATCTTCTTCCCACCAATTGTCTTCAGAAGAAGTTTCAGAGGTTTCTTCAGAAGAAGCTAATTCGTCTTCTTCCCACCAATTTTCTGCCATTATTACCTCTTATTATCTAATTCGCTTGTTACCTTTGGGATCAAGATATTCCGTTCCTATTGGTAAAGCATCACGCTCTTCTTTTGACTTTGGTTGCGGTAGTGTTGTTGTTGTGTTTTGTACACTCCCCTTCGCCCAAGCAAATGCATCACCAATTCCTCTGGTCTTTGCATACTGTTCTGCAGACTGTGTGTAGCCACTGAAGAGTTGTCCTGTTGGATCAAATGGGCGTAGAAGTTTTACAGCCTCATCTTCCCTGAAATCCTGTATCATACCTTCTGTTTTGATGATGACTTGGTTCATCTGACTACGGATGTTTTTGGTAAAGGTTTCGTAATCTCTACCTGAACTTACTATAGTAAGGGCGTTTGCAAAATCTTTGTTTGAAAGACCAACACCTGTCTGACCCTGTGCAGCGGCAAACGCAAATGCTAACTTGAGTTTTTCTGCATTAAACAGAACTGCTTTTTGTGCAGCATCATCAGCTTGGGGTAATTGACTAAAAGCTTGGTCTATTGCATCAAAAACAGCTTGTTTACTGCCTGTTTGATCAAATAGAGTTACTAAGGCCGCAGTCTCTAACTTTATGCTTTTCATTACTTGAGGTAGAGTTCCACCAATTCTAGTAAGAATTGTAGGATCGCCACCCATTTCAGGATTAACAAGATCGTCTAGTTTCTTAGCTGAAACCAACGCAGTCTGCATTGAAATACGCTGTTCTTTCAGAGGCTTGATCAGTGACTGATTTATCTTAATGACGTTGTCATAAAGTTCGTCATTTGTTGAAAGATTTACAACATTTGTATTTTCTGCAGGTGTAATCTTATTAGTTGGATTACTTAAATCAATATAAGTGACCCCGTCTTTTGCTAGTTTCGCAGTTGTAGTTTGAAGATCGCCATTTGCATCTTTGTAAGTTACTAAGTAATCCTCACTTTTTGGATCTAGAACATCCTGTCCTAATTTTCTATTGGCAACCAAAGCCTCTAGTTGAGTTACAACTTTTGAATCTGTATTTGGTGCATCGATAATAGTTTGTATGGTTGAGGTTTCAACATCATCATATTCGGTAAGATCGAAGTTTTCAGGGAATGCAGCCAGATACGCTCTTGCTGCAACTTTTTCTAACAGCGTAAACCCTGACCCTGTAGATATTTGAATTAAGTCTTCCTTAGACTTGCCTACTAGGTCACGCTTAAATTCTTTCAGCTTGTCTGCGGCATCTGCATTGGTTCTGGATTCAACTATTTCTTTAGCAAGATTAACTTCTTCTTCAGTATAGGTGTCGAAGGTTGTTAAATTTGCGATAGATTTTAATTCATCTGTATTTTGAGTTACAAAACCACGTCTAGTTTCTCGAAGCTCGTCTGATTTAGTCTCTGCTTCTTTAGCTAAATAAGCTTGCTCCATTTCCTCTAATGTTGCCATTACTTCTGGGCCAACATTCTTTTTGTTCATTACAATGAAAGCTTTTTCTAGCTGAACATCTTGTGCAGTTTTTAGCTGATTAATTGGAACCTCATAAGCATCACCTAAAGCAAACCTATCAACAAAACCCTTGATGGCTTTGTATTCGTAGCTATCTGTTATTGTTTTTTTCGCATCCTCAGTTGCTGCCTGATTTACCTTTGCATCAAGAGCCATCAGCGCACTCTTGGCATTGTTTTCGTCTTTAACAGCATCCGCTATTGCAGCATCAACTCTACGCCCCTCTAAGAGGTTCTTTCTGTTGTCTATTACGTCCTGTTGATCCTTCGTCAGAGTTTGACCATTAGATTTAATTTCACCTAAATAGAGATCGATGTCATCTGCAGTAGTTAATCTCTGATAGTCTAACTCGACAGGGGGTCTGGCATCAGGATTAATCTCTAGTCCTTCAAAGGTATTTGTTTTTGCAGGTTCTTCAGAGATAGGAGCAAAGATTGCTGCCATCTGATCACCTTCAGTTTTATATGTATTTGTTTCATTGCCATCTTTATCTAACTTGCTTGGGAAATTTCCTACATTACTTGCAGTTATTTTATTTCCAGTGTTCCCAAATTCAGAAACAGGTTTTTGACCATCGGGCGAAACGGTAAGTGGAAAGTCTCTGGGTACATCAGGGCCTTGTAAAAATAATTCCTCTTCTTTTGGAACAAATTTAATTTTACCTTTTTCCTTATCAGATTTTGCTTTGTCATATGCTGCTTTAGTATCGTCATCGAAGAAGAACAGTTGTTCAGTAAAATAAGCAATAGCCTCACTATTATTTGGGTTTGCTCCTAAATCTTCCGCAAGGGCTTTAGCTTTTCTCTCACGGTTTTTAGCAGCCAGTTCTTTAGCCTTTTGATCTTTAGCTAACTCACGGGCTTCAGCCGCCTTACGCTTTGCCTCTTCTTTGGCCTCTTCTTCTCTCTGAAGTATCTTAGCAACGGCTAAATCCCCTGCTTCCATAATACCACGTTGAAGGGTATCATCAGGCTTCTGAAAAGCACCTGCATCAATCTTTTTTCGGATATTACTTTTCGATGTACCCCATGCCATATTAAGCTTCCTCTTCTTCTTCGTTCATGCCAAGCATTGCCGCCTGTTCTTCCGCAGGAGCTACGCTTTCATCCGTAGGTTCGGGTGACCCCATTAAACCGCCTACAGGCATTGCTGCGGCCTCTGTGGGGGCCTCAGAAGCATCCTCTTGTTCGTCCTCTTCATCCACTATTCCTAAGAGAGCTTTCATAGTAGTTGAGGTGATTGGAATACGCTTTTTATCCAACCCAGTTTCGTAAGAAATACCCTCATTATCAGCTAATATTTGTAGGTATCGATACACTGGCCCTGCAGCTAGAATAGCCATGTCGATCTGGAATTTACCTCTGGCTATGCTTTGCATCATTAAACCTGCAACGATATTAGTCAGGGGTCTTCCTATACCCATTAAGCTATACACAACTTCGGCTGTCTCTTCGTCCTGCATACGTTCCATTACATACTCAACCGTAGCATCGTATGTTTCTATTTCGGGCGGTCTATGCCACGGATAGTTTCGAGTATCGGACGTATAATTAGCGCCTGGAATTGGCCCAGAGTTTTGACTATTTAGCATCTACATCTTCCTCAACTTCTGGTTCAATATCATTTAATTCTTCTTCTAATTCATCCATATATACAGGCGTATATACGATGCTCTGCCCTTGAACTTTTTCTAGTTCTTCAGGCAGTTTTCCTTTTAAAAAAGATCTAATTGATTTTTCTATTGCGTCTTCAAATCTCATGGCATTTTCCTATGCATATTTTGCAACTGCAATTTTTGTTGCAGCCGAAACGAAAAGATCAAATATACTAGACCCACCTGAACTTTGAGCTTGGGCATCCATTTCTCCTAATAATAATCTGAGTTCAAACTCCTCTTCTGAAAGAGCCGCTTTAAATAGATAATCAAAAGTAGAATCTAATCTATCCCAAGTTCGGTTTAGCCCCTCTTGGCTTAAATCCAACATGGCCTTAACATCAGTCGCTGCAGCATCAAATTCCAGTTGAGTGTTTTCAGTTTCAACTGACTGTCTCCATTTAACATTTGAGCTATCCACTAAGTACTGTAAGTTAGCGTAGAACTCAGACCGTGTATTTTCTAAGGTCTGTCGGAACTCGGTAGCGTCATTGATTTCACCTGCATTAAACCTCTTAATATCTGCTAAAAGTTTATTATTTACTGTCTGAACATCTACACTTAGTTGGTCATAAAATTTGTCTAAATCATTTTGAGATTCTGCAGTAAATCTGCGCTGTAGGTTTTCTTGTTTAACTTCCTCAAATAAAGCATCTGTCATAATCTGTGTATTTAAGACTTCTGCCTGTTGTTCGTTATCAAGATTAGTTAAATCCATCTTGAGTGTAGACTTAGCATTTTCTACAGCGGCACGTTCCCGTACCCCCAAGTTAGCCAGTTCTAGCTTAGACAATACCAATGTTTTATTAAGGAATGCTTCCTGTGTATTATCTATGTTTTCTAATCTTAATGTTCTAAAAAATTCAGCATCCGATTTTGCTATGGGCAAAGAAGCTTCCATCAATGCAGCACTCATTGCAGCTACTGCAGCCCCACCTGACATGCCGCTAAATGCAATTGTGCGATTTACATTTACCGCAGCCCCCTGCGCCCAAGACGGTATTACAGGATTTCCACTAGCATCTACAAAAGATTTAGAAATAATATCTAGTTGCCCTAGCATAGTTTCTTTAGTGTCTACATATCCTAGCGGCCCAAGTTCATCAGCTAGAAGCTTTCCCGAAACAGTGCTTGTATCAATTACCCGACTTGTATTTTGTATTGCAACATTATCTAAAGACTTACCTAGTTCGTTTACTGTACCGTCTTTATTAACACCCTTTGCAATAGCATCAACGTCACTAACAATATCATCCGCATCAACAAGATTTTCATCTCTAATTTTTCCTGTTACGGGATCTACTGTGTATTGTGGACTGTCTAATCTATCTACGCTTGAGACAACATCATATGTATTAGCCGTACCGCCATCTGGCATGGTAACTTTAGGAACACCATCTATTAACTGAACATCATACTTTCCTAAATCTGCTAGGATGTAGTTTGGATTATTGGGGTCTAAAATAGCCCCTGCAACATCAGGATCTATACTTGGTACTATGTCTGAAAGACTAGCATTTCTATCCTCAAGGAATTTTTTAGGATTAGCCACCAATGCTGCTATGTCTTCATTAGACGTAACGATACCAGAGGTTGTGAGCATTTTAATAATGTTATCCTGAGAGATAGCACTGTCGGCTGCAGCCAATAAGTCCTCGTCAGTGATGCCTTCCATACCCTCTGCAGGATTATATCCACCATCATCATTATTGCTTGTCATTGAAGAGTAGTCTGTCTTATCAACAACTTTGCCATCTTCAATTGCTACTTCATACGGAAGACCTAAAAAGTTTATTGCATATTGGCTTCCATCTGCACGGGTATAGACGGTTTTATTGCCAACCTCTTGAGAGGTGTCATCTGAGGAAGTATTGGTTATATTCTCATAAAAAGACTTGTTGGTATCGTAGCCTTGGCCTACCGTATTAAAGAATTTATCTGCAACACCTGAATCCGAATTATTGTTGGTTCCACCTTGGGCTTGATACTCCTCATTAGTACCGCCAAAAAAGGTATCGCCAGATCCCCCCTGACCACCGCCATCGACCATATCTCCTAAATCATCGTAGCCTGTGATTTTTGTGAATAAGCTTTCTTCTTCAGCCATCTAGGTTATCCTTTTCTTGTTCACAGACCCGAATACGATCTCGAAGTTTTATATAATCAGCTATAGTTCCCTGAACTGCAGCATAGCCCTCTGGTAATGACTCAAGCTCACTCGCCAGTTGTTCGTTGTATTCACTTGAATATGATTTGATGGGTGGACAGTAGACTTCTAAATCAGTCCTATAAACCGTCCTGTCGCAGCCTGTCAGTAAGACTGTTGCGATTATCAAGAGAGCTATCTTCTTCATGTTCTGCCATTTTCTTATAAAAATCAGCGGCCTTTTCTTTGGCCTGTAATTCATCTTTTAGAATTTTATTTTTTTCTGCGGCCTTACCTTTGACCCGACCTACGATGTAGAGGATTGGCAAGGCTATTGCTAAAGCCGCAATGATTAAATCTTTTACCTTGCCAAAGATGTTAAACATCTACGCCATCCTTCTGGTCTTTCCATCGTGCATAAGCAGCCAGTGCTATGCCGCCCACCGCACAGATTAAAAAGATTGTTTGTAGGTTTCCTGAGTAAGACGCTAA
>FUWD013230130.1_pt1 | contig 16465 bp, 17 predicted proteins | sample 1063281 | NCBI WGS metagenome assembly FUWD01 (sample SAMEA79048168, study PRJEB19326) | metagenome | biome: marine | reverse complement strand
CTCCGGTCACAGGGTTGAAATAACGCCCGCTTCTACCTGCCATGAGCCCGGTGTTGGATCCCCCGAGACGGCCGCGATGCTGACTGCATAGTGGGGCAGGTTATAGAAAAAGTTGACCGTCCCATCGATGGGATCAACAACCCAGGTGATTCCCGTACTGGAGTCTTTAGCTTTTCCCTCTTCCCCCAGAAAGCCATCGCCCGGTCGCAATTCCGCCAACCGGCTAAAAATGTGCTCTTCCGAAGCACGATCCACCGCCGTCACGATGTCCACGGGGCTGGACTTCGTGTTTACAACCTCGACGGTTGCTGCGCGCCCCGCCACAATCAGCTCGCCCGCTTCGCGGGCCAGCTGCGCGGCGATATCTTTGAATGTTGAAACCATTGTGTGGCGAGTGAGGGATTCGAACCCCCGAAGGCTAAGCCAGCTGAGTTACAGTCAGATCCCTTTGGCCGCTTGGGTAACTCGCCATGCGCTCCCGACCGGTGTATTCACCAATCGGGTGCGCGGTCACTACGATATCGGTTTTTTCTCGGGGGACGGAACACTCACCTGGTCACTCCGGGGTGCTTTGTGGCTACCATGGTCGAATGGCTGATTCATCATTTGACATCGTGAGCAAAGTGGACTCTATGGAGTTAGAGAACGCGGTCAACCAGGCCCACAAAGAGCTGTCCCAGCGTTACGACTTCAAGGGCGTCGGCGCCTCCCTCAAACAGTCCGGCGAGGAAATTGTGTTAGAGGCAAACTCGGAGGAACGCGTTAAAGCTGTTCTTGACGTCCTCCAGTCCAAACTGGTGAAGCGAGGAATCTCCCTCAAATCCCTCGTCCTCAGCGATCCCGTACTCAGCGGAAAGATTTACCGCATGACCGGAGCGTTGAAAGACGGAATCACGAACGAGAATGCCAAGAAAATTTCGGCCCTCATCCGCAACGAAGGGCCCAAGAACGCCAAAGCTCAGATTCAAGGCGATGAAATTCGAGTGACGTCAAAAAGTCGCGACGATTTGCAGACCATTATTTCTTTGGTCAAGGGTGCTGATTTCGATATTGACGTACAGTTCGTCAACTATCGCTAGCGGTTCTTTTCGAGAATGACTCGACCATGACGACCAGCGAAGTATGGGTGGCGTTAGCGTTAGCGTTAGATATAGCCTTCAGGGTTATTGCGCTCGTCATCGTCCCCCGTAACCGGCGTCCTCAAACGGCAATGGCGTGGCTCCTCGCCATCTTTTTCATCCCCTACTTCGGGTTCGTAGCATTTATTGCTTTTGGCTCTCGGCGTCTTCCCAAAAAACGTCGGGAGAAACAACGTGCCATCAACAAGCTGGTGCGGACCCGATCGACGCTGTTGGATGACGGCATTGTCGTAACCCCGGAAGATATTGCTCGTCGTCCTGAATTCCCACGGTGGTTGGCTCAGACAGTGAGAATGAACGAAAGATTGGGCGCTATGCCGATGGTGGCGGGGAATTCCCTCGACATGTTCTCGTCCTATCACGTGTCCCTTGCTGCCATGGCAGACGCCATACGGAGCGCACGCGCCACGGTTCACGTCGAGTTTTACATCATGAGTTGTGATGACGCGACGAAAGATTTCTTTGCGGCGATGGAGGAGGCGCTCGCCAGAGGGGTAAAAGTTCGCGTTCTTTTCGATCATCTGGGAAGCCTCCAAGTAGCGGGCTATCGGGGCCTGATAGCCGAGCTGAAACGTATTGGGGCGGACTTCCACGCCATGTTGCCCCTGCAACCCTGGCGGGGGGTGTATCAACGGCCTGATTTGCGCAACCACAGAAAACTTCTGGTGATTGATTCCACCGTCGCCTACACCGGCTCCCAGAACATTATTGAGCCCCACTATCGCAAGAAGACGCATCGCGAGCGGGGATTAATCTGGCTGGATCTCATGGTGAGTGTGAGCGGGCCACTCGCTGACAGCCTCGAAGCACTATTTGTCTCTGACTGGTATCAGGAAACCGATGAACTCCTCGAGACACCCCGGCCTCAGCGCACACCTGATCAGGGCGGCCCCGTGATGTGGGGCCAAGTTGTTCCCAGCGGTCCAGCCTTTGAAGGGGAGAACAATCTGAAATTGTTCAATGGGTTGGTCTACGGGGCAAGAGAGCGGTTGATTCTCTCAAGCCCCTACTTTGTGCCCGATGAATCCATGCGTTATGCGATTACGACCGCGGCCGAGCGGGGGGTCGATGTCAACATCATGGTGTCAGAGATTTCCGACAAGCATCTCGTTTTTTATGCCCAGCGCTCCTACTATGACGAGCTGCTTCTTGCCGGAGTAAAAATTTGGCTCTACCGAAGACCCATAATCCTGCATTCAAAGTTCATCATTGTCGATGACGCCATGAGCGTGATCGGCTCATCGAACATAGACATGCGCTCATTCAGCCTCAACCTCGAGGTCTCCGTGTTGTTTGCCAGCCCACTCGTCGTCGACAAGCTCAGCGATATCTATGAGTCGTACAAAGAAAACAGCATCGCGCTCACCCTCGATACGTGGCGCTCGCGAAGTCTTACCCAGCGCTTTATTGAAGGACTCGCGCGCCTCACCGCAACGGTTCAGTGAGAATCTGCGAGCGAAGCGTCCATCATTTCCTCACGGTCGACGACCTTGAGTCGCTCCCTCCCGCGGGTGGCACCCAACGCAAGCTCTTTCGCGTCTAAGCGGTGCCAGCCTTCTAAGTTGGTATAAGCCACGCCGCGTGATGCGAGCAGGGCGGTGACGCTTTCTTCCTGGGGCGCCACCGGACTCCACCACGATGCCTGATCTTTCACAATGTGCTTGACGGTTTCCATGGCATCGCTTTTGGTGTGACCGATAAGGCCGACCGGGCCTCGTTTAATCCACCCGTAGCGTACACACCCGGACAATCTGATTATCATCATCCAAGACTTGACCTTCGTGGTTGGGAATGACCCCGTGGCGCTGATCAAAAGGAATGCCGGGAAGGGGTGTGCCGAAGTACCCCACTGCACGATAGAGCGCCTGGATGTCAACCTCCCGTATTTCTCCGGTACCGCGAACGCCACCTTCCCCATCGGGTTCGGTGCGTTCATAACGAAACCCACTCACCCGGTCATCACCTAAAACTTCTAAGGGCTTGGCATAGAAATGCATGTGCAATCTTCTGCTTGCCCCACCGGTTTCTTTGGCCCTCCAGGCGTTGAAGATTTTGTTGATGATGAAAATTTGTTTGTTGGAGTCGATAGCACTCTGAGAACTTTCGTCTATGACAAAGTCTTCGTCGTAGACAATCGCGTCAACGTCGCGCATCTCGCCCTGTTCGCGCAGCTCCAGAGGAGTGAATTTGACCTGCATGGGTCCTCTGCGGCCAAAGACATGAACGTCGGTAACGGGAGAAGACGCGAGCCCGTCGTACACATTGTCAGGGACCTCCGTGGGAAGAAGGTCCCCTGGGTGTTTGATCAACATGCGTGCCACGTCTAAAGCGACGTTGCCGTTTCCGATCACGGCAACCTCTTTGGCCTGTAAAGGCCACGTCCGAGGGACATCGGGGTGGCCGTCGTACCAACTGACAAAATCTGCTGCGCCATAGCTTCCCTCTTTGTCGATTCCCGGCAGGTCCAGGCCCTGGTCCGTAATCGCGCCGGTAGAAAAAATGACGGCATGGTAGTGCTTTTTCAAGTCTTCGAGCGTGATGTCGGTGCCATAGTTCACGTTCCCGAACAACCGGATCTGACCGGTGTCTAACACTTGGCGCAACGCGGTGACAATTCCTTTGATGCGGGGGTGATCCGGGGCAACGCCGTACCGAACCAGGCCGTAGGGTGCGGGCAGGCGTTCAAAAAGATCGATGGAGACGTCAAACGAGCGTTCGTGCTTGAGCACCATATCTGCAGCATAAATTCCTGCAGGTCCTGCACCAACGATTGCTAACCGCAACTTCGACATACACGAACACTCTTTCTCGGAGGAGGTACTCCCCAATTTAGTGGCTGCGGTCAACAACCTGATCGGCAAACCGCACCAGAGCGTCTTTCACCATCCCCGACGGAGCGTCGTTGAGATGGGCAATCGCCTGATCCGCCATGTCACGCGCAGTGGCCATGGTACGCGCGGTGACCTCGTGGTTGCGGAGCCGCGCGATTGCGCTCTGGAAATTTTTCTCAGAGAGCTCACCGCGAGATCCCTGCTCGAGGGTTTCCAGGAATTTCTGAGCAGCAGGGTTTTTCGTAGCTTCCTCGCGCAGGTACAACAGAGGGAGCGTCGTCACGCCGCGACGAACATCCGTACCCGGTGGTTTCCCTGTCCCCGCGCTGCGATCAGAGAGGTCAATCACATCATCAACAAGCTGAAAGGCGATTCCAATTTTCTCGCCAAAACCGCGAATAGGGCGGATCAAAGATTCCGGTCCTTCCGCCATCCGAATACCCATTTCGGCCGCCAACGCAATCAACGATCCGGTCTTGTCAGACAGAACCCTGAGGTAATGATCAATAGGTTCCTCGCCAGCTTTCGGACCTACCGTTTCACGCATTTGACCCATAACCAAGCGTTCAAAGGTTGCCGCCTGCAACGTAATGGCTTTTTGCCCCAAAGACCCCACCAGGCTGCCGGCCCGGGCAAAAAGAAGATCGCCCCCCAGGATGGCCACAGAATTTCCCCACACCGTCTGTGTCGCAGCAACACCTCGACGTTGAGAAGCTTCATCCATTACGTCGTCGTGATAGAGGGTCGCGAGGTGGGTAAGTTCGATGACTTGCGCTGCGCGCACCACGCGTTCATTGATACCGGTTCCCCACTGTGCGCTCAACAGCGTCAGCAGAGGGCGAATTCTTTTCCCGCCCGCGTCAAAAAGGTGGCGCGAAACTGCGTCGGCGATATCTTCGGAAAACTTTAATTCCCGCCCTAAACCCGCTTCAATGGCTAAGAGGCCCTCGTCCAATATGCGGGCGAGCTCTCTTTGTTCCGGAGAAGCAAAGAGAAGTGATCCCCCCGTGAGGAATGCAGCACCCCGCCCAGGGGCTTCTGCGGAGGCCACCTTAAGCGTCGGGTTCACGGAAACGTCCTTAGGGTTGGGAAATACTAGGAGGGGTCTTGAAGCGGTATCGACGTCGATGAAGTGGAGGGGGAAGCGGGGCGTTCACGTCGCTTTCCCACCGATTCACGCACTTTGGAATCCTCGGGACTCTTTGCGCGATGCAGAGCGACGATGCCTCCTGTCAGGTTACGGTACGCCACCCGTGTAAAGCCTGCAGCCCGCATCCACTGGGACAAAACGGGTTGCTCAGGCCAGTCAGAAATGGACTCCATCAGGTAGCGGTAGGCCTCACGATGGCTACTGGACAGCGCCGTCACCGCCGGCATGACGTACTTCATGTACCCCTGGTACCCGGCACGAATCAGCGGTGCCGGGGGGTGAGAAAACTCGCATATAACAATGCGCCCACCGGGCTTCACTACCCGATACATTTCCCCCAGTGCCACCTGTGGGTTGTTGACATTGCGCAACCCAAAGCTGATGGTGAGGGCATCAAAACTGGCCGCAGGAAAAGGCAGGGCCTCGGCGTCCCCTTCAACAAAGTCAATATCTGAGTGTCGCCGTCGGCCCTCTTTCACCATTCCTGGAGAAAAGTCGAGCGCCACGACCTCTGCTCCGGTTTTCCCGAGCGCCTTAGACGAGGTCCCCGTTCCCGCAGCAACATCCAGCACGCGCTCGCCAGGCTGAAGATTCAAGGCTTTCACGGTGGCAAGACGCCACAGCACAGAATTCCCGCCCGAGAGTAGGGCATTGGTGCGGTCGTAACCACTCGCCACTTGATCAAACATCGCAGAAACCTCTGCGGGGTCTTTGCCCAGGTCTGCCGTGGTCACGCCCTCCACTGTACTCACCCCGGCCGATAAACCCCTGAGGTTCAGGCTTATCAGCGCATCATCACAGGGGCGCTATAGCCTGACATCATGAGCCAGAAGGTTGACCTCCCCACGCTGGTGGCTACCACGAGGAGGATGACACACCCTGGTGGCCTGATTGACTGGGTGAGTGCCGAGAACCCTTTGGTGATGCAGCGGCTCGGGCAAGGAATTGTGGGGCTGGGCGAAGCCTTACGGCTGCGTTTTCGCGGGCCCGGTCGTTTCGAAGAGGCCTCCAGTGCCTGGAAGTCCCTCGTCTCGTCGGCTCGTGTGGATAACCCGCTTGCAGTTCCCGGGACGGGACTGGTGTGTTGTGGGACTTTTACTTTTGCCGATGATTCTTCTCAAGACAGCGTCATCATCATTCCCCAGGTCGTCATTGGGCGAGCCGGAGACGTGTCCTGGCGCACCGATATTGCGCTTGCAGAAGCGTCGAAAGGACCGCTCCCGCCGCGGGCGTCCCGACCGGACACCTTTGCTCCGCTGACCTGGACTCCTGGCCTCGTAGGAGAAGCGGACTTTGTTGACAAGGTGTCACATCTGGTGGCTCGTCTCCGAGAGGGCGACGCGAACAAAGTGGTGCTCGCGCGCGAACTCATTGCTCACGCTCCTGGAATCAGGGACTGGCGTGGAGCTCTCGAACGCCTCAGCGAGGCCTACCCCGATTGTGTGACCTTCGCTATAGACGGGCTGGTCGGTTCAACGCCGGAAACGTTGGCCAAAGTCCACGCCGGTCGGGTGAGAGTGAGAGTGCTTGCCGGCAGTAGCAGGCGGGGAGAAAACCCTCTCGAAGACCGAGCGTTGGCTCAAGAGCTGGTGACCTCGCCCAAAGACAATGATGAACACCGTTTCGCCGTGGAAAGCGTCCTGTCTTCGCTGGGCACTCTCACCCCCCACGTGGTGGCAGATGAACAACCCTCCACGGTCAAGCTCGCCAACGTCTGGCATTTAGGAACCGATATAGAAGCGACGTTGCCCGAGGGAGTATCAAGTCTTGACGTCGTCGCCGCCATCCACCCCAGTGCTGCGGTCGCCGGCTCCCCGACATCCGCAGCCCAGAAAATCATTCGAGAACTGGAACCCTTTGACCGAGGCCGTTACGCCGGGCCTGTGGGATGGATGGACGAGCGGGGCGATGGGGAATGGTCTATCGCTCTGCGCTGCGCGCAATGGTCACCCGAGGGTCACATCACCGCGTATGCAGGAGCGGGAATCGTGGCAGATTCTGACCCGCAACGCGAACTGTTAGAAACCCGACTCAAGTTTCGACCTATCCTCGCGGCCTTTGGGGGCGAATCGCCTTCCGCCTAACGCTCGAGGGCTATATCCACAATCAGCCGAGCGTCGCTTCTCACCAGCGCATCGGAAAGTTCGCCCATCGTGGTCACTGGCACATACTCCCAGCTATACGCTTTTGCTAGCGCTTCGAAGTCGACGTTCTGTGGCGTGTACAGCACGCGATCTCTTGCGGCTTGGGGCGCGCTGTTGCGTACCTCAAGTGCGTCAAAAATGGTCCCCCCACCGTCGTTGGCGACAAAGAGGTGCACTCGAGAGAGGTCTTCCACACCTGGCTCTACAAGCAGTGAACCGGCATCATGCACAAAAGCCAGATCGCCCAGGACAACTCTGGTGATGCCGCTCGCGCCAGCGCGCACGGCGGCCGAGGCGATTCCTCTGGCCGTGGAAATGGTGCCATCTATTCCCGAAAGACCCCGATTGGAATAGACACGAATATTTTTGGAACCCACAATCTGGTCCATTTCCCGAACCATCCGCGATGCCCCCAGGACCAGTCGATCATGAGGCCACGACGCTTCCCAGACGGCAAGGGCCAATTCCGGTCTGGTGACCGGTCGCCGCAGAACTTTCATTTCCTGCTGGGCGAAAGCGTTCCGTGGCGCGGAACCATCAGAATCTTCCTGGCTCCAGTCCGGTGGGGTAGGCATGACGGTTGACAGGGTTGCTTCATAGAGTTTTCTCGCCGCCATCACCCAAGGCTTGACCCATTGACTGCGTTGTTCTGCCGTGGCGGGGCTCGGCACATCAATAATGTCCACAATCTGAGCTTCCCGGGTGGGATTAGCGACGTAGGCCTCTGTCCCTCGAAGCACAATGTGGACGAGCGAGGGATTTTCTAACAGCCTCCACACCTCGCGGGAGAGAGTGGGTCGCCCCACCGTAATCACTCTGTTCACGGGGCCAGGAAGTTCTGGGTGAGCCAGGACCTCGCGATACGCCAGTACGAGGTGTGGGCCGAAACGCGAACCGCTCACCACCTCGGCTATTAGAGGTGCCCCTAGAGAGACAGCAAGCTCTTCGGCGACTGCGCCGGCGCCGTGTCCGGCAATAACGAGAGTTCCCGGTTCCGCAATCAAAGACAGCACGGTCTTCTCCGTGTCTCCTATCTCCTCCGCGACCCGGGGTGGAAGCATCCCTTCTGCGGGCTCCGAACTACTCAAAGGCTCCCGAAAAGCAACATTGACGTGTGCGGGGCGAAACCTCGCCGCATGGAGGGCAACACTCACGCCCACGGCGTAGGCGGTTCGAGCGTCATCCCTGCCCGTTGCCGCGCTATCCCAACTTGGCGCTGCGAAGCCAAAAAGACCACTCTGCTGTGTCGTTTGGTTTGCTCCGACACCTTGAAGCTCGTGGGGTCGATCTGCGGAGACAACAATCATCCCCACCCCGGCGTGATGCGCTTCCATTACCGCCGGGTAATAGTGTGCCGGTGCAGAGCCCGATGTCGCAATACACACAGCGGGGACTTGTGACTCCATCGACAGCCCGAGCGCCCGAAACGCCGCGCTTCTTTCATCAATGACCACGTGGACGTTCAGCTCGCCAAGGTCCTCCCATTCCAGGGCTGCCAGCGCTAACGCTTGAGACCTGGCTCCAGGAGAGATGACCACGTCGCGCACGCCCTGGGCAACCAACGCACCAAAAAAAGCTCTCGACCACTCGGTGGCCGGCGAGGACGTCATGCTGGGGGAGGCTTAGGGTCCTGATCTGTGGCGTCGCCTTCAGCGGAGCCAGAATCTTCATCGTCTAAAGCTCGGAGTTCTTCCTCTAAGCGATTGATCCGCTCGTTGGAGGATTCCAGGTCCAAACCGCCCAGAAACGATGCGTCATCATCCGGCGGTTTTCTCGTCCCACCGCCACGAGACCCGCGGGGTGGTGATTTTCCAATCAACAGCCACAGCAGTGGACCGACTATCGGCAAGAGAACAATGACAGCAATCCAGAGAGGTTTGGGGAAAGCCCTGATTTTGGGGGCATGTGTCATGAACAAATCCACAAGCGCATAGATGGTGAAAGCGATAGCACCCACCGCACCAATGACTATCCAGCGAACCATTCTCTAATCCTACGTGCCTACACTGTGAGAGTGACCAGATGGATTCGCTACAGCGCTCTCAGGTTCGGGCTTTTTGCACTGCTGTTCGCCGGTCTGATGCTGGTGAACGTGGAGTGGTGGTTGTCTGCTCTTTTTGCCACCGTCATTGCCTTTGCGGTGTCCTATATTTTCTTATCCCGCCAACGCGACGACTTAGCGGCCGATATTAAGGCGCGCATGGTTAAAAGGGCGCCGGTGGACCCCGACGCGGAAAGTGAAGATGCCGCCTGGGATTCACCAGGCGAGAGCAAGACCCAAAACTAAGGCATAGGCCAGCGCGTTAAGCCCTAACGTCCCCAGTGCCTTGATGAGGTCCTCGGGGCGCTGTGCCAAGAACACTTGAATCAGAACCCACAGTGTGATGAGCGCTGTGGCGTAGACGACGGGAACCCAGAAAAATCCCCAGGAAAGAATCCCCACCATCACGTAGGGAAGAGCCAGCAACACCAGCAAGAAAACCTGGCTCCCGCGCAGGCCAAGTTTGACCGCGAGAGTCTTCTTTCCCACAACTCGATCTTGCTCAATATCGCGAATGTTGTTGACCAAGAGAACTGCGGAGGCAAAAAACCCCGCCCCAGCCCCAGCAAAGGCCGCCTCTGGCGGGATAAAGCCCACCATCGCCCACGCCGTTCCCAGAGTCGCAACAGGGCCAAAAAAGACAAACACCACCAGCTCGCCCCAGCCGCTATAGCCATAGGGCGTGGACCCCCCGGTATAAAACCAGGCGGCTAGAACCGCGATAGCGCCGATAGCAAGGACAACCCAAACCTCTGCCAGCCAGGCGACAAACCCCTGCTCAGCAAGAACACCAAACCGGGCCGCCAGGAGAAGCACAAGGCCCGCGATGAGGGCGAGCGCAAAGGAAACCACCGCGGCTCTGAGCACCAAGCCAGGAGCGACGCGCCCCGATGCGGTCAGTCTTTCTGGTCCCACACGATGGTCATCGGTCCCTCGGATTCCATCGGAGTAATCATTGGCGAAGTTCACGCCAATCTGCAGTGATAGCGCGACGATCAACGCCAGTACGGCCAGAACAGCGTCAAAGTCGGCGCGCCACCAAGCCGAACCGGAGCCTAGAATCACGGGCGTAAAAGCCAGGGGCAGTGTTCGCACACGTGCCCCAGCAACCCAGTCCCGCCAGGACATAGCGGAGGGTACTTTAGTCATGCCCGCCCTCTTTCGCCATAGCCGCAATCGCCAGGCGGTCAGGTTTTCCCGAATCAAGAAGAGGGACGACGTCGCGCCGATCAATGCGCTCTATGCGGGCTTGGGGGCCGATTGCCGAACCCAGCGAGGCGCGCACCGCTCCGAGATCAAGCCTGTGGGTCGTGACCAGAATCGGAACGTGCCCCCACTTTTCGTGGGCCACCGCAACCACAACGCCATCGGTCGCTTCAGTGGTGGCGTGAATCACCCTTTCGATTTCCCCCAGGGAAACCTTCACCCCGCCAGAAATAATGATGTCGTCGATGCGCCCTCGAAGATGAAGACGGCCGTGTGCATCACTCTCACCGCGGTCGTCGCTGAGATACCAGCGCTGGCCCTCCACAACACGAAAGTTTTTCCTCGTTCGCTCCGAATCGTCGATATACCCTTGCGCGAGCATCGGACCTGCGAGCGCTATACGCCCGTCTATCTCGCTCACATCGACCCCTGGCAAAGCAATCCCATCCCACACACACCCTCCCGCTGTTTCAGAAGACCCATATGTCGCCGTAATGCGATAACCGGCGTCCAGCGCCCGAGCAGCAAGCGCTGGGGGCAGTGCTTGCCCACCCACGAGAATGCGATCAAAGCTGCGCATCAACTCGTGAAGCTGGGGCCTTGCCCCTGCGTCATCAAGGATGCGCTGAAGCTGAGTGGGAACCAGGGAGGTGAACAACCCCCCGTGGGTCGACGCCTCCAGGAGTTCCTGTGAACGCGCCAGCAGTGCGGTGGAGGAAAACGAGTCGGGGTGCACCATCACCGGAACAGTCCCGCTGAGATGCGCGCGAACGAAAACCTGTATTCCTGCGATGTAATTCGCGGGTAAAGCTAACAGCCAGGTACCCGGGCGAGCCAGCTCATCGTGTGCCATCCGGGCGCTTGCAAGAACCGCATGAGCGGACAGCGCGACTCTTTTGGGAGCTCCCGTGGTTCCGCTGGTTTCTACGACAAGAGCAACATCATCGGACACCTCCAGAGGAGCTGTGTGAGAAAGCTTTGCTCCCCCTGGCCTGGGCAACACGGCAGGCCCCTCCTCGAAGAGTGAGCGCGCGAGCGGCTCCCACAGGGCTCGAGGGTCCCCCACATCCACGACCTGGAGTTCACGCATGGTGGTGAGCTCTCAGGCGTGCCACGGGAAGGGTGACCAGTCTGGGTCGCGTTTATCAAGGAATGCGTCGCGACCTTCTGCCGCTTCTGCCCCCCCATACGCAAGACGAGTGGCCTCGCCGGCAAAAATCTGCTGACCCACCATCCCGTCATCACTGGCGTTGAGAGCAAACTTCACCATACGAACTGCGGTGGGACTTTTGCGCACAATCATCTCTGCCCATTCCACCGCGGTCTTCTCTAACTCCTCATGCGGAACCACAGCATTCACCGCGCCCATGGAGAGTGCGCGCCGGGCGTCATACTCTTGGCCCAAAAAGAACACCTCCCGAGCAAACTTTTGCCCCACCTGTTTGGCGAAGTAGGCGCTGCCGTAGCCGCCATCGAAGGATCCAACATCAACATCCGTTTGCTTGAAGCGAGCATGCTCGAGGCTGGCAATACTCAAATCACACACCACGTGGAGGCTGTGGCCTCCGCCCGCGGCCCAGCCAGGAATCGCCGCGATAACGACTTTGGGCATGAACCGAATAAGTCTCTGGACTTCCAGAATGTGCAATCGTCCACTTCGGCCAGAATCAATCCCTGAGGCATCCTCGGTCGAGGAGTATTGGTATCCATCTTTGCCGCGAACCCGCTGGTCTCCACCCGAAGAGAAGGCCCAGCCGCCATCGGTGGGGCTCGGCCCATTGCCGGTCAAGATCACAGCACCCACCGTCGATTGCAAGCGGGCATGATCCAACGCACGATAGAGCTCATCGACTGTGCGGGGCGAAAGGCATTGCGCACCTCGGGGCGGTCGAAGGCCACCCGAACACTGCCCCATCAGCACTGGCGTGATAGGTCACGTCCGTGAAATCCTCGAAGCCTTCCACCGTGCGCCAATAGTCGGCATCAAAGAGTGGAGAGAGGTGAGAAACCATGTCCTAACCCTACGACCTGCTTGTCATGGAACACTGTGGAGCATGAGCAAACCGACGCTGCAGGACATGGTGAGGTGCGCCACCGTTGTGTCGATTCCTCTGACTACTCCTTTTCGTAATCTCACCCACCGCGAAGCCATGATTTTTGACGCACCTTCCGGTCCCGCAGAGTGGAGTCCCTTCACCGAATACGATGACCAGGAGGCGTCCCTGTGGCTTGCCAGCGCGCTAGAACAGGGCTGGCAGCCACCACCACCGCTCCCTCCCGGGTCCGCAACCATCCGCGTCAACGGCACAATCCCGGCGGTGGCCGCTGACGAGGTGCTCGATCTCATAACTCACGCTGGTTTCCCCCACACCATCAAGGTGAAGGTCGCCGGGCCGGGGACAACACTCGCCCTCGATTGCGAGCGAGTGGCGGCTGCGCGAAAGGCGCTGGGTCCTCTTGGTCGGATCCGGCTGGATGCCAATGGTGCGTGGGGTGTTGACGAAGCGGAGCACGCTATTCGGGAGATGGAACACCTCGATTTGGACTACGTCGAGCAACCCGTCACCACGCTTGCCGACATGGCGGAAATCCGGTCCCGTATCAAGAGGCTGGGGATCCAGGTTGCGGCTGACGAGAGTGTCCGACGCTGGTCTGACCTCGACGCCGTTATCGATGCCCAAGCCTGCGATGTGGTTGTCCTCAAGGTTCAACCGCTGGGCGGAATAAGTGCCACACGGAAGCTCATCAGCACAGCCACAGGTGCCGGCCTTGCCGTAGTCCTCTCGAGTGCCCTGGAAACAAGTGTGGGTTTGTACCCGGCAGCAATTCTCCAGGCGGAACTCGAGGCTTCGGACTACTCTGCACTGGATGCTGGACTAGGCACCGCACATTTCTTATCCCCAGACGTTGTTACGCACCCCTTGGTAGCTCACGCAGGATACTTGAAGCTTGTGCACCCCACACTGGCTCCGCATGCGCTCACCGCGCTTCGCGCGAGCGAAGAGCGTGAGCTGTGGTGGCACGCACGTCTTGCCCGATGCTGGGAAGGCCTCTAAAGCCCGGAGTAGGAATGTAGGCCGGTGAAAACCGTGTTGACCACGGTGTAATTGAAAATCACGGCACCAAACCCAATGATGGCAAGAATCGCCGAGCGCGACCCACGCCAGCCCCGCGTTGCGCGGGCATGAATATAGCCAGCGAATAGCACCCAGATGATGAACGTCCACACCTCTTTTGTGTCCCAACCCCAGTACCGACCCCACGCTCGCTCCGCCCAAATGGCCCCGGCTATGAGGGTGAAGGTCCAGAGAACGAACCCAATCACATTCAAGCGATAGGCGAGCGATTCGAGCACTGCCGAGGAAGGCAGAGTGCGCATGAGCCTGGCCTTTGCCATGCCCCGGGCCTCAAAACGAGCGCGGATGAGCTGAAAAATGGACAGCCCCGCACCCAAGGCAAAAAATGCGGTGGCTAAGCTGGCCACAAAAACGTGGATTACCAGCCACGCCGACTGCAAGGCCGGGGGCAGGGGCACCACGTCCACATAGAAGTTGACCGTGACAATGCCCAAAGCCAACAGCACGAGTCCGGATACGAACGCGCCCAAATAGCCGTGGTCACTCCAAAAAAGTGAGCCGAGAAACACCATGACGATGAGTGCAGTGGCGGTCAGGCCAAACTCGAACATGTTTGCCCAGGGAACCCTAGACCCAGCAATCCCGCGCGCCAAAGTGGACAAAAGATGGAGCACGAGGCCCAGCGCAAGAAGCGTCGTAGCAATGCGTTGATAGCCTCCGCTCCTCGGAATCGGTGGGGCAGGAACGGAACCACCGGGCTCTACTCCGGCACCGGCCCCCACGCTTACAACAGCAGGGGCTGGCTCGGTGGCAGAGCGTTTTGCTAAGTCAAAGGTGAAGAACAGAAACGATGCCGTGTACACGAGCATCGTGGAGTAGACACCGAGAAGAGACAGGCTAGCAAAATCAATCATGATGATGTCAGTTTAGATTCGTATTCCTGTGAAAAATCAAGGACGAGGCGATCGAGCGCAGTTGCTAGCCCCGGATCATCGCCCCGAGCTAACACCGCAAACTCGACCGAGACTTTCTGTCCTGTGCCCTGGGTCACCTTGATCCACGCCCGCCGCCGGGTGACAAAAAGTCCCACCACAAGCCCGGCCATAATAAATGTGGCCGAAAGCGCAACCGGTAATTTCGTAGGGTCACGATGAATATCCACACTCACGAAACGAGGAAGGGCTGTGAATTCGACGCTTCCCAGGCCGGCCGGAAGCTCTGCACTGTCTCCCAGACCCATCACCAGAGAATCCACACCGGTGTCACCACCGCTGATTTGCGTCAACGACTCGGTGTCCAGTGAATACATGTTGCGCGGGACTCCTTCGTTGAGACCCAGGTCACCGGAAAATACGTTGAACGTCAATAACGGCTGGTCGGGCTCGGGATAAACGGAAGTGAATGCCCCGGAATCCAATTCGACAGCGGAGGGATAAAAGAAGCCCAACAGCCCTAGCTGGCTGTCTAACCCATCAGGAATTTTCACGATTCCCAAACTGGTGAGGTTGGAATCTTGCGGAAGAAAGGCCACGGGTTGGCTAAACACTACGTCACCATCGGGAGACGTCACGGTGATCCACGGCGCGAAACCATTACCCAGTAAATAGACCGAGGTGCCATCAATAGCGAGTGGCGCATTGACCTTGATGCTTTTCGACGTCGCACCGGTGGCGTCTCTCACCGTCACAAAGGCCTCAAAGTCCAGGGGATTGGCTCGGCCGCTTGTCACATCAAATTGATAGGTGGGGTCAAAACGGTCGAGTGTCATAGCGTAAGGCGCGAGAGCTCCCTCTGTGAAAAACCGGCCTGGATTAAAACTGTCATAACTTGTCAGCTGGTTGGCGAAGGTTTGCCCTTCCACAATCACCCGCTGACCTTGGTATTTGAATCCCGTCCCCAGGCCCAGTGCAACGAGAATGCCCACCAGCGCAAAGTGGAACACAAGGTTGGCTGTTTCTCGAAGGTAACCGCGCTCGCCAGCCACCCCATCGTCTTGGGGACGAATCCGGTATCCCGATTTTTTCATCACTGCCCGTGCGGTGTCGCGAAGCGACTGCGCATCACCACTCATCGACTCGACGCGGTAGTGCTCTAATCTCTCTAAACGCTTAGGTATCACCGGCGGCGGCTGACGCAAAGCTTTAAGGTGGTGAGCGGTTCGAGGAAGAATGCACCCGATTAAGGAGATAAACAGCAGCAGATAGATTGCGGAAAACCAGAACGAGCCGAACGTGTCAAAAAGTTGCAGGCGATCGAGGACATCAAAAAGCTCAGGATCGTTGCGCTGGAACTGGATAACCCCGTTGGGGTTACTCGAGCGCTGGGGAACCAACGAGCCGGGGATAGCCGCCAGGGCAAGCAACAAAAGGAGCGCAAGAGCGGTGCGCATACTGGAGAGCTGTCGCCAGAGGAACCGGCCCCAGCCGGTTAGCCCCAGCCGAGGTTGCTCGACAGGGCGCTCTGGTTGACCATCATGAAAATCAGAGGGGCGTAGTGGTTCCACCAATCACCGCCTGCAGGCTTGACATCCACATTTGCCACACACCTGAAACCATGGCCGTCCCAATCGCCATCAGAATTACGCCGCCGGTGATATTGATAGCGCGAATGTGGCGCTTAAGCCAGGCAACTCCGCCGGTAACCCACCCAAACCCCATGGCGATGAGGATGAAAGGTATGCCCAATCCGAGGCAGTAGGCGGTGGCGAGCGCCACTGCGCGGGGAACATCCCCCACGCTCAATGCCAGGGTGTTGATGGCAACCAGTGTCGGTCCGATGCAGGGGGCCCATCCCAGGCCAAAAACCATGCCCCAAAAATCGGTGCGCCCCACAAAAACCGTTTGTCCCTGACAAGGGAGAGTGATGGCGCGTTGAAGG
>FUWD012876895.1_pt1 | contig 16465 bp, 14 predicted proteins | sample 1063281 | NCBI WGS metagenome assembly FUWD01 (sample SAMEA79048168, study PRJEB19326) | metagenome | biome: marine | reverse complement strand
AGTTTAGAACCACTAATCCTATGTTGACTTTCCACCTATCTGTTTTTGAAACAATCAATTTTCGGCGAGGAAATCTGGTCTCAAAAAAAGCCACAGAGAGAAATATCGAAATGAAGAAAAACAATCGTATTGAGACTTCATGGGTAAAAATAAAGTCAGTCATCAACAGACCTTTAAGCAGACCGCTCGTGTGGGACGCAAGAAACCATCAAAGCGTTAACGAAAATACAACTCTGTTCAAAGCTCGAATGATTGAATGGGGTGGCGACTCACAAGAAGCTTATTTAGTCCCCAAGGTTCCGACGGCCTAACAGAATTTCTATCAGGTTCATTCCTAACGACTCCTGAATTCCCGTTCTAGCAGCCGCTTTCTCCGTAAAAACAATGGATTCCTCTCCACCAAAAGTCTTCCATGATTTAGAGTCTAGAAAAATGAACGGGATTGGACCACTGGTGTGAACCCTTCTCAACACTGAGGTTTGATGATCCGGGGCTAAAAGTATGCGCCAGTTTTCAAAGGCTTCCAGCTCTTTTAGGACTGGTCCGACTACCTTTGAGTCGAAATCCTCTATAGCCTTTGATTTTTAGATCCTTTTGACCTGAATGACCGGCTTCATCAGGGGCTTCTACATGAAGCAGTACAAAATCACCTGCCGTTAGAGAATCTATCGCAGCTCTAACTTTGCCTTCATAGTTGGTGTCGAGATATCCTGTAGCCCCCTCCACTTCTATAACATCCAGACCAGCATATTTACCGATACCTCTGACCAGGTCAACTGCGGCTACCACTGAGCCTTTAAGTCCGAATCTCTCTTGTAAGGTTTCAATTTGAGGCCTTTTCCCCTGCCCCCATGGCCACACGGAATTTGCCGGTTTCTGACAGCGCTTCAATCTTCGATGATTAACCGGATGCTTTTCTAGAATTCGCCACGAGTTGATTATCAGCCGAAGCAGTTTGTCGGCGCCCGGTCCTTTGGGAAGATAATGAGCTATGGGTTGTCCAGGGAAATCATGGGGCGGACAAGTTACAATACCATCTGGTCCGTTTTCCCAAATCATGAGGTTTCTATAAGAAACCCCCGGATGAATGTTGAATCCAAAAGACTCAAATTCAATGGCAAGAGCCCCTATCAACTCTCTTGCCTCAGGAGAGGAGATATGATCTGCGCTGTGATCAGCCATACTATAGTAATTGCGATCCAGAGTGACTAGATTTAGACGAAACGCCAGATCGTTATTTTTTAGATCGACCCCCATTGAAGCGGCTTCAAATGGAGCGCGGCCAGTGTAAGTTTCGGTCGCGGAATATCCCATTAAAGACAGAGTAGCGACATCACTTCCAGGAGCCAATCCTTCGGGGATCGTCTTTGAGAGGCCTATAGTCCCGGCTGAAGCCATCTTGTTCATCCATGGCGTTTTGGATGATTCCAGCGATGTCATTTCCATGGAATCGTCAAATTCATCGGCCATGCCGTCGGGCACGATTATGAGATATTTTGTATTAGAATCCGAGCACATTTAGCACCTTCTTAGTTTCCGGCATGCATGTTACCGGTTCTTTAGAGACTTTGATGGCGTTATCCGGATCTTTCAATCCATGGCCGGTAAGTGTGCATACAACTGTTTCGCCTCCAATGAAAAGTCCCTGGGCATTCTGTTTAATTAGACCGGCAATCGAGGCCGCTGACGCTGGCTCACAGAAAACCCCTTCAACAGAAGAAACCAATTTGTAAGCTTCAAGTATTTCTTCATCAGTTACCGAATCGATAAGGCCTCCAGAATCGTCCCGGGCCTGTTCCGCCTTTTTCCAGGAGGCCGGGTTACCAATTCTGATCGCCGTTGCAATGGTTTCAGGTTTTTCAAAAATTCTACCCTGAACAATGGGAGAGGCTCCTTCAGCCTGAAATCCTATCATCTTTGGCAGATTCAGGATCTTACCAGCATCAAAATAGGTTTTATAGCCCGCCCAATAAGCCGTGATATTACCCGCATTTCCAACTGGTAAAGAGTGATAATCGGGGGCTGAACCAAGAGAATCGCAAATTTCAAATGCAGCCGATTTTTGCCCTTCAATTCGATGTGGATTTAAAGAATTAACAAGAGTAATTGGATATTCTTGCGATATCTGTTTTACAATATTTAAAGCTTCGTCAAAATTACCCAGAATTTTTATTACCTGTGCCCCGTGAATCATGGCTTGCGCCAGTTTTCCCAATGCTATCTTACCTTCAGGTATGACAACAAAAGCTTTGATACCCGCCCTTGCGGCGTAAGCTGCGGCTGAGGCTGAAGTATTACCGGTGGAAGCGCAAATTACCGCTCTTGAGCCAGATTCTACGGCTCGCGAGACAGCCATAGTCATACCTCGATCCTTGAAGGAGCAAGTAGGGTTAAGGCCCTCATATTTCAAGAAAATGTTAATCTTGGGGTTGATTTTCTCTGTTAGCCTGGGCGCAGGGATCAGAGGGGTATTTCCCTCCATTATTGTCACTATGTATTTGTCATCATCGAATCTAAAAAAATCAGGATATTGTCTTATAATACCTTTCCACATTCTGTCTCTCCATCGTCCCAAGCCCTTTACCTTGATTCATGCTGTTGACCAAGCAATAAACGCTCTTCAGGGCTTAATTCAAACTTTCATCTTCAATTCTGATTATCGTTGCCGGACCACTGACAACATCCAGACTTCCTATTTCTTTTCTTGCCTGCAAGATATCAGCTTCTTTTGCCGAATGAGTTATAAAAACTACGGGAATCGATCCGGATCCGGAAAAAACTCGACGTTTCTGAATCACTGAATGGATACTGATATTATGGTTCGCCATTATACCGGCTATTTTAGATAACACGCCAGGCCTATCCACAGCGCGGATTCTCATGTAATAATTGGTAACCACTTCATTCATGTCCAGAACCGAATCCACAGAAGCCAAAGGACCAGGATACCCGAGAGGTGGAACTCGACCGGAGCTACCAATCCTTTGACTTCGAATCAGTTCGATAACGTCTCCTATTACTGCTGAGGCGGTGGGTTCTCGCCCTGCTCCCCTACCATAAAACATTTGATCACCCACCATGTCTCCCCTCAGGAAAATACCGTTAAAAACCCCTTCCACTTGAGCCAGAGGGTGAGTTTCGGGAATCATTGTGGGGTGCAATCTGACTTCCACTTTGGCCGCATGTTTTATTATCATAGCCAACAGCTTAATTTTATACGAGAATTCGCGAGCCATTACCAGATCAAAGGCTTCTATTCCGGTGATTCCTTCTACATGGATATTTTTCACGGGAGCGTGAATGCCATGGGTTAACGCCAGGACTATGGAAAGCTTGTGCGCTGAGTCGATGCCATCTATATCCAGAGTAGGATCTGCTTCCGCATAACCAAGCTCTTGAGCTTTTTTTAGCGCTTGATCAAAATCTACCTCAGAATTATTGGTCATTTCAGAAAGAATAAAATTGCATGTGCCATTAAGAATAGCCAGAATCTTGTCAAACCGGTTAGCTACAAGACCTTCCCGAAAAGACCGTAAAATTGGAATTCCACCGGCGACGGCAGCTTCAAAAGCTACATCAACAGAATTTTCCCTGGCAATTCTAAAAATCTCCAGGCCGTTTTCCGCAAGGAGAGCTTTGTTTGCCGTCACTACAGATTTTCCGTTATTTAAGGCCTCTGTAATGAAGGTTCTCGCCGGTTCGTAACCACCAATAAGTTCTATTACAATAGATATTTCCGGATCTCTAAGTATTTCGTATGGGTCATTTGTAAGGATTGATCTATCAAACGCCACTCCCCGATCGGAATCGATGTCCAGATCGGCGATTCTCTTCAGATTAATCCTGAAGCCAGTTCTAGCCTCGAGTATAGATTGATTTTCCGTAAGGATTTGAACTACGCCACTGCCTATCGTTCCAAAACCGATAAGCCCTACTGAAATTTCTTCCATCTGAAAGTTCCTGTTAACCTGGGTTGGTTATATTTATGATCGCTTCTTTACCGTAAAGGGGTAGTCACTATTTGTTGAGAAAATGTCTTATTCCCCGGACTGCCTGATTGATTCGAAAACGATTTTCCACTAGCGCAAATCGCACATGCTCATCCCCAAACGGACCAAAACCGATGCCGGGACTGACGGCAACTTTTGCATCTTCCGTCATCAGTTTTGAAAATTCCAAGGATCCCATTTTCTTATATTGTTCGGGTATTTCTGCCCATACAAACATTGTTCCTTTAGGTGGGGGAACGTTCCAGCCACAGTCTTTGAGTCCATTACAGAGGGCATCCCGTCTATCCTTGTATTCCGACACAATTTCCGTCACGCAATCCTGATTTTCATTAAGAGCTATGATCGCAGCAATCTGTATCGGCTGAAACATTCCATAATCTATGTAACTTTTTAATCTTTTCAGAGCGTGTATCATTTGAGGGTTTCCGGCTGCGCAACCGACTCGCCAGCCTGCCATAGAATAGCTCTTGGTGAGCGAAAAAGTTTCTATCCCCACTTCCTTGGCTCCAGGAACGGACAGAAAGCTTGGCGCCTTATAATCATCAAAAGTCAGGTCGGCATAAGCAAAATCATGTACTACCATGATCTTGTATTCCTGCGCAAATTCGACTATTCGCTTAAAAAAATCCTGATCAACGACCATAGTAGTAGGGTTGTGAGGAAATGAAATGATCAACATTTTAGGTAGTGGCCAAGTTACACGCACAGCGGCCTTCAAATCACCGAAGAAATCAGAATCAGGCCTAATCGGAACATGCCTTAAATCTCCTCCAGCGATAACAACCGAATAAGGATGAATGGGATAAGTTGGGGAAGGAACGAAGACTACATCGCCCGGGTTTATTATAGCCAGAACAAGGTGGGCCAAGGCGTCTTTGGCTCCCATGGTCGCCACAACCTCTGTGTCTGGATCCAACTCCACTCCGTACCGTCTTGACCACCAGTTAGCAAAAGCCAATCTTAGTTTTGGGATACCTGCGGAGGCGCTGTATCTATGATTCTTGGGATTCTGAACCGCTTCTATCAACTTGTCTACTATATGTTTGGGTGTAGGTAGATCCGGATTACCCATCCCCAGGTCTATGATGTCTTCGCCCGCCCTTCTAAGCTTCATCTTAAGCTCATTCACCACTTGAAAGACATACGGAGGTAACCTTTTGATCCTGTTAAAATCTTCCAATTTCGCCTCCCGTCAAATATTAGATTCCTTTAAAATTCGAATTCCTCTCCCGCCAAAATTGCTTCGGCCTTGAGAGTTCTTGCGCCATTTGAATCGTACAGACAAATCGTCTCTTCTTTCAGGTTCTGATCTAGGTTTGAATTGAGAGCCTCTACGCATATAAGCACTGGTTCAGCCGTTTTCTGAGTTCGAATCCACGTTTTTCGGTTTATGGTCATGTGACAGAGTTCGGCTGCCTTATCAAGTTGGTGGGCTCCCTTGGCGGGATAAATTAGGCAAAGCTTCCCAGATGGCTGCAACAACTTCGACGAAACCATAAACAAGTCTGAAAGCGGCATCATTATCTGATGCCTGGAAAGAGCCTTTTCGCTCATCAGGCTGACTCTCCCGGAACCTGACTGATAATATGGCGGATTGGACACCACCATGTCAAACACGTCCCGACGAAAGAATGAATCTGCGTTTCTTAAGTCTCCTTTGACAATAAATATTCTTGAACCCAGATCGTTTAATTTTACTCCTCGTTCAGCCCTACCTACGAGACCATCCTGAATTTCCAAACCAACTAAATGAACTGAAGGATTCTTGATCGCCAGGCCAAATGCTATGACTCCACAGCCGGTCCCTGCGTCCAAGATCAAATCCGTGGGACCCGGCTTAGCAAACCATGTAAGAATCAATGCGTCTTCTGAAACACGGTAACCTTTGGAGGCTTGTATAACTCTAACCTTGTTTCGAAACAGGCCATCGATAGTTTCCGCATGCTCTTGCAATATCAGTCCCAGCTTTTTGCCAAACCGTGTTAACTAGTAACTCTGCGCCAGCGCAAAATCTGTTCAAAATACATTCAACACTAATCCGGAGGAAACTTTAGGATAAAAATAGGTGGATTTGTGAGGCATTTTTTGTCCAAGTTCGGCTGCTTTCCTCATTTGATCGACCCTAGTCGGATTTAGGATGAAACTTATTCTGACCTCGCCTTTTACTGTCTTCTCTATGGCATCTAGAGTTGATGGAGTATATCCCATGTGAGTCTCAGAATCCTCCTCATCAAGCCCAAATCCATGAGCAAGAACCAATTCCCTTAATATGGTAACATCTAGCTTAACCAATGCTTCCGGTATGTCTTGCTTCAAGTTGGAAACTGAAGTTAGTGGATGTTTGAGCCCAAGCAGGTAAAACTTTTTCTCTCCATTGATTATCATTCCAAAGTGGCCTCCAGTCTCAGCATATTGGCCCAACTCTGAAGAGATTTGGCGGGATACGGACTCCAGGTCTCTGTCATTAAAATCGAACTCCTGGATTTGAAAATTATCGTTCAGCCTAGCCATTGAAACTTTCTGATCCAGATTCCTGGCCTCTTTCAACAACCTGTGAGCAGGTAATATTACCAGACCAGGATGAGACATTGAGGTAAGAAACATCATCACGTATTTGTGAGATTGATCGGCGCTGGACGGGTTCTGGGTTTCGATTTCTCTTCTGTACGCCAGAGCAGTTTCATATCTATGATGGCCATCCGCTATGAGGAAACTCTTGTCCCTGAGAAAATTCACTATCGTCTGCACACTATCCTGTTTGCAGACACTCCATGTACGATGGATTGTGCCGTTTGAATCCACAGCTTCCTGGTCAGGTTTTGACGCCAGGATAGATGAATGCAGCTTACCTATCACTTCATCAGGATCATCAAACATAGCCTGAATAGGGGTAAAATTGGCCTTACACGCGCGAAGCAGTTCCAGTTGATCCTTTTTTGGTCCGGAATAGGTCTTCTCGTGTGGAAGTACCTTGCCCACGCCATAGTCTTCAACTTTCACTAAACCGATCAGACCATCCAAGCGGCGCCTTACCCCCTGAGGTTCTTCGAAATCCATTTGATAAATGGCAAAACAGGGTTTCTGTCTCCTGACCAGTGTTTTTTCAAGCATCCATTTATTTAGTGTAACGGCCGCTCTTGTGTATCGGTTGTCCGATGTAGTGTCGTTGCCATGCTGCTTGCCTAAAACGAGCCTGATGATATTGCATGGATGGAGGTTATAGAAGAATTCCTGTTCTTTTGGAGATATAACATCATAAGGTGGTGTGATTAAGCTGCTCAAAACATCTGAATAGTCGGAGCTATAATGAACCATCTCAAACGGTTTTATTTCAGCCATTAAAATTGTCCTTAATCAAATACCATACGGTTCATAAAAGTTTTTTTCTTGTTCTCGTGACTCTATGGGAAGTCATTGGGAAATTTTCCCAAAAAATATCTTTTTAAACTAACATATGATTGGAACCAAGATCAAATTTGATTTCCTAAAAAACAGAAAGGGGGCTTTTCAACCGGAAAAGCCCCCTTAAGTATCAGATCAAAACAGTTTGTTACTTCTTGCCGTCTTTAACTTCTTCAAAATCAGCGTCAACAACATCTTCATCCTGTTTAGCGCCCGTATGCGACTGCCCACCTGATTGGTCAAATCCTTGACCGGTGTCAGTTCCGGCTCCAGCCGATGTTGAAGCCTGTTGATACATGGCCTCGGCTAGCTTGTGAGATGCCTGCTGAAGTTCTTCCACTGCCGTTTTTATTGTTTGGGTGTCAGATCCTTCCATAGCCGTTTTTGTTTTTGCAATAGCTCCTTCTATGGCTGTCCTGACTGAAGAATCCACCTTGTCGCCATGCTCCTTTAACGATTTTTCAGTCATGTATATTGTGGAATCCGCTTGATTCCTGACATCTATCAACTCTCGTTTGTTTCTGTCTTCCTCAGCGTGCGCCTCAGCGTCTTTAACCATACGCTGAATTTCTTCTTCTGTCATACCGCTTGACGCAGTGATCTTGATGGACTGTTCTTTCCCTGTGCCAAGATCTTTTGCGGAAACATGGACAATACCATTTGCGTCAATGTCAAAAGTAACCTCTACTTGAGGCAAACCTCTGGGCGCCGGTGGAATACCTACCAATTCAAAACGTCCCAGCGTTTTATTATTGGCGGCCATTTCTCTTTCACCCTGTAGTACATGAATCGAGACTGAGGGCTGATTGTCAGACGCTGTAGAAAAGATCTGACTTTTCCTTGTGGGAATGGTCGTATTTTTTTCGATAAGTCTGGTAAAAACCCCTCCCAAAGTCTCAATTCCAAGAGAAAGCGGGGTTACATCGAGCAATAGGACATCCTTAACGTCCCCTTTGAGGACTGCGCCCTGAATTGCGGCCCCTATGGCGACAACTTCGTCCGGGTTGACACCACGGTGGGGTTCTTTGTTGAACAATTCCTTTACCCTAGCCTGTACCGTAGGCATTCGGGTCATTCCTCCAACCAGTATAACCTCATTAATCTGGTCAGCAGAAATTCCCGCATCTTTCATTGCCATTTTGCAAGGTCCAACGGTCCTTTCAATCAAATCTTGCACAAGAATTTCCAGCTTGGCTCTTGTAAGCTTCATCGTGAGATGTTTGGGTCCAGACGCGTCAGCCGTTATAAATGGTAGATTGATGTCTGTTTCCATTGATGAGCTTAACTCAATTTTGGCTTTTTCGGCCGCTTCTTTAAGTCGTTGAAGAGCCATTTTGTCATTTCGAAGATCTATGCCCTGGTCTTTCTTGAACTCCTCGGCCAGGTAATCCATCACTCTTTGGTCAAAGTCTTCCCCTCCAAGATGGGTATCTCCATTGGTGGACTTCACCTCGAAAACACCATCCCCAATTTCAAGAATTGATATATCAAAGGTGCCTCCACCCAAATCAAAGACCGCGACCTTTTCCTCTTTTTTCTTGTCCAGTCCGTATGCCAGTGACGCGGCGGTAGGTTCGTTAATAATTCTCAGGACATTCAACCCGGCGATGCGACCGGCATCCTTGGTAGCCTGCCTTTGAGAATCATTGAAATAAGCGGGGACTGTCACCACTGCGTCGTTAACTTCTTCGCCCAGATAATCCTCCGCGGTCTTTTTCATTTTCTGAAGAATCATAGCGGAAATCTCAGCGGGGCTATATTCTTTGCCCTTTACTTCTATATACGCGTCTCCAGTCTTGCTGCGAATTATTTTGTAAGAACAAACTTTGATGTCATCCTGCACTTCTTTTGACTCAAACTTTCGACCAATTAGTCTCTTGATGGCAAAAAGAGTGTTTTCAGGATTGGTTATAGCCTGACGTTTTGCGACCTGTCCAACCAGGCGCTCTCCTGAGTCTGTAAACGCCACCATGGAAGGTGTCGTTCGACCACCTTCCGAATTGGCTATTACCACTGGATCTCCACCTTCCATAATGGCAACACACGAATTGGTGGTTCCCAAATCTATGCCAATAACTTTTCCCGCCATTTTAGCCTCCTAGCCGTCTGGAATATTTTAGATTATTTAAACTTTCTTCAAAATGGATGTTATTTGCCGGCTGAGAAAACGATGACTTTGGCCGGTCTCAACATTCGATCCTTGTACATGTAGCCCTTCTCTAACTCTTTTGAAACTGTATTGGGTTCATGCCCATTATTGGGTTCTTGGGCAATAGCCTCGTGAAATTGTGGATCAAATTTCTTACCAAGAGATTCGATCTGCGTAACTTCGTATTTTTTTAGAACTTCCTTAAACATCTCCATTACCATCGCCACGCCCGAAGCAACGGGATCACTCTCATGTTTTTGACCACCGTGAGCCAGCGCCCGTTCCAGATTATCCAGAATTGGCAAAAGCTCTCTCAACAAATCTTCTTCTTTGTATTTGAGCAGTCTCGATCTTTCCTGTGTTGAGCGTTTCTTGAAATTCTCGAGGTCAGCGACCGCCCTTAACCATCTATCACGATTTTCTACCGCTTCCTTCAAGGCTTTTTCGAGAGATTTTTCGGCTGATTCTTCAGAATTGGCATGCTGAGAATCTTCATCTCCCTTCACAGCCACAAGTTCAGTTGGCTGATGTCTTTGAACCTGGCCGGAACCTTCGGTTTCTTTAACCATTTTACCCTCTGGACTCTCTGTCATAACCACTTTAATCTCCAGTCAATCAGTGTGAAAAGTCTCTTGTTTCAATTGCCACGACTCTCAAACCAATTGAAGCTGACGTTTAATAAAAACACTAAATCGTCCTAATTTGTTCACTTTCCCTGAAACACGTTTTGAACTTGCATTTCGGCTTGGGCCAACTAATCTGGACGGAAAATAAGAACCACAATTACGAGTCAATCCGATTAATTCATTTGGGCGCCTATGTAGGGTTTGTCAAGAGTTACACCAGGAAAGAGCTTGACGAGCCAGCGCCGGTATATCAGGAATAATGAGCGTATTCCCTGGGATGCAGTTAAGCTAACATAACCTAATCATACGCCAATAACAGCTATACCAACCAATTGCTTCACCTTGATTTATTTTCCGATTTCGCCTTGTTTTGATAAAAGGACAAGAGGTTTTTCTTAACGCGATAAAGCTTCTCGGAAAGAGAAACCTTGTAGATGTGAGGATTGGAAAATCTCTTTAGCTCTGGCTCAAGTTCGCCCAGTTGTTGAAAAACCCGGTTTCGAATATTTGCGGGAGATGGACAGTCATAAACTTGCTCACCCTTAAGAAAAACGGGAATCATTAGTTCAGCAGCTTCAAATGGAGGTTTGTACACCTTTTTCATGTAGTCGTACATCGGATGGTGCGCTTTGACTGATTTCGAGTGAGGGATTGGCTCATCAATTTGCGCAATCAAATCTCCTATCATACGATTGCCTCCGTTGTAAAAACGAAAGATTTTCTTTACGCCCGGATTGGTAATCTTATTTGGATTGTGAGATATCTTGATTCGTGGAACCATGACCCCTTCTCCATGATCTACGGCCATCAGTTTGTATACTATTCCCAATGCCGGCGTTTGGTATGAAGTCATCAATCTAGTGCCAACACACCATGTGTCGATTCGGGCTCCCTGTTGTTGAAGGCTTTCAATCAACCATTCGTCCAAATCGCTACTGGCAAGTATTTTGGTATTACTAAAACCAGCTTCATTTAACATCTCCCGCGCAGTCTTGGAATAGTATGCCAAGTCACCACTATCAATTCTTATTCCAACGAGTTGTTTACCCCGGAGTTTGAGTTCTCGACCCACCTGAATAGCGTTTCTCACGCCTTGAATTGTGTCGTAAGTGTCAACCAGCAACACACAATTATTTGGAAAAACTTCGCTAAACCCCCTAAATGAATCTATTTCATTCTCGAAACTTTCGACCCAACTGTGAGCGTGCGTCCCTTTTACAGGAATGCCAAAAACCTTGCCCGCCTTAACATTTGAAGTTCCTGCGCATCCCCCTATATAAGCGGCTCTGGCCCCATAAAACGCAGCTTGAGTTCCATGCGCTCTCCTGGTTCCAAAATCTATAACCGGAGCCCCTTTCGCCGCTATACAAAGTCTCGCGGCCTTGGTTGCAATCAGGGTCTGATGTCCCACGAGGGCAAGTAAAGTCGTTTCGAGAATTTGGGCTTGTGATATGGGGCCTGTGATTCTTATCAATGGTTCATTCGGGAACACAATTGTCCCTTCCGGAACTGCCCATATATCACCTGTAAAACGAATACCCGATTTCAAAGATTCGAGAGCTTCTCTTGAAAATACGCCTATTCCAGACAGATACTCGATATCTTCATTAGAAATAGCCAGATTGTTTATGTATTCTATTGCGCTTTCCAGACCTGCAAACACACAAAATCCACCATTATCAGGGTTTTGCCGATAATATACATCGAAGCAGGCCATCCTGGCGCCGCGACCCAAAAGACTGTAACCAACCGACATGGTGAGTTCATACAAATCTGTGTCAAGAGTGAGGTTCTGCCCCTGCCTCTTGGCCCCTGTCAAAGTTGTTGGTCGCTCATCCGTTATTTCTAAATCTTCTGTTTTCTTATTATTCAGTTCTCGAAACGAAAGTGTCATTTTTATTGCAATGCGTCCTTTAGCTAAAAAAAGTTTTCAAAGAATCTTTGAACAACTGCCGAGCAATTCCTTTTTCAGTTACAATAGCTGAAATTAGTTCATTAGGGGTGACGTCGAAAGCGATGTTTCTTGCGAAGACTCCCTGCGGGGCTATTAAGGACCCACCTATATGTGTCACTTCATTTGGATCACGTTCTTCAATAGGGATTTGTTTTCCTGAATCCAGTTTCATGTCTATTGTCGATAGAGGGGCCGCCACATAAAATGGGATTTTATGATAATGTGATAACACCGCCACTGAATATGTTCCGATTTTGTTCGCTGTGTCGCCATTAGCGGCTATCCTGTCGGCGCCTACTATTACCTTGTCAATCTCGCCGGCTTGCATGATCGCTCCAGCGGTATTGTCAGTAATCAAAGTTACGGGAATCCCCAATTTCATTAGTTCCCATGTTGTAATTCGAGAACCCTGGTTGAGAGGTCTTGTCTCGTCCGCATAGACCCGGAGATTTTTACCATTTTCAAAAGCAGCCCGAATAACTCCCAGCGCGGTTCCGTAACCTGCCGTGGCTAGTCCACCGGCATTGCAATGTGTCAGTACAACGTCTCCGTCTTCAAAGAGTTCCTGGCCCTTCATGCCGATTTGTTCGCAGAGAAGTCTGTCTTCAGATTCAATTAAGGTGGCCTCTTCAACAAGTCGTTGTTTAAGTTCATCGAGATTTAGACGCACGTTTTTATCAAAGACCTTTTTCATCCTATCTATGGCCCAGAATAGATTTACGGCCGTTGGACGAGTGGATCCTATTTCTGAACAGAGTTTGTCAAAATAACTCTTGATATTCAGATCACTGTCTTTTCGAGCTTCCAGCATCCCCAGGGCCAAACCCATTGCGGCAGCCACTCCTATGGCGGGCGCTCCGCGTACTGATAGTCTCTTTATAGCTTCACAGATTGACTCTACGTCATAAATGTCAATGTATTTTTCCTGTGAAGGGAGCAATGTTTGATCAAGAAGTCTAATGTGGTCTTTGCGCCATTCTATTGTTCTATAGGGGTCTTGCACCGCGTTCCTCCAATTAGTAGTCAGTCAGTAATAAACTCTCAGAAAATTAAGAATACCATGCTGATAAAAAGAAGAAAATTTATTTGCTTGTCTGGCGCCAAAGATAAAGAAATATATAAATTATTAAACCTCAAATTAATTAAATAGTTATAATAATAAACTGATAAACTAGTTGTAATAAAAATTTAAACATGTTATAGACCCTTAAAAAACAAGAGGTGGCAGAATGAGCCTCAGATTCATAGCATTGTTACTTGTAACTTTTTTGGCGGTCACTGTTCTGGGTAGTCATAGCGTGTACTCAGACAATACCATGGCGATGAATTCGTGTCAGGAGATTCTGAACTACGCCCGATCTTACGAATCCAGGGCTACATGGCACAATCAGGTCGCCAAAGGTCTTATGCAGCAAATACAAAATCTGGCCGCCATGCCGAAGAACCCTAATACTTTGCAAGCCATCGAAAATCTTTTTCAGCAATATGATCAAAATCGACAGATGGAAACCCAGATGAGGCAGCTTTTCCGTCAATATTCAGAACAAGCGCAACAATGCATGAAGTCTTTGAATTAATGAATTCTTTAGGGAAGCGATATCGATGAGCGCCCCGAGTTTCTGATTATTTGGGGCGCAAATAGCCAACTTGCAACCCTTTACGAATCGTGTCACCCCAAAAGTATTGTTTCCTGCCTTAATCCCCTAACCTCCCAAAAAGTTTTTTGCTTGGTCAGTTTCGCGAATTAAAATCACAGTCGTCAAAACACTAACAAACCGGAATAATTTCTTGTAGTCTAAGGTAATCAGATTATACCGGGCGCGTTTAATTATTTTGGGGACTGGAATACACTATGTTTGAACCATGGATTACTGTTGAAATTTCGGTTTCGAACTACGCTGTTGACTCAATCGCAAGTTTTCTATCAGATATGGGGTCTAAAGGATGCGTGGTTGAAGATATCGACACAGAAACGAGTAAAATCACGGTCTATTTCAAAGATCAAGAATGGGAATTGTTAAAAAATAAGATTGCCGGTTTTTTAAAAAATCTTAACAATTTTTTTCCTGGAATACCGCAACCGGTACTCTCGGTTGAACCTCTAAAAAGCGAAAATTGGGCCGTAAAGTGGCAAGACAGGTTCACGAGAATAAAAATCGGGGCAAAATTGATGGTGGCTCCTCCCTGGGATTTGCCCAATAAACGCTCCCAAAGATTACTGGTAATTATAAAGCCGGCCGAGGCTTTCGGCACCGGGAGTCACGAGACTACTCAAAGCTGTCTGGTTCTTCTGGAACAGGCCATAGATAATATTGTCTCTGAAGAGAAACAGTTGAGTTTTCTTGACGTAGGTTGCGGCTCGGGAGTTCTGGCTCTGGCTGCGGCAAGACTCGGAGTTCACACTGTAACGGCAATAGATAACGATCCTGTGGCTGTTAAGTCTGCGTTGAAAAATTGTGTATTGAATAAACTCGAAAATTCGATCTCCGTTGAAGTTTCGGATCTTTCTAAAATCACCGCTTTTTACGATTTGGTAGCGGCTAATTTAGACTTTCTCACGCTGACTGGTAATGCGGAAAAACTTGCGCTACTTTTCAGAAAAGGCCTCATTGTGTCAGGAATTACCAGAAGTCAGTGGAAAAGTGTAAATGACAATTTTGTAGAGTTGGGTTTGAAGTGTGTTCGAGAGATTAAGAAAAACGATTGGGTTTCGGGATTATTTGTTCGTGGTTGAAAAATCAGACTCAAAAAATCTCAAAGTGTTTTATGAGACAAAAAGTAATAATTATAGCCGGCCCTACGGCATCCGGAAAAACCGCCGTCGCATTGGCGCTGGCGCGTAATCTTAAGGTGGCGGTGATTTCAGCGGATTCCGTTCAGATTTACAAGTTTATGGATATCGGATCAGCCAAACCTACCATTTCAGAACGTGAGAAAGTTCCCCATTTCATGATTGACATCAGGTACCCGGACCAATATTTCTCAGCAGGTGATTTTGTGGTAGAAGCGAGACACGTTATCGCAAAAATTGCGGAAAAATCGCTGGTTCCACTTGTAGTTGGTGGAACAGGTTTGTATATTAGATTATTAAGAGGAGGTATAGCAAAACTTCCGAAGGCTGATTCAATTGTGAGAGGGAAGTTTAAAGATATTCAGGACAAAGAAGGCATTGAATCTCTGTTTCACAGGCTACAGGTTGCTGATCCTGTTGCGGCTCAAAGCATAGGCGCTCACAATACAGCAAGAATTATAAGGGCCCTGGAAGTTTTCGAATTGACAGGTAAGTCTATCACGAAATTTCATGAGGAACACGCTTTGAAGGACTGCCCTTACGACATTCTTTATTTGGGAATCAATCGTGAACGTCAAGAGCTTTATCACTCGATAGACACTCGCGTGGATTACATGATGAAGAGCGGTTTACTTGATGAAGTAAGAGACTTGAATCGAAGAGGTTATGATAGAAACCTCAAGCCGATGCTATCAATTGGATATCGTCACGCAGCAATGGTTCTTTCCGGGGAAACGGACCTCCCGGAAGCAACATCCCGGATGAAAAAAGATACTCGTAATTACGCCAAGAGACAGTTGACATGGTTTAGATCTGAGCCCGATGTAAGATGGTTTGATCCTCAGGAAATCTCGACTATCGGGGTTGAGGTTGATAACTTTCTCGGACACTAACAATTAGTTCGAGATTTTCCCCACCAAGTGGACAGGAATTTTAAAAGTCCTGCGCTTGAGGGATTAATAATTAGGGGGCGTTTAAATGCCAAAAACTCATTTTAATATTCAAGATCAATTCTTGAATCAGGTCCGTAAAGCCAGAATTGAAATTGAAGCGGTTCTTTTGTCAGGTAGCTCAATCAAAGGTTTTGTTCGGAGTTTCGATAGCTTTTGTATTATAGTCGAGGACTCAGATGACACCCAGCTCGTCTATAAACACGCTCTCTGTCTTATAAAACCTGCTGAAAGTGGTGTTAAGATACCAGGGCTGGTATAAACTTTTAAATTTAAAAACGGTAAGTAATTATCCAATAATTCTAACTGAGAATGTTGCGCGTTTACAATTGACAAATAACAGGGGACGTAGATTAACCATCCGTCTGCGTCTCCAGTTCTATTCCCACTGGACAGTGGTCGGAACCTTCAACTTCAGTCATTATAAAGGCCCTTTTAAGGCGCTTTTCAAGATCCGGACTTATAAACACGTAGTCTATACGCCAGCCGATGTTCCTGCTCCGGGCTCCACTTTTCATGTCCCACCAGCTATATTGGACAACGTCCCCGTTTAACGTTCTGAACGTGTCCAGGTAACCAAGGG
>FUWD013267362.1_pt2 | contig 16475 bp, 17 predicted proteins | sample 1063281 | NCBI WGS metagenome assembly FUWD01 (sample SAMEA79048168, study PRJEB19326) | metagenome | biome: marine | reverse complement strand
ATGGTAAACCAAAACATATTTTTTTGTGCATCTTTTAAGTTTCTACAGCTTAGATTTTTTTGCATCATATCTTGGTCTAAACCTGTCATTACAATGGCAATAAAGGCTCCAGAGAAGAAACGTTTCCAAAAATAATTCCCAGTTTTGTAATTCTCAAAAAAGAAAGTTTTAGACAATTCATTATCCGCTACATAACTAAATATGTTTGAAATATTCATTTCATCTGAAATGGTATAAATACATACACCAACAGCTATTAGCATAAATAATGTTTGTAAAGTATCTGTCCAAACAATAGTTTTAATACCCCCTTTAAATGTATATAACCAAATTAATAATATGGTAATGGTAACTGTAAACCAAAATGGAATTCCAAATTCATCAAAGAGTAGAAGTTGTAATACATTAGCAACTAAAAATAAACGGAATGCCGCCCCAATTGTTCTAGATAGTAAGAAAAATGAAGCACCAGTTTTATATGAATATTTTCCAAATCTGTCTTCTAAATAGGTGTATATAGAGGTGAGATTTAGTTGATAATATAGAGGGAGTAATATCAGACCAATTACCGCATAACCAACAATATACCCCAATACCATTTGCATATAACTCATGCTCTGATTTTCAACCCATCCTGGTACAGAAATAAAGGTAACACCAGAGAGTGAGGCACCTATCATTCCAAAAGCTACTAAATACCAAGGTGATGAATTGTTTGCCTTGAAGAATGTATCATTAGTTGCTTTTCTTCCTGTGATGAATGAGATTAAAATCAGGACACTAAAATATCCAACAATTAAAAATAAAATGTGTAATGGCTTCATTATATAAATTAATATTGACGAATATAGTTTTTTTAGAATATAGATAATATAGATTTGAGGTCTTTTGTCTTTTTTCTCTATACTTTTTTAAGTATAAGTTGTAATTTTGTAACAATGGATTTTTCATCAAAACTTTTAGAAAATGCAGTAAATGAAGTATCCCGTTTGCCTGGTATAGGAAAACGTACTGCCTTACGTTTGGTATTACATTTATTAAAGCAACCTTCTGAAAACACAAAATACCTAACAGAGTCTCTTCAACTATTAAGAACAGAGGTGAAGTCGTGTAAAAAGTGTTATAATATTTCCGATACTGCTTTGTGTGAAATTTGTAGTAATCCAAAACGAAATCCAGAAATAGTTTGTGTTGTTGAGGATATTAGAGACGTTATGGCAATAGAAAACACATCTCAATTTAGGGGTTTATATCATGTTTTAGGAGGTAAAATTTCACCAATTGAAGGAATTGGGCCACAAAATTTAGAGATAGATAGTCTAGTTACTAAGGTTAAAAATAAAGAAGTTAAAGAGTTAATTTTTGCGTTAAGTTCTACTATGGAAGGAGATACTACCAATTTTTATATTTTTAAGCAAATTGAAGATTATGATGTGCTTACTTCTACGATAGCTCGAGGGATTTCAGTAGGAGATGAGTTAGAATATGCAGATGAGGTTACTCTAGGTAGAAGTATTGTAAATAGAATTCCTTTTGAACAAAGTTTAAAAAATTAAGTTTTTTTAATCTATCTCTTTGCGCTCAAAGAATCTTTCCTAAAAGAGTAATAAGCCATCATAGCACTTATAGTCATCAAAATTGAAGCTAATAAAAAAGGAGCTCCAGCAAATTCAAAAGGTGTTTGTTCTTTTGTGAAATAGTAAAAAATACCTGTCATTAGCGGTGGGCCAACAATTGCAGATGCACTCATTAAACTTGTTAAAGTACCTTGTATTTTACCCTGTTCTGTTTCAGGAACTTGAATAGATATTACCGCTTGTAAAGCAGGTCCTGCTATACCTCCTAAACAATATGGAATTAGGAAGATAAACATCATCCAGCTTTGATTAGCGAAAGTAAACAATAACATCCCCAGGCTGTAAAGAAAAAATCCTACATAAATACTTTTTTCATTTCCTAACCACGGATTCACCCATCTAATTAAAACTCCTTGAACCAATGCAACAAGTAAACCAATTACTCCAAGAGAAATTCCAACCATTTTCTCATCCCAATTAAATTTATACATCGTAAAGAAACTCCAATTACTTTGAATAGCGTGAGATGCAACGTACAAGAGAAACATAGATGAAGCTAAACCAATTAATTTAGGATATTTTTTAAGGTGTAAAAAACTTCCTATAGGATTAGCTTTTTTAAGGTTTAATACACTTCTTTTTTCTTTTGGTAAAGATTCTGGTAGGATAAAATATCCATATAGGAAATTAAAAAAACATAAAGCTGCAGCAGCATAAAAAGGAACTCTTGCACCATATTGTCCTAAAAGCCCTCCTATGACAGGTCCAATAATAAAACCTAATCCAAAGGCAGCTCCAATCATTCCAAAGTTTTTTGCTCTATTTTCTATTGAACTAATATCTGCTATATATGCCGAAGCTGTAGTAATACTAGCACCCGTAATTCCAGCAATAATTCGTCCAATAAATAACCATGTAATTGTTGGAGCTAATGCTAATAAGATATAATCTAGAGTAAAGCCAAGTAAAGAAATTAAAATAATGGGCCGTCTTCCAAATTTATCACTCAAATTACCAATTAAAGGAGCAAAAACAAATTGGGTGATTGCATATGCAAAAGTGATCCAACCACCTACTTTTGCAGCCTCACTTATATCTCCCTGTATCAGTTCTTCAATGAGACCTGGGATTACAGGAATGATGATTCCCCAACCAATAACATCAATCAGCATAGTGATAAAAATAAATCCTAGTGCAGCTTGGTTTTTATTTTGTTTCATTAAGGATCTTTAATAATTGAAATTTTTCAAAAATTTACTTATTTGAGTTGGATTGATTAGTGTCTTCTGAAATTTCACGGTTATCACCTTCCCAACCATTTTTTGTTTTAATTTTTTTGTAAAGACGAATTGATAACATCAGTAAAGCACCTAATAAAATAATACCAATTACACCCCATATCCATGAAATAGCACTTTTTAAAACTACTAAAAATACAATTGCAAATAATAAAATTGTAGCAACTTCATTCCAAATTCTCAATTTAAAAGATGTATATTTTACATAATTCATCTGCTGTTGTTTGAATATTTTTTGACAACCAGCATGGTAAAAATATAAAGCAAGTACAAAAGATAATTTCACATGCATCCACGGCATTGTTAAATAAGATGGCTCAAGATAAATCATCCAAAAAGCAAAAAAACTAGCTAATACTGCAGATGGCCAAGTAATAATATACCACAGGCGCTTACTCATTAGTTTGTATTGAGTCTGTAAGATAGATTTAGCTGGTTCCTTTTTGTTTTCTGCTTCAGCAAAATAAATAAACAACCGAACGATATAAAATAAGCCAGCAAACCAAGTGATAACAAAAATGATGTGTAATGCTTTTATATATGAAATATCCATTCTGAAATATTTTAAGATTAAATTTTATCTATTTATTAGTTGGTTTTCTGCCAATTCTGAATCCAATTTGTCATGACATCTACCCAATCATCATTGTCATTCATACATGGTATATGTTTGAAGTCAGTTCCTCCAGCTTCTAAAAAATCTTCTTTTCCTTCCATGGCAATTTCTTCAAGTGTTTCAAGACAATCTGACACAAAAGCAGGTGTAACTACGGCAACTTTCTTTTTCCCTTCATTAGGAAATTTTTCTAACTCAAAATCTGTGTAGGGTTTTAACCATGGATCTTTCAGTAATCTAGATTGAAAAGAATTACTAAAGGTTCCGTCCTTTAGTCCTAAATTTTCAACAATTCCTTTTGTAGTTTCAAAACATTGGTGCCTGTAACAAGTATGATGAGCTACAGAATTACGTTCGCAACAACTACCATCTAATTTGCAATGATTTTTAGTGGGGTCTGATTTTTTGATGTGTCTCTCGGGTATTCCATGGTAAGAAAATAACACATGATCATAATCAAAACCATTTAAATGATTTTTAATATTATCACTCATTGCTTTTATGTATTCCGGTTTGTTATAAAAAGTAGGAAGTATATCCATGATTACATTAGGGTAATGGGCTGCTATTATTTGTTCTGCTTTTACGGTAACAGTTTCATAGGAAGACATTGCATAATGAGGATATAATGGAACAAGTAAAATCTCATCAACCCCTTGGTCAGTTAACTCCTTAAAACCTTTCTCCATACTCATCGATCCATATCTCATTGCTAGAGAAACGGGGATTTCTGACTTTGAAGTTACTTTATTTGAAAAACGTTCAGAAATAACGACTAATGGAGAACCTTCTTCCCACCATATTTTTTTGTAAGCAGTACCCGATTTTTTTGGTCTTACTTGTAAAATAATACCTTTTATGAGAAGTAAACGTTTCCAGTAAGCAATATCAATTACTCTCTCATCCATTAAAAATTCCCCTAAATAACGCTTAACATCTTTGGTTTTTGTGGTATCAGGCGAACCTAAGTTAACTAGTAAGACTCCTTTCATTTTTTAAAATTTATTTCAGTGATTTTTTATAAATATCTAATTCTTTTTTAATTGATTGGTTACCTCATAAAGAGCTATGCTTAAGCTGTGAATTACATTCATAGAGGAATTCCTGCCAAACATCGGAATGCATATGCTGTGATCTAAATACTCAATATTTTTAATACCTTTTCGTTCACTTCCCAAAAGTAAAACGATTTTTTTAAGATTTTTAAAATTAAAATCTTGGATATCTATACTCTTATCGGTAATTTCTATACCAATAATTGTATTTCCTTGTTCTTTTAATTTACGAATAGTATCATTAAAATTACTATAAATAGTGTGCTCAATTTGATTTATGGTATTTCTAGCAGTTCGTTTTACAGTATTATTTTCTGTAGAAGGTGAACTTTGGTGAAGATAAATTTTTGACACCCCAAAACTTTCAGCAATCCTAAAACACATTCCAATATTACCAGGAGTCCTTATAGCATCACAAACAATACTAATTGGAAATTGTTGTTGATTATTTTGAATGTCTTTGTGACTTAACTGCTTCAAATGGATTCTTATTTTAACTATTGTAAATTAAATATAATTTTAAGACTATTTATTAAGAGACATTATGTATTTCTTGGGAGTTGTGCCAAACTTTTTTTTGAACGCGGCTATAAAATGACTAGATGTACTATAGCCAACCCTTAATCCTACTTCATTAACATTGTGTTGGTTGCTTTCTAATAGTCTTCTAGCGTGTTCCATTTTATAATCAAACAAAAAACTAAAAACTGTATCTCCATATATTTGTTTAAATCCTTCTTTTAATTTTTTTATGTTCAATCCTATCTCGTTTGCAAGTTCTTGAAGAGAAGGTGGTTCAGACATGTTAGAAATAATAATATCCTTTGCTTTTCTAATTTTAATCACATTTTGTTCATCTACTAAAAAAGGACAATATTCTCCCAAATTAGATTCGTCTTGCTGAAAATGAAGACTTAATAATTCATAAATTTTTCCTTTGATATATAAATCTCTAATGGAGCTATTAATACTAGAATTAACTATTTGGTTTAAAACCAATAAAACCATTGGTTTTATCTCAACATCGTCATAGTATTTCTTGTTACTATTTTCTTTGCTTAAAAAAGGAATATAACTAGCCTCTTTTGAAAATAGAGAATGAAATTTTTCAATAGAAATTAAAAGAGAGATTAAAATAGTATTTGGGTAAATCTCTAAATTAATTGGTAGACTTCTTTGGGGGTTGTAAAGAATGATTGAGCGCTTGTCTAGTACATCAAAAGTGTAACTTCCATTATTAAATAAGAATTTTGAGTTTCCTTTAATGCAAAAGTGCATTTGAATGAAAGTACTGTCTATATTTCTTTCAAATGTGAGTGTTTCTTCACTTTCATTTTGAAATTCTAGAATTCTAAATCCATTTTCTAAGTTGATTTCATCGAAAGAACTTCCAGCGACATTTTTTAACATATAATTTTTTTTTTAAAAAACACTCTTTATTTAGAATGATTCTAGACAATAGCATCTTTAACTATTGATTTTACTGCAAAAATACAATAAACCGAGTATTTTTAAAATAAAATGTAATCAAAAAACACAGAACGATATAAAAAGTACTTTTAGCGATACTTTTATCTCTTATTACTTTATACTTTTGAGCATTCTTTTTAAGATTTGAATGAAAATAGATCGTCAAGAAAAAAAACTTTACAACATTGGAATCAGTTACAAAAAAGCTGATGCATTAACCCGAGGTAAATACAGTTTATCCAAAGACAATCAAGTAAGTCTTCTGAAAGAAGCAAAAGAGGTTGGTTTTGATGGATTATTTGTTCTCTCTACATGCAATAGAACAGAAATCACTGGTTTTGCTGATCATCCTTTTCAACTTATTCAGCTTTTGTGTAAGTATTCTGGAGGCGATATTGAAGAATTTGCTAATATCTCAAATATTTTTATCGGTAATGAAGCCGTAAATCAGTTATTTAGAATTGGAACTGGTTTAGAAAGTCAGATACTTGGTGATTATGAAATAGTTGGTCAATTAAAACTGGCTTTTAAATTAGCTAAACAACTCAAAACAACTAATACATACTTAGAAAGACTTATAAATTTGGTGCTTCAAGCTAGTAAAAAAGTAAAGAATACCACTCAGTTGAGTTCTGGAACAACTTCAGTATCATATGCGGCCGTTCAATATATTATCCAGAATGTATCTAACTATAATTCCAAAAATATTCTAGTTTTTGGATTAGGTAAAATGGGGAAGCATACTTGTAAAAATTTAGCTGAATATACCTCAAATAGTTCAGTTTGCTTAATCAATAGAACACAACAGAAGGCAATTTCTTTTGTGAAAGAACACCACTCAATAAGAAACTCAAATATTAATAATTTAACTGCAGAAATTTCTAATTCTGATATTTTAATAGTTTCTACTGGATCAGATAAGCCCACCATCACAAAAAAGCATATTGAGAAAAATAAAAAAATATTAATTCTAGATTTATCTATGCCTGAGAATGTAGATAGATCAGTTAATGAATTAGATAATGTATCTTTGATAAATGTAGATGAACTATCAAAAATTACATTAGAAACATTGTCTAAAAGGCAAAATGAAATTCCCAAAGCTGAACAAATTATAAAGGTCTACAAAGAAGAATTTAATGATTGGTTAAACAATAGAAAGTTAGTTCCAGCTATTAATGCATTTAAAGAATCCTTAGAAGCAATTCAAAAGGATGAAATTAATTTTCATAAAAAGAAAATTAAGAACTTTGATGAAACTCAAGCAGAACTTCTAACCAATAGATTTATACAAAAAATTACAACTCAGTTTGTAAAGCATCTAAAAGAAGAAAAGACATCAGTTACTGATAGTATTCAAGTGATGTCTAAAGTTTTTGGAAAATCTTAACCATACTCTATGCATAAAGTTATAAGAATAGGTACCCGTGATAGTGAATTAGCATTGTGGCAAGCCAACAGAGTTCAACGAATGTTGAACGAATTAGAGTATAAAACCCAAATAGTCCCAATAAAATCTACTGGAGATATAATTCTAAATAAACCAATTTATGATATAGGTATTACTGGCGTTTTTACAAGAAATTTAGATATCGCATTATTAAATAATGAAATAGATATTGCTGTTCATTCAATGAAAGATGTTCCAACTATATTGCCTGAAGGAATCATTCAAACTGCAGTTTTAAAAAGAGCTAACAATAGCGATATAATAGTATTAAAGGATACGGAAGAATTTTTTGGATTAAAGGAGGCTACTATAGCTACAGGTAGTCTAAGAAGAAAAGCAATGTGGTTAAATAGGTTTCCAACACACACAGTTGTTGATTTACGTGGTAATGTGAATACTCGTTTAAACAAGTTGAAAGATAATGATTGGAATGGAGCCATTTTTGCAGCAGCTGGTCTTGAAAGAATAGGAAAGAGACCCGGTGGAGCTGTAAACTTGTCTTGGATGATTTCAGCACCAGCTCAAGGAGCTATCATGATTACATCGTTAATCGAAGATGACTATATCAAAGATGCATGTGAGCAATTAAATCATTATGAAACTGAGGTTTGTGTTTCTATAGAGCGAGATTTTTTACATCGTCTTGAGGGTGGCTGTACTGCACCAATTGGAGCATTTGCTTACATAGATGATAAAACAAAAGAGATTAACTTTAAGGGGGTTCTTTTGAGTAAAGATGGTAAGAAGAAAATAGAGGTAGCTAAAACAGTACCATTAGATAAGCATCGATATTTAGCTAAAGATTGTGCAGATTATATTATCAACAGGGGTGGTAAACAATTGATAATAAATGATATAAATGTAGAAGAGGAAGCTGGGATTAATGTTTTTTCTACAAAATCTCTTTCATTAAGTCAAACTAAATTATTTCATAACAATATTTCTTCTAGTAGTTCAGACTTTATAAAAATAAGATCAAATAGAATTCCTTCAAAGGTAGTCAAAGAACCTACAGAGAATGTTGTTATTACTAGTAAAAATGGTGTAGAGGCTTTGCTAGATAATTTTTCTAAAGATGAGTTAAATTTTAAAAATATTTTTTGCGTAGGTAGAAGAACTAAAAAGCTAATTGAACAAAAAATAGCATCGGTTAGTCACTCTGAAAACAATGCACAAAAACTAGCAGAGTACTTGTCAACAAAATTAAAAGGACAAGTGGTAACTTATTTTTGTAGTGATATACGCTTAGATACTTTACCAATTATTTTATCTGAAAATGGAGTTACTGTTAACGAAGTTGAGGCATACAAAACTATGTACAGTCCAATTGATATTAAAGAAGATGTAAAAGGGGTTTTATTTTACAGTCCTTCAACAGTTGAAAGTTATCTTCAAAAAAATACTTCAGATAAAGTTGCTTTTTGTATTGGAGAATCAACTGCAAAAGAAGCTAGAAAATATTTTGATATCGTAGAAGTAGCAAAAGTTCCTACTGTGGAAAGTTTGATAGAATTAGTAAATCTTCATTATGTATAGTATGTCAAGGAGACCAAGAAGAAATCGTAAATCCACAGCTATAAGGGCCATGGTTCAAGAAACCATTTTATCCATTAATGACTTTATTTATCCTTTATTTCTCATCGAAGGTTCAGATGAAAAGGAGGAAATTGCTTCCATGCCAGGTATTTATCGTTATTCGCTTGATTTGATGTTGAAAGAAATTCAAGAATGTGTAGATTTTGGAATTAAAGGATTTTGCGTATTCCCTTCATTGGGAGACGACAAAAAAGACAAATATGCAACAGAAGGGCATAATAGAAATAGCTTATATATCGAGTCATTAGTGAAGATTAAATCACAGTTTCCAGACATAGTTCTGATGACTGACATCGCCATGGATCCATATTCTATTGATGGACACGATGGTATCCTTGAGAATGGAGAGATTCTTAATGATGAAACTTTAGAAATTTTAGGTAAAATGGCATTAGCACAAGCAGAGGCTGGTGTTGATATTTTAGGACCATCAGATATGATGGATGGCCGTGTGGGTTATATAAGAAATGTGTTGGATCAGGCTGGATATACTCAGGTGTCTATTATGTCTTACACAGCCAAATACGCAAGTGCTTTCTACGGACCATTTCGAGAAGCTTTAGACTCAGCTCCTAAATTTGGAGATAAAAAACATATCAAATGAATCCAGCTAATGCTGGTGAAGCACTTATTGAAGCTGATTTAGACGTTAAAGAAGGTGCAGATATGATAATGGTAAAACCTGCTTTGTCTTATCTAGATATTATTAAGTCACTAAAAGATAATTATGATGTACCTGTTGTGGCATATAATGTTAGTGGTGAATATGCAATGATTAAAGCCGCTGCCGAAAAAGGATGGCTCGATGGTGAAAAGGTGATGATGGAAAGCTTGTTAAGTATTAAAAGAGCTGGAGCTAGTATTATCATCACTTATTTTGCAAAAGATGCTGCTAAATTATTGTTGGAAAAACAATAAAAATTAGACTGATAAACAAAGCTTCTTTAACACACAATAAAAATTTAAGTTCAAGAAGTTAAATTAATAATCAAAGAAAAATGAACTTTAAAAAATCTCAAAAACTTTACGATAAAGGATTGGTAAATCTTGTAGGTGCTGTTAACTCGCCTGTAAGAGCATTTTCATCAGTTGGAGGAAACCCTTTATTTATTAAAAGAGGGAGAGGTTCTGAAATAATAGACGTAGACAATAATAAATATGTAGATCTTGTTTTGTCTTACGGTCCAATGATACTGGGTCATCGACACAAAAAAGTGCAGAAAGCTGTTCATAAAGCACTTAAAAATGGGTATTCATTTGGTGCCTCAACTGAAAATGAAATTACACTAGCAAAAATAGTTTGTGATGCATTTCCAGGTATGGATAAAGTTCGTTTTGTGAATTCAGGAACAGAAGCTGTTTTAAGTGGAATTCGTTTAGCTAGAGCCTTTACTGGAAAAGATAAAATTATAAAATTTTCTGGATGCTATCACGGTCATCAGGATGCTTTATTAGTGGCAGCTGGGTCAGGATTAGCAACATTGAGTTTACCAGGAAGTAAAGGAGTTCCTGAAGGAGCTGTAAAGAATACCTTAATTGCGAAGTACAATGATTTAGATAGTGTTAAAAAGCATTTTGAAGAACATGATGATATTGCTGGTGTTATAATTGAACCTATTGGTGGAAATATGGGGGTAGTTATTCCCCAAAATAACTTTTTAAAAGAGTTAAAAGATTACTTATTATCTAAAGGAGCATTACTAATTGCTGATGAAGTAATGACAGGTTTTCGATCAAAATTTGGTGGAGCACAAGAATTATTGGGAGTTGAGGCAGACATTACCTGTTTAGGAAAAGTAATTGGAGGAGGTTTTCCAGTAGGTGCATATGGTGCAAGGAATGAAATTATGGAACAGGTAGCTCCATTAGGAGGTATGTATCAGGCTGGGACTTTAAGTGGTAACCCCATAGCTATGGCTGGAGGTATTTCTACCCTTAAAGAATTAAAAAAACAAAATCCATATGAAAAATTTGATGCTGTAGGAGATAGACTTTCGTCCATGTTATTAGGGGCAGGTAAAAAATATAATATAGACGTGACCGTTAACAGATTTGGGTCTATGATGAATCCTTTTTTTACCAATGTTCATGTAACAAATTTTGAAGAGGCGCAAACATCTGATACAAATAGATTTGCTATCTTCTTCTGGGAAATGATCAAGAACGGTGTGTTTTTACCTCCTTCTCAGTTTGAAGCTTGGTTTTTATCATCTGCAATTTCCGAAAAAGACATGTTAATTATAGAAAAAGCAATAGACAAATCATTCCAAAAAATTCAAGAACAACAATGAGGTTAATTCTATGTGTTTCCCTTTTTGTGGTATTAGGTTGCAGTTCAACTATACAACCTTCAAAAACGATAAAGAAAGAAGAAATAGTTTTCAATACTATTTCTAAGGGTACATTATTCGGAAATGGAATTGAAGGAATTTTAGAAGAAAAATTTACCATCAAAAACGAGAAACAATGGCAAGTTTTTTTAAATAAGATAAACAGTGTAAACAGTGTGTCTTCAAGTTTTTCAGAAATTAATATTAACTTTTCGAATCATATAATTATTTGTGTCTTTGATACCATTAGAAATACTGGTGGCTATGCAATAGAAATCGAACGTGTTTTTGTTGAAAAAAAGAATTTAAATGTAGTTTATAAAAAAAAGGAGCCAGGTCCAATGGAAATGGTAACCACAATAATTACGCAACCTTATCATATTGTTAAAATTGAAAAAAGAGGAGAAGATCATAAATTTATAAATAAAAATTAGTAACACTATTATGATAAAGAACGATTTATTTTTAAGAGCCTTAAAAGGCGAGACAGTTGACAGACCACCTGTTTGGATGATGCGTCAAGCTGGTCGTTATTTGCCAGAGTTTATGGAAATTAAAAAGAAATATGATTTCTTTACACGTTGTAGAACTCCAGAATTGGCCTCTGAAATTACAGTTCAACCCATCCGAAGATACGGTATGGATGCTGCTATTTTATTTTCTGATATTCTAGTTATTCCACAAGCTATGAATATTGATGTGGAAATGAAGCCTGATTTTGGCCCTTATCTACCAAACCCTGTTAGAGATCAAAAAGGAGTAGATAATGTTATCATTCCTGACGTACATACTGAATTAGGCTATGTTATGGAGGCAATTAAAGCTACCAAAGAAAAATTGAATGATGACATTCCTTTAATTGGTTTTGCAGGATCTCCATGGACGATTCTATGTTATGTAGTGCAAGGGCAAGGCTCTAAAAACTTTGATAAAGCAAAAGAGTTTTGTTTTACAAAACCTGTTGCAGCACATCAGTTATTACAAAAAATTACAGACACAACTATTACTTATTTAAAAGCAAAAGTAACAGCAGGAGTAAATGCAGTTCAAGTATTTGATTCTTGGGGTGGAATGTTATCACCTGTAGATTATCAAGAGTTCTCTTGGCAGTATATTCAGCAAATTATAGATGCTTTAAAAGACTTTGCACCTGTAATTGCTTTCGGAAAAGGATGTTGGTTTGCTTTAAATGATATGTCAAAATCTGGTGCAGCTGCTTTAGGAGTAGACTGGACATGTTCGGCCAGAAATGCTCGTTATTTATCTGGAGGAAATATTACACTGCAAGGAAATTTTGATCCGTCAAGATTATTATCGCCACCAGCAGAGATTAAAAAGATGGTGCATCAAATGATAAGTGAATTTGGTAAAGATAGATACATTGTTAATTTAGGGCATGGTATTTTACCAAACATTCCATTAGAAAATGCGAAAGCATTTGTAGATGCAGTTAAAGAATATAAAGTTTAAATGCTTTTATGGAATATCATAAAAGGAGTTCGTTTTAGACAACTGAAGAGTATGTTTGTATTTCTATTCAAACATCCTATTTTTATGATTTCCACAATAAAAGCTACTTTTGATGTTGTAAGAATTTCCCAAAAAGAATTTCCTAATACCCATGGGTTTCACAATAAAGCCAATGCTTTTCGACATGCTTTATGGAATATTTTTATTGCCAAGGAATGTGCTTTTTTTTCAAGGAAAAGTCATGAAGTAATTTCATGGACCAAGGAGTTTACAGATTGGCACGAAGATTTTTTCCCTAATGAAGAACTTGTAAAAATAATGGATCTTCACAATAATTATATTGGAAGAGAATTGTTTCTTAAAACTTCAGAAAGTACTCATAAGCAATGGGTGATTTTAATGAAAGAACAATTACATAAAGCTGTTCAAATAGTTTCAGTTGAAGATGTTGTAAACTATCCAAGTCAATTAGTGTATCTTGAAAACTAAAAGATAAGATTAGTAATTATTAAAAAATAAAAAAATGCCTCATTTTATAGTAGATTGTTCAGAAAACATATTAGAATTAAAAGATCCAAAAGAACTTTTAGAGGAGGTTTTTGATGCAGCTTTTTCTACAGGTCTTTTTAAAAGAGATGCTATTAAAGTTCGTTTAAATCCTTTTAAATATTCTTTGGTATTGGGAGGAGTTTCAGATTTTATCCACGTTTTTGGGAATATCATGGAAGGAAGAACAGAGGTGCAAAAAGTAGATCTTTCAAGAAAAATTGTCTCAAAATTAAATCAATTATTTCCTGAGGTACCAATTATTTCTATCAACATAAGAGATTTTGAAAAATCTTCTTACATAAATAAAACAATGCTTTAAAATTATGATTTCTAATTTAATTGATGGTCTGAAAGCTTATTTAGAAGCTTATAGAGTCATTTCTAGGTTGAAACTTTGGAGATTTTTTATGATCCCTATGCTTATAAGCGTGGTAGTTTTTTTAAGTGTAGTATTAGTATCTATCAGTTTTTCAGAAGTCATTGGTTTATATATTTCTAGTTTTTGGAGTTGGGATTTTGGCAAAGAAACTATCAATACAGTTAATATGATATTGGGTGGTATAATTTTAATATCTATTGGGTTAATATTATTTAAACACCTCGTTATGATTCTGTCAGCTCCTTTTATGGGGCCAATATCTAAAAAAATTGAAGATGATTTTATAGGGGTTACATCGCAAGTACAAGTTTCCTCACCATTAACCCTTATGTTCAGAAGTTTAAAGATTAGTAGCCGGAATTTATTCAGAGAACTGCTGTTCTCTATTCCAATTTTATTATTGGGCTTAATTCCATTCATAGGATTTTTCTCTTTGATTTTTTTGTTTTTGATGCAAGCTTATTTTGCTGGTTTTGGAAATATGGATTATACATTAGAAAGACATTTTAGCTATCAAAAAAGTATTCAATTTGTAAAAAAAAATAAAGGAATAGCCATTGGAAATGGTCTTGTATTTATGTTGTTTTTATTGATTCCTTTTGTTGGAATAATTTTTATTATTCCTTTTTCTGTTACCTCAGCGACTATAGCTACTGTAAAAATAATTAACGAATAATATTTTATGAAAGATCAATTTTATAAATACATAGAGAGTTTACAAGATAGGATCACTACTGCAATTGAAGAATTAGATGGGGTTGCAAAGTTTGAAGAAGATATTTGGAAAAGAGATGAAGGTGGTGGGGGTAAAACCCGTGTTATAGAAAACGGTGCTGTTTTTGAAAAAGGAGGTGTTAATATATCAGCTGTTTATGGTGAATTGCCAGAAGCATTAAGAAACCAATTTAAAGTAGAAGAAGGTGATTTTTTTGCCTGTGGATTAAGTCTAGTCTTACACCCTAAGAATCCGTTTGTACCTACTGTTCATGCCAATTGGCGTTATTTTGAAATGTACGACTCGCAGGGTGAAATTGTAACTCAATGGTTTGGGGGAGGGCAAGATTTAACACCCTATTATTTGTTTAATGAAGATGCAATTCATTTTCACACAGTTTGTAAAAATGTTTGTGATACTTATCAAGAAGAATTTTATCCCAATTTTAAAAAGAACTGTGATGACTATTTTTGGAATACTCATAGAAATGAAGCCCGTGGTATAGGAGGTTTATTCTTTGACTATTTAAAGGAAACAGATATGTTTACTATACAGAATAGATACGATTTTGTAACAGCTGTAGGGAATAGCTTTTTAGATAGTTATGTTCCAATAGTTGAAAAGAGAAAAAATATGACTTACGAAAAATCTCATAAAGACTGGCAAGAAATTCGAAGAGGGCGTTATGTTGAATTTAATTTAGTTCATGATAGAGGAACATTATTTGGATTAAAAACCAATGGAAGGATTGAAAGTATTTTAATGAGTTTGCCACCAATAGTTCAGTGGAAATACAATCATATTCCAGAAGAAAATTCTGAGGAAGAAAAATTAATAAATATTTTAACAAATCCAGTAGAGTGGGTTTAAAGATTTATTTTTAATTTAATAAAAAAATTTATGAAAAAATATTTAGTTTTACTAGTAGCTATTTCAATCTGTCAATCCATTAGTTCTCAGGAAATTATTAAAAAAGCAACATTACTTTGGGATACCTCGTACAGTATGATTGATAGAAATTTAGATAATGATTTAGATTATTTAAATGAGTATTTTTTTAAAAATTCAAATACAGAAGTTACCCTTATTAAATTTAGTAATGACATCATTTTAACTGAAACTTACGGTATTAAAAATAGCAATTGGTTAGATTTAAAAAAAGAACTTCAAAATACAACGTATGACGGTTCAACTAACTATAACAAATTAATAGTTTCAGAATCAGATGAGGTTTTGTTATTTTCTGATGGATATACTTACGATTCAAAATTTCCAAAATTAAATGCATCTCTTATCGTTATATCTAGTAATAAAGAATACAACACAGATTTTTTAAAAACCATTGCGAAAGGCTCTAAAAAAGAATTTGTTAATTTAAGAACTGTCCAATCTAACAACTCTAAAGCATCTAAATTTAAGACCATTAATGGAAGGGTTAGTGATGAAAACGGATATCTTTCGGATGTTACTGTTATTTCAAGAGACAATAAATTACAAACTATAACTGATAGTTTAGGTAATTTTTCGATTGAAGCCCAGAATAGAGGAATTCTAGAATTTAGATACATAGGGAAAAACACTATTTTATCTAGAGTTTCAGAAAGTACTTCAAAAAACATCTATATGACTGACGGTAATATGATACTCGATGAGTTTATCCTTGAAAATAAGAAAAAAGAAGTAATAGATAATGGGTATGGTAAGCTAGATAAAAAAAGATTAGGGTACTCTGTTGAAACTTTAGCTGGAGATAAAATAATACCTTCAAATACAAATGTAAAAGACGCTGTAGCAGGTAAATTTGCAGGTGTAAAAATAGGAGCTAATGATGATTTAACTCAGTTTGTGGGAAGAGGTAGATACACTACTATTTTAGGAAATCAGTATGGTCTTATAGTTGTTGATGGCTTAGCAATTAAACAAAGTGACTCTTCAATGGGTGCAGGTTTTATTGGTGATACAGGTTTTAT
>FUWD013232436.1_pt1 | contig 16475 bp, 22 predicted proteins | sample 1063281 | NCBI WGS metagenome assembly FUWD01 (sample SAMEA79048168, study PRJEB19326) | metagenome | biome: marine | reverse complement strand
CTTTTAGTAATTACCGTAATTACCAGTAATTACCAAAAACATTTTAGTAATTACCAAAAAACATTTTAGTAATTACCAGTAATTACCATAACAATAATAATTACCATACTAAGAATACTAAGAACAGTAATAAGGATTTAAAAACCTAAAATAAGTATAAGAGCCAATACTAAAGGTTATAATGTATATAAGAATAAGAATACTAAGAATACTATTTATTATTATATATATATTATATAGTAGTATAGTGTATAGTGTACTGTATGATACTGGAGCGTGAGTGAATAATCCTTAGTATTCTTATTTTAAAACCCATTTAAATGCTTCTAACAGCTAAAATAAATTTAAGACTCTTAAAAACAAGCAAAAAAAGGCTATTTTTGACCAAAAAACAACGATTTTCTAAGTCTCTTAGTACAAACTATGTGTAAAACACAAACATTTAAATACAACTTAATAGTATAATAGTACTATGGATTTCAAACTATCAGTTAGAGAATTCTTAGGACAATCTTTAGCAAGAATAGCTATTGGCGGAACTATAACAATCATGGTTGTTGGAGCGGTAATATCTGCTTTAGTCGCTGCGAATATTATAACCGACGTAGCAGTCTTGGCCCTAGTTGCACTATTTACTCTAATAGTAGCAGTAGTTGTAATTTCTCAATTAGCAAGTTTTATATAAATAAAACCCTAATTTAAAATTACAAACTAGCTCCGTTGGAAAACGGAGTATAAAAAAAAATTCAAAAAAAAAGAAGCTGAAAAGATGATCACACTACTAACACTATTATTTTTAATTTTATTAAGTATTTTATTAGCTAAATCTAATCCAGTAATGTCGCCAATATTTTTATTATTAGGAGGAGGCTTAGCCTCAACAGGAATAACTACAAACCAAATAGCAAGCATAACTAGCGGAGTAGTAACTTATACTACAGTAGATCCTTTAATTTCTTACGCAGTAATGGTTGTATTAATCGCAGTCGCATTTATGAATTATTTAGACTTAATAGATAAAAGAAAAGCAGAAAAAGAGGAGGAATTTTAATGTTTAGAAAAGATCAAAAAGAACAAAACGGACTACCTAAAGAAATGCAAAAACTAGCCCCATTATTAGGCATGATCCCTAAAAGCCAAATAGAAAGCCAATTTAAAAGAGTTTGGAAAAAGAAAACTAAAGTACTAGATGATCCAGAAAAAAATATAAAAGCAATTAAAAAACTACAAACAGCCCAAACAAAAAAATTATTACATAAAGAAATAACAGTTTATACATGGTTACAGAAAATAATTCAAGGCCAAGAAACAAAAGAAACAATTAAATTTATTAACTGGTATAAAACAGAATATTATAAATTAAGCCTAAAAGATCTAGGTATATTTTAAATAACCAATAATAAAACTGCGAGTCGTCGCAGTATAAAAAAAACAGGAGCAATACAAATGGAAAACATACAGCAACAGCCAAACCAATTTTTACAAGCAGAGTCAGAGTCCCAATCAGCAATAATGCTAGCTCAACATACTACATATTTTTTAAAATACAAATTACTAATTAAACCAGACGGATCGCAAGAAATGGAAAACCAAGAACTGCTAGATTTTATCGAGCCGTATAACCCAGACTACCCACTAGCCTACCTAAAAGGAGGCCAAAGAGCTTTAGCATTAATGACTAAAGCCCAATGCATAGCCTATAGCGTAGCCTCAAAAATATTAGCAAATTTAAACGCAGATCAAGCAGAAGAATTAAGAAAAGCTAGTGGCAACAAAAAATACGATTTAATAGCTTTATATATAAGTGCTGACGCAAGCTCTAACGCTAAAGTTTTGTGTAGATTATTTTAACGATTATTCATTAAGAAAACAGTCTTTAATAAGCGGATCTAGAACTAGCGGAGTAAACCCTCAACAAATGAGACAGTTTAGAAATCCAATAGATCCAGCAGGCGGTTTTGAAGCAAAAGAAAGAAAAAGAGGATTTTTTAGGTAGGAGATGAAAAAATATGTTTAATAGAAAAAGAAACAAGAGCAGTATATGTTTGATCCAATGACAGGCAAACCAATAGAACTACAAGAGCCAATAATAGAGCCTCATAACGAGCCAAGACAAACACGTAGAGAACGAAGACAAATACAAGGCGATTACGAAGAAATACTAATAAATACACCACTAGAATACATAGCTTTTAACCTACCCAGAAAAGCATTTAGTTTAGTATTATTAGCACTAGGGGGAACAATAGGAGCAGTAGGACTAGCTTTTATAAGCATATTTTTCTTAAACCAAACAAGCCAAATAAATATGCTAATGCAAGGAATACAAATCGCAATAGCTGGTTTATTCTTATTTTTGTCGTTTATAATATACCAAAACACGATTAAACGAGGAGAACACATAATAATCAGGGAACATAGAGGCGGAGTAATGACTTTCGACAAACAAAACTTAAGAAAAAAAGTATTTTTTAATAAAAAAGATCCGTCTACAGAAATAACTGTTTTATGGAACGGAACAGCAATAGAAAAACAAAGCGGATCTAAAATAGTATTAATTAAAGAAGGCTCAAAATCAAACGAAAACCTTAATTTATGCGTAAGCGAAACAGACTGGAACAAAAATCTAGGAGCTATGGTAAGAGCTAAAACTTTCGCAGACATAGCAGAAAATGATTTATTAAATACTCAAACACTATTAGGCTTAAAATGGCAAGATTTCGCATTAATATTAATGTCTTTGCTAACAGTAGGCATAATAATCATTTTACTAGGAGTAACTCCAGACATGGTAGCAGAAGCCGTAAAATCAGAATTAATGAACGGAACACTACAAAACGCAATACACAGTATTGTAACTACAGTAGGGGTGGTATAAATGAAACCCTTTAATCAAATAACTATAGAAATAAGAAAGCACGATAACAAAGACTATACTATGTATATATATGAAAAACTAAACTATTTTAGCCCAGTAATATCTATAAAAAAACCAGTACACTGGAACAAATGTGTACTAGCTATAGGCCAATACTTAAGAGCTAAAAAAGTAATAAATGTTTTTCAAAAGAAAAGTTTGGAAAACGAATTAATTAACAAAGAGGATAAACTTTGACTTATTTAATGCTAAGCAATTTAATACAAATATTGGTTTTTTGTGCAGGATCAATACTTTTAATTTATGCTGGAAAACAAGACGAAGAAACAAGAAACCCCTTCTTATTAATTCCAGCATTAATGGCAATAGGACTAAGTGCAGGACTGGTAACTTTTTTAATAGTCTCACTAGCTAGTTTTGTAATCTTTTTCCTACCAAACAAAGTAAATAAAGTAATAGGAAAAGCAGACTTATTATTATTTGCTAGTGCTTTAACAATTATAATATTAAACGAAAACATATTATTAACCACAATTATTTTTATGTCTTTAGCTATAACAGCAATTTTTATGTTATTCGATAAAAAATTAACTAAATCAGTGCCATTAATACATTATTACGCTATAGGTTATGCTACAGCAATACTAATAACAATAGGTTTAGCAATAGGAGCATTAATAGGAGTTGTTTTACTATAGACGCAAGTTTTTACGCTAGCCAATTCGACACAGCTAGAGAATTATTATCTACAAATAATCCAGAGTCTACTACAGGACTTTACTCTATACTTTGTGCTTTACACGAATTATATAAACCAGATAACAAAGACTGGGAAAAAGAACAGATCCACACCGACTATAAAAACGTAGTAATGGGAGTATTCTTAATTTATCACACTGAAAGAAAAACAGATTTTTACGGCAACAAATTATACACTAGGCCAGAGTCTTTCTTAACAATACAGACATTTAAAAAAAACTGTTTTAAAGAAATAACAAAAGTACTAGAAAAAATACAGCCAGCCGACGGCATACAATGGAGAATAGTTAAAAATGCATAACGACATGATAGTAGACTTAAAAGGTAGCTTAAGCCCTTTAGAGGAACACTTTAGAAACTTTGACATAGGTAAAGCAGAGTGGACAGAGGAAAAATATAAAAACTATGCTACTACAAGAATTCCTCCGAGTTTTTTACGAGAAGGACTAAGACAAGACTTTAAACAAAGATTTAAAGAAAAAAATAACGTCGTAATGTACATTTATGGAAATCAAGGAAGTGGAAAAAGCCTACTAGCAATAGAACTAGGATTAATGGGAGGCGAAATATACGGCAGACCTTTACAAGTAGAAAATATAACTTTCTTTGACGCTCAATTCTGTAACAATTTAAAAGACACTGAATATAAAGACACTTTAATACATGATGAAGCAGACGAAAAAACATACGGAGCATTAAGTGCATATTACTCTGGAGAAATACAAGACGCCATGTTTAGAAACAGAGCAACACAGCAAAACTATATATTTTGTAGCCCTCACGAAGGAGAAAGAGGCCAATTTATTACTATAGATGTAAAAAACACTAGAAAAGACAAAAACGGAAAACCAGTACAAATAGAAGCACTACTATACACTAGCTGGTATAACGACTCAACAGTAAGAGTCTGTAGAGGAATTTTAATCTGGGATATAAGCCAAAAAGCACTAGACTTTTATAAAGAATACGAAGCAAACAAAACAGACTCACTAGATAAAATCAAAAAAGATCTAGGTGGAACTTTTGACATAGTAACAATAGTAGCAAACAAAAAATACGAAGAACTAAAAGAAAAACTAATCCTTAAACCAAAAAACCCTCAAGACGAGTTTAAAATAGTAAAAGGAGCTTATTTTGGCGATATAATCGAAATAGACGGAGACATAGGTAAATACACAGGTGACTTAAGAAAAAAGATTATAAGAGCAATAAAAGTAAAAGCTATAAATGAAATAAATGTTTTAAACCAAAAAGAGGAATAAACATGTACAGCCCAGACGGATTTGCTAGCTTAGCATGTAGTTTACATAACCAATGTAGCTTTTTAAGCTACCAAGAGCCATTTATACAATTAATGCATATATTTAATACACCAGCTTTATTTTTTGGTTTACAGGCTTTAGTTTGGATCGCGTTAATAGGCTTAGTTTATTTCTTAGCAAAAGAAATGAAAGTAAAACACTTATTCATAACTCCAGTGCTAATATTGTTTGGAACAACATTTTTCATAGATAATTTTGTAGGATCTTTTGAAAACGACGCAATAGGAATAATACTAATTTTGTTAGGATTTATTTTTTACTATAAATACAAAAACACAAAAAACAAACTATTTATAACTCTAAGTGCTGAATTTTTTACATGCTCATTATTCTACTGGCTATGGCTAGGACACATAATAAGATTACCCATGCTAATTAGTAAAATAGCAGAAGAAATGTTCTGGGTACACTGGGGAAGCTACCTATTCATATTTCCACTAATAATATTATGTATAATGAGCGGGATAAAATATAAAGATCCAATAAAAATAAGCACAATGATTTTAATATTATTCTGGCCTAAACTTTTTATAATAGGCTTTCCTACATTAATGAAATTCACAGACAAAATAATAGACAAAGCACTAAAAATAGAAAACAAAAAGTTTTTATTAACAGTAATTATTTTCGCACTAATTCTAGGACAGTTTTTAAGAGTGGGAATTTATGAATATAATTCTGCTACAAGAGTAATAGAAAACGAAAACTGCGTAACAGTAAACGACGAGTATTTTTTACGAGCAACGAAAGGCTTAAATTATACTTACAACCAAATAGATACAGAGGCGGTAGAAAAATGCAACCAAGAGACATAGGAATAATTTTACTAATCGGCTTAATAGTAGCGTGCTTAGTCTCAACAGTGCCTTTTGTTAGCGAACAAAGTTACGGAGAAATAAACGCAAAAGATACTATTATAGTAATTACTGATCCAGACACTTACTACCCTTTAACAGACTCTAACGCAGGCCTACTAAATGGTTTTACTTTTGAAGACGGAAATTTAACAGCAGATTATAACGGAGTTTATTTAATTGTCTCACAGTGGAGCTTTAGCGGTAGCACTAACAACGAATACCATTTAAGTTTAAATATTAATGGCGTTCAAGAAAGTAAATGCCACGCAGAAAGACAAATGGGAAGCGGAGACGTAGGCTCTGCGTCTTATACATGTTTAGTAACATTAAATACTGGCGACAACATAACCCCAATTATAGAAAATATTACTAGCGGAAACAATGCAACCATACACGATTTCGAGCTAACGATCCATAATGTAGGATCAAGCCCAACAAGATAAAACCAAAACCTTTATATACTACTTTGTATACTATATAGTATATGCAACAACTAAAAAAAACAGCTTTAGTAAGGCTTTCGACAGAAAACATTAACTGGTTAAAACAAGAAACCAAACAATTTGAAAAACTAATCAAAGGCGGAAAATGGAGTTTAAACGACGGCTTCACAGAACTAAGAAAAATACTACAAACAATCAAGGAGGACTCAAAATGTTAAGACTAACTGTATTTAAAGAAGGAACACAACACCAACCAAAAACCTTACTAACAGAACTAAAAAGGAGATAATTAAATGAACATTAAAGTAGACTTTGGCCTAAAAAGACTAGACAAAATAATCGCAGAACTAGACGAACAAATAAATTATTTAGAAAAACAAAAACAAACCCTCAAATATAAACGTACCGAACTAGCCCAATGCGAAAAGCTAATAAACTAAAAAAGAAAGCTATTTATACTACTTAACACAATAATATAACTATGGTAACTGTTAAAGAAATAATCGCACAACAAAAAAGAGACATAAGCAAACAAGAACTTAAACAAATAATCAAAATGTGCAAGAAACCAAAACCACAACCAATAAAAAGAAGGCGAATATAAATGCCTTTTGTAGTAGTAAGTACAGACAGTAGCGGAAAAAGAACTTTTGCTAACGTACCAGCTCCAAAACAAACACCAGTAAAAACTTATATTTACAGCCCAAGCACAATAAACGCCCAACCAGCAAACGGATCTACAAGAACAATAACAAGAGACGCAAACACAGGAGCATTAATAAGCGACACTGGGTACGTTAATTCTAGCGGAACAGGAGCAGGCTCTGGAGTCTCAACGCAAGACGTAATACAAGATCAAAGGAGCGGATCAAGCCCTTTACAAACAGCCCCAGACTGGAACAAAGTAAGCAACTTACAAATAAAACAAGCAGGATATAATACTCTAAGCGAATACAAATCAGCATATAAACTAGGATCAGCAATAAGCCCTAGTAAACTACCAACACAAACAACAAGCCAAAAACTAACAAGCCAATTAACAGGAACAAGAAACCTACTAGGAACAAGCACAACAAGCACTAGCAACTTTAAATTTAATATTCCAACAGCAAACAACTTAATACCAAGTTTAATACCAAATCAAGACGTACCAACAATAACAAAACTAGGGCTATACAACACAGAAAAAACAGTAACTAAAAACTACTTAAATTCTCCAGAAATACAATCAACACTGGAAAGATTAAACAAACTAAAATTTAAAGCAGAAAAAGAAGCAAGATTAAAAACAGAGTCGCGAATAACAGACTTAAATAACACTGACGCACTAGCTCAAAGACAAATATATTACGGCCAAGAAAAACAAGCAAGCGACACAAAACAAGTAACAGCATTAAACGCAGAAATAGTACAATTTAATTCAGATTATACAGCTTTCCAAGAAGATTACGCAAGACGAGACTTAGACAAATCAACACCAGAACTAGAACTAACAGAAAAAAATTATACAGATTTTACAGCAAAAAACAACGCTTTTAAATCTAAACAAAAAGAAATAAACAAAAAACAAGAAGACGTAAAAAACTTATTCAAAGAAAGAACTAATTTAGAAGAAGCAGTAAACCAAGTAGAAAACCCCATAATAAGAGGATATTTTAACGAAGACATTAAACTGTCAGCAGGAGCAACAGCAGGAATTAAAGAAGTACAAAGAGTAAACACAGAAAAAGAATACGCAGGAACACCAGCACAGAAAGCCTTTGCAGGCCAACCAAAAAACTTACTAACTGCAATACTAGCAACACCACAAATTTATAGTGAACAATACAAACAAACAGGAACAAAGAAAACAACAAGCCCTTATTTTAATAGTGCTTTTGTAAACCCAGCATATAAAGACGCTTTTACAACAGAAACACCAATATATACAAATATTTTCGACGGCCAAGAAATAACAGATTTAAACGCTCCAACAACTTACGACGAAGAATTAAAGTTTAAAAAACAAATAGGATTAAGAGCAGGACTAGCAACAGCTAGAGATCCATACGACTTACAAGACTTAACAGAAGACTTAGCAACATTTAGAAACGACGTACTAATAGGAACAGTAGCAGGAGGAGTAATAGGATCAGTAGTACCAACTCTAGGAACTATTGCAGGAGCAACTACTGGAGGACTAACAGGAGCAATAGGAGGAGCTACAAACGTAATAACAAGCAACGTAGTAGAACGACAAACAGGATCAGAATTTTTAGGAGAGTCTCTAGGAACAGTAACAGGAATAGAGCAGAAATAATATCAGTAGGAGCAGTAAGCAAAGCAGTAGCAAAAACAATTCAGCAAATCCTAGACTAATAGGTAGCCCTCAAAGCATAGCATACGATCTAGGAAAAGACAAACTAAGATTAATAAGGTATAGTAAATTCAAAACAGGAACAGGATTTTTAACAAGAAAATTCGACGTAATAGACGATGTAATAATAAAAAGAAGCGACTTAATAAAAAACCTTACAAAAGAACAAACAGAAGCAATATTTAAACAAGCAACAAACGCTCCAAAATACTTAACTGACGACGTAATAAAAGGCAGAATAAACATAGGAAAAGGAACAGAAACCACAGACATAACAAAGTACATGGGAGAATTTACAAAAGAAAGCAGTAAAAAAATACCTTTAAACAAATTACTAGAAAAAATAGACGTTACAGAATTTAGCGGAGTACAAAGAATAAGTGCAAGAACAGGAAAAGACTTACTAACAAAAATAAAAACAAAGTTTAAACCAACAATTTACGACGACACAATAGAAGGAGTTAGCGGATTTCGAAGAGTACAAAACGCAGAAAAAGCAATCCTAGTAAAAAAAGGAACTAAAACTTTTCAATTTGAAGGAATAGGTTTTAGTTATAGTGAAGCAGACGAACTAGCAGAAGGAATAGTAAAAGCACAAAAAGGAACAAAAACAACAAAAATAAAAGACTTAAAATTAATAGGCAAATCAAAATACGCTAATTTACCACAAAAAGAACAAGTGTTTAAACTAAACGCAAAACAAACTACTACAGATCTACAAGAAGACTTTATATTTATCAAAGCAAAACAAAAAGGAACAAGACTATTTACTAACAAAACAGACGATTATTCTAGATTTATAGCACAAACACGACAAAAAGGCTTTAGTAAAACTATTACTTTTCAAGGCAACGAAACAATAATTTCGCCAACAACAAAATTTAAAAGCGACATACTAACTTTTAGCGGAACAAAAGGAAAAGGCCAAATAATAAAAACAAGTACTAAAGGCCTACCTGACGACTACATGTTAAGAATAGCTAACCCAGCAGACGATCTACCAAAAGGAACAAAATTCACAAGCTCAACAATAACAAAAGCTGGAGACAAAGTAGACGACGCTCTAGGTTTAGGAGTAACAAAAATAAAAGGAACAAAAAACAATATTTTACAAATACCAGAATATACTAGCGTAGATAAAGGAAAAGGATTATTACAAATAGATCTAGAGAGAGCAATAGAGGCTTATTCTAAATCAGCAACACCAGCAACACTAAAAAAAGTACAGTTACTTTCTACTCAAATGGCTAACTTAAATGCATACCCTGCAATAATAGGAGCAAGACTAGCTAAACAAATAAAACTAACAGAAGGATTAAATAAAATAAGTAAGGATTTTTCTAAAAAAGGAAGCATGATAGTAAACGACGAACTAAACAAAATTAACTTAGACTTTGCTAAAAAAAGAGGAGGCGTAATACCTCAAAGCGAGCCAGACGTAGTTTTAGTAGACGACAAAGTTATAGACAATGTTTTAAAAAGATTAAACAAAACAAAACCAACAATAAAACCCAGTACAAAAAATAATAAGTTAGATCCTTTTAATCTTACAAAGAAAAAAGGAAAAATAGTAAAACCAGTATTTGAAGACACTACAAAATTAACTAGCGTAAAAACTAAAGGCGGAACTTTACTAGCAACAAAAACAGAAATAAAACCAATAACAGACTCTTTAACAAAAGCAACAACTAAAAGCATGACTGCTTATAAACCAGCAACAGCAAAAACAGCTTACGCAAAAGCAAAAACAGCAACAAAAACTATAGCAGGAACAACACAAGACAATTACTCTAGAGCAAGAACAGCTTACGCAAGAGCAAAAGCAAAAGCAGTAACAAAACCTTTATTTGCACGCCCACAATTAAGACTAAGAACAATACAAAATATAGCAAAATTACAAGTAGCTCAAAAAGTAGGATTAAAAACAGTAGCTTTAGAAAAAACAAAAGCAAAAACAATGGCAAAAACAAAAACAATGGCTAAATTAAAAACAGAAACTTTAACAAGAACAGACACAAAAACAGCAACAGCGACAGCAACACTAACAGACACTTTAACAAGAACAGACACAAAAACAAAAACAGACACTGCAACACTAACAGCAACAACATTAATAACAGCAGTGCCTACAATGATAACTCCATTTATCAAAGTACCAGCTATAGTTATTCCAAGACTAAGACTGCCAAGTTTTAAAAACCCTCAACAAGTACAAAGAAACAAAACAAAATTATATATCGCACAAGTAAGAGTAAAAAATAATAGTAAATGGAAAACAGTCTCACAAAAACCACAACCACAAAACAAAGCATATAATGAAGGACTAGAAGTAGCAGACAACACAATAGGCCAATCAGTAAGAACAATTTACAAAAAAACAGTTAAAAAATATATGCGAGACGATCCAAGCATAAAAGATTATAAATTTAGAAACAAAAAGTATAAATCAAAAATACCTAGCAACCCAGTAAAAATAGAATTAAGACAATTTGCCATAGACACTTATGGAGAAAAACAAGGATTAAGCGTAGCAAAGTACTTAGCACAAAAAAGAGCTAGAAATAACCTAAACAAAAAGTTTATAAATAACAAAGGAGTTAGGTTAATATGAAACAAACTAGAAAAGACATTTTTGGAAACGTGTACGAAGTAAACACAAGCCAAAATAAACCTATGAATTTTGAACAAAAATTAAGAGAAACAAAAGCAAAACAAAAATATAAACAATACCAACAAGAACAAAGAGCAAAACAAGTAGCTAATTTAAAACGAACAGCTCAAAGATCAAAACAAGGCTTACAAAAAATAAAAGATCGCGTAACTGACAAAAGACTAACAGGAATAAGAGCAAAACTTAGAGGCTCTATTTACTCTAAAAAATAGAAAACTTTAAAAACTATAAAAGAAAAGATTAAATACTACTTAACACAATAATATAACTATGGAACAAAAAACAATTACTACAAAAAAACAGAGGTTTTTTTGAATGGTAAAAGATTTAATTAAAGTGGTTTTAACTGTTTTTATTACTACTCTAGTAGTATACCCAGTAACCAGTATTTTTGCTGACATTATGACTGCTATGTGGGCAGTAAGTTTATTAAATACTATAATAATTACTATAGTTAGATATTTAGGTTTTTTCATGGGTTTAGGTTTAGTAATGTACTTATACAGAGGCCAAAATACACAGCAATACTCAGCACAAAATCCTTATATGGGAGGCCGTTAATATGTGCGTGATGACTGGCTATAAATCAGATTTCAAAAAAACTTTAGAACAAATAATCCAAGAACAACAAGGAGAAATAGATTGTTATGTATAAAAAAATATTTGTTTTATTAATGTTAATTTTAATGTTAAGTTTTAATTATGCAGACTTAACTACTGATTTAGTTTCTTATTGGGATTTTGATGAAGCAAGTGGTAAATTATTAGACAAACATGGTTCAAATGATGCAACTAATTCAAATGTTACTTATGAAGAAACAGGTGTAATAAATGATTCTTATGGTTATGTTAGAACTAATAGTTCTAAAAGTACATTAGATTCTACAACAGGTTTTGATGTTGATAGTTTTAGTATTTCTGTATGGTCAAGAGGTAATTCAACTAATATAAATGAAAATATTTTTACTTGTCATGGTGATGCTACTAATTATTTTAGGTTATGGCGTCAGGGTAGTGCATCATCAATAGGATATGATTTTGGAGTTAAAATTGCTGGGACTTGGAAAGATGTCCAGAGTAATATTGAAAATACTACTTGGAATCATCTAGTGGCAACTTATGATGGTTCAACTTTAGAATTATATGTAAATGGTTCAAGAATTGGAACAGGTACAGCTCAAACAGGTACTTTTAGTTTAACGAATTGTTATTTTGGAGTAGACCATGATGGAACAGCAGACCTGTGTGATGGAAACATTGATGAAGCAGGAATATGGAGTAGAGTTTTAACTTCAGATGAAGCAAGTGAATTATATAATAGTGGTGATGGTTTAGCTTATCCTTTTGCAGATTCAGAAAGTATAGACGCTAATTTTAGTTATATAGTTAATACTAATTCTGGAGAAGTAGAACTAACAGACACAAGCACAGCTAGCGGAACAAGCATAGACGGCTGGAGCTGGTTAGTAGACGGATCAGAAGAAGGAACAACACAAGACTATGACTATGCAACAACACAAAACCAAGACTTAAATATATGTTTAATAATTGACAATAGTACAGACACTTTAACAGACTCAATATGTCAAGCAGTGTCTACTGGAAACTGGATAACCTCAAAATTTGATTATGTTATTAATCAATCAGCAACAACAATAGAACTAACAGACGACTCTAATACAGCTAGCCTAGCAATAGCTAACTGGAGCTGGGAAATAAACGGAGACGTAAAAGCAACAACAGCAGACTATGACTTTACTACAGCAGTACAATTAACAGATTATAATACATGCTTAACAGTAAGTAACGCAATAAGCACAGACTCTAACTGTTATACAATAACTACTGGCGACTGGGAAGATCCAGAAACAACTTTTTCAAGCTCACAAATAAGCCAAACAACAAACAATACACTTACTTTAACATGTACAGACAATAACTCTGGCTGTAAATACATTAATTTTAGAGTAAACGGCGAAGACTGGAACTATTATACAATAGGAGACAATCCACTAGAAATAATTTACGCAGGAACAGGCGATCACAATATACAATATTATTCAACAGACAATAGCGATAACAACGAAGCAATAAACACTACTAATTTTAGTACTTATGGTTTATTAAAATTCAATTTTTATAACGACTCTGGCTCTAGCTTAACAGCAGTTTACTTAGAATTCGACGGAAACGCTAACTATTCTGGAGCAAATAACTATGTTTATATAGACTTAGAAGGAATAACAAGCGGATCTAAAAACCTATTAATGCAAGTAACAGGCTACCAAGAAAAAGACTTTTACTTAACTTTTAACGAATTTTCTGACTATGACTATAATATGGGTTTTGTGCCTTCTAGTGAGTTATCAGACGTAGCTTTCCAAGTGTTTACTCTTACAGGAGCATTAAAAACAAATACAAGTTTTGCTGGTTATGACAGCGACAATAACTTTTTAATAGACGTTAAAACAACAGACTCTACAGGAAAAGTAAATTTTTATTTAAATAATACAAAGTCAGAGTATTTTTTTGACGCTACAGACATGAACTTTAGCACTACTACATGGACTATAAATAAACCAAAAGACGCAACTACTTTACTAGATATAGACGGCAACTGGAAATACAGTATTACTGGAAACTCTTACTCTTACGAAACAGAAATAGCGTCAGACGTAACAAAATTATTATTACAAAATACAGTAAATCCTTATTATATAAAAATACAAGATCAAGACGAGGCTTACGCTTTATCTAATTTTGGTTTAAAATCAGTTACAAGTGAGCCAACAAGAACACTTAATCCTTATTTATATCCTTTTGGATCAGCTAGCTTAATATTAATTAAGTTATTGGATTTTAGTACTAATCAGCCAATAGCGTCGTTTAACGAGTTACAATTATCTTTATACACTGACGCTAACGGATTAATAGAAATTGGTACTTTTATTAACGACTCAACAGGAACTTATAATATTTATATGGATCAAAACGAAAAATACGAATTAATAATAGAGTCTCAAACTTTCATTTTAAATCCAACTTTAAACATTTATTATTTATATTTAACACAAGCAAGCGGTTTAGATCCAATAAACGACGTTAATATTGTAGACAATAATTTCACAGATCTTAATTCTCCAGTAATATTTTCAGAAGTAAGACAGTATTTCTTTGGCTGTAGTGCAGAAGAAGAAAACTGTTACCCAAGCATGTTATTTAGTCTTATTTTTTTAGTAATACTAGCTGTAGGCCTTAGTGTTTACTTAACTGTAGGATCTTTAGAGCAAAGTATTTTAATAATTGTTTTGTTAGGTGTGTTTACTTTTATTGGATTTATTCCATTATGGTTATTTGCTATAACTGCTGTAGTGTCGTTTATGTGGGGAGTGTTTTCTTAAATGAACGATAAAATACTAAATATAGCCATGATTATATTTTTTGCAGGAATATTAATTAATGCTTTATTAATAATGATTTCTTTAACTCCAAGCGGGGGAGTTATTCTAGGTTTAACTAGAGCAGATTTAGAGTATGACAGTTTAGGTGGACAGTGTACTTTGGCTGTAGAAGACGGTTTTATAAGTAATACTCAACAATCGCAAGACGCTTCGAGCTTTAGTACTATTAAATGTGAAAATACGACTACTGGCGGCTTTGATATTTTTGCTGGAATAAACGCTATTAACATGATGTTTTTGGGCATGTTTTTGCTAGAGACGGTGTTTTATAATATGGCTCTATGGTTTCCTATCTTCTCTCCTGTTTTTTTAGCGGTTGCTGGTGTTATAGTAGGAGCTAAATTAATATTAATTGGTTATGCTGGTAGTATTTTATTAAATGCATTATTTGGGAGGCGATAAATATGGATTTAAATATAACAGATATTAACATGTTTGATCTTAGCGGTAACTTAAACTTACAGCATATTTTTGTTAATTCGTGGTTTTTTGGCTTCTTAGACATAGGATTTTTAGTAGTTTTATTTGCCAGTGCTTTATTATTAAGTAGGGCTAACTTTAATTTTGGGCAAATTACTAGCATAATGTTCGCTATGGCTCTAGGTTTTGCTACAGTGAGCGGATCGTTAATTATGTGGGGAGTAGTAATACTAATTGCAGTAGTTACTGGCCTTCGTATGTTACAAGCAGTTTTATTAAGGATCTAAAATAGATCCTTAGTTTTTTTTTTTATGCATTTTTCTCTTGTTAGATCTCTACAGCAAATAGTATAGATTCTTTTTTCTTTTTAATACAGTAATAGTTTAAAGTTTTTACTCTGTTACAATATTGGCACGTATTAGAGTGGTTAAGCATTTAGCTTCACTCTAGTACGAAAGATCTTTTTTACTACTGCTTGTCTAGATCGGCCTGTAGACTCTACAATATTTGTAATGTATGTTTTGTATTCTGGCGATCTAGGTTTTAATCTAGCTACTATTTCTAAAGCTAATGCAGTGTTTTTTTCCCAGCGTGGGCTAAATGTTCTTGTGTAGGTTTTTCCTTTTCTTTTTACTGTTTTTCTTTTTGGTTTAAATGGTTTGTCGTCTGGTTTTATTGGCGTACCGTCTCTGCCTTTTTTTATTGCTGTTCCGCTAGCTTCATAGATTTTTTTTAATTGTGCGTTTGTCATGTGTTTTATAGCGTTATGTTTTCCGTTGGCTTTTGCTCCTTTTTTAAATTTCTTTTTAAAGTTTGTAAATGTCTCTTTTGTTTTTAAGTTGTTAGCTAGTTTGCTCCAGCTTTCTGGATCAGACTCTACCCATTTGTCTATTTTATCGCTCATAATAATAACTCCTTTTAATTATTTTCCAATTCCTTTAATTTTTCTCTTTGTGCTTTTAAATTTATTTCAATAAAAGTTTTAATATGCTTTAAACTAGAAATTCTAGCTTCAATAATTCTTTTCTGTTCATTATAACTAATCATTTTTACCCCTCCAATTTTTCAATACTTTTTTTTACTACTACTTTCTGTTTCTTTGTTATACTAAATGAAATATAATAATCAACTAATCCAACCTTAATCCAAAAACCTTGCTCCAGTCTATCCGTTGGTTCCTTCCTAATTCTTTGTATTTGTTTAATCGCATAATTCTCCAACTCATTCATTTTTTTGTTTCAACTCCTGCAAGTTCTTTATACACTGATAATTGTCCATTTAAATGAATCCAATAATCTCTATCAAAAT
>FUWD013180905.1_pt1 | contig 16520 bp, 16 predicted proteins | sample 1063281 | NCBI WGS metagenome assembly FUWD01 (sample SAMEA79048168, study PRJEB19326) | metagenome | biome: marine | reverse complement strand
CCTGTCATCTAAAGTGTTTGGTAAATCAATCATTATTCTACAAAGTTTGTAATGCTCTTCCTTTTTAAACATTCCAAGCCATTCACCAGCAACTAATAACCTTTCATTTCTATAAATGTAGAAACCTTGTTGAGCATTCCATCCTTTGGGACCAGCAGCCTTACTGAATACTTTCTTAGATATTTTTGATTTATGTGGTAATACATAACCTTTGACAACAACATTTCCATTATTGAAATATTCTAATGCACCAGATTGAATTCCGTTCTCACCTCGTAAAAAAGGATCCCATGCAACAATTTTTCTATCTTGAAACCATATTGCAATTTTGCCTTGTTCCAAGAATCTATGAAATACCATCTCAAGATGGTTTTTCACACTTTCCATCAATTCCATAAATTTTCCTAATGCGCCAGAATCATCTTCTTTAATATCTTTTAGATTTCTATCTAAGCAATACCAAACTACACTTGTACCTGAAACTTGCTTGTCGATTTCTTTTACAAAATCTAATGAAGGAACATATTGTATTAACTCCCAGCTTCTGGTTTTATTCACATGGTCTAAATCCCATGCCCAAAATATTGTATTAAAATCTTGCTTTTTAGAGATGGTAGTAAACTTCCTTGTTTGAGAAAATGATGCAGTTTTTAATCCCAAGCCAAATCGTCCTAAATCGCTGTTTGACCTCTCTACAGAAGGGTGTTTGCTTCCTGGTCGCATTGCCTGAATCAATTCTTCACCATTCATTCCAAAGCCATCATCTTTTATCGAAATGATTGTTTCTCCGCCTTTCCAATCATAGTTAATCCATATGTTTTTTGCTTCTGCAGATATTGAATTATCAATAATATCAGCGATTGCAGTTTCCATTGAATATCCAATGGCTCGAAATGTTTCAATCATTGAACTAGCATCTGGTTCTGCCTTTATTGTTTTTATCTTTGTATCATTCATCATTCAATAATATTTCTTTAACGATATCCCCAATCTGACTTGATAAATATGGTGGCACTGCATTTCCAACTTGTTGATATTGAGCTGTTCTGGAGCCACAGAAAAGATAATTATCAGGGAAGGTTTGTATTCTTGCTGCTTCCCTGACTGTTAAACTCCTGCATTGATCAGGATCATAATGAATGAAATAATGTCCATCTTTTGAAATATGACTTGTTACTGTGGTTGCTGGCTCATTTGGTAATTGAACCCTAAATCTATCTGCAAACTTTCCAGTTCTTGCACTTTTGTGATCGGGTAACAAATCTTCATTATGCTTTTCATAATCGTTCATTCTTGGGAATCTTCCTTCACTTAAAGTAAAGATAGAAGCAAACATATACCTCTTTAAATCCTCTAAAAGATGGCTTCTTGACTGATGATTTGGAATTCCATTTAAATTTTTATCCAGATACCAATCCGCAAGAATGTGATTTCTGTCAATTGTATTTACTGCTGGAACAAATTCAGCACCTACACAAATTTCTGGTGCTATTACCTCTTTTTTGTTTTTGTAATTTGATAATCCATTCCAAGAAATAATTTCTTTTTTGAATCTGTTAATATGGTTCTCCCAAATGCGAGAATTATCTTGCAGGTTCTTGTATCTTCTTTTTTCTTGCCGTCAATAATTTTAGAATCAATAAATTTTCTGTTTATACTACTTCTTATTTTGGGTAACTTATCAATAACAGACTTTAGTGTTACTTTTTCCTTCTTATTTAAAGTTTCGGGTATGATTTTTAAGTCTTCTCTTATTCCTAACAAAATAACTCGATGTCTTTTTTGTGGAACACCATATTCTTCTGTTTTAATTAGATAATCCTTGTCTTGTTTAATATCAGATTTAACAAGTGAGTACACTTTGTATTTAGTGTTAACTGTATTTTTAAATACCGATGAAGGATTCTGTAAATCACGCAAAATCCAACTGAATATTTTTTCTCCGTTAAGGCTCGCAGATAACAAACCTTTTACGTTCTCCATTACAAAAATTGCCGGCTGGTGTTCTGCAATTATTCTTAAATATTCTTTATACAAATAGACCCTTTGATCATCTTCATGTACGCCTCCAACACGTGATCTGCCAACAAGAGAAAAAGCCTGACACGGTGGTCCTCCGATAAGTACCCAGTCCTTTTCTTCTTTTAGAACTTCTTTTATTCTCTGGTAAACAAGTGATGGGGGATAATTTTTGTTTCCTAACTCAGCAAGCCAAGCTTCTTTTTTAGCTGCTGCATATTCATTATTAAATTTTTCAAATAACAAAATTTTCTTTTCTTCTCTTTTCTTTAAATCATTTTCCTTTAATACTTCATAATATTCTTCTGGTAATTCGTCTTTTGGGAACTGTCTACAAAAACTTCGTAATTCAAGTGTTTTATGTGCACTTTCATCCTTCTCAATAGATAGCTTTATATCAAAGATTCTTTGATTTTCCTTTATTATCGAGGAAAACCCTTCAGCTAAACCTCCTGGCCCAGCAAACAAATCTATGACAGGAATCTTCTTTTTCATTATTCAATTTCTGTGATTAAACTTTCTAATCTATTCTCAACATTATTCTTTAGTTCACATTCCCAAATTACAATAATATTCCAATTAGTTTCACTTAATATTTTATAATTATTCTGGTCTCTTTCTTTCGTCTTCTTTATTTTGTCCAGCCACCATTTAGTTCTAGTTTTTGGTACAACAAAATATTTGCATCCTTCATGTCCATGCCAAAAGCATCCATTAATAAAAATTGCAGTCTTGAATTTTGGTAAAACAATATCTGGTTTACCAGGAAGCTTGGAATAATTCAACCTGTATCTAAATCCATTATTAAAAAGAAATTTTCGTACTATGATCTCAGGCTTTGTGCCTTTGCATTTAATCATAGACATATTAAAACTTCTGGTTTTTTTGTCGTGCACATCAGTCATATACTGTATTTTTTAGCGAGGGCAAGATTGCACTCTTTTGCAAATTTTGGTATGTGCGTGGGCTTCCTTTTTATGCGGGTCGGGAAAAACAAAATTATTTATGTAAGTCGATTTCCAATTATATGTTTAAATTCTCTTTTCAATATTTTCAATTTATGTTCTGCTGTTTTTCTTCCTCTGTCTTGCACCCAACTATAGTATAAGTATAACGAAACTATCTCACCTCAACAACCTTGTCAATATTTGCAAAGATGATCGGTGTTTATTTACTACGGAAAGATAATTTAATGGTTTTTGTGTATTATCTTAAGTTAACAAACTCCCAGGCTTTATCAATATCTTTCGCGTCAAAATACTTCATAGCCCTTCCTTTTTTGGATTTGTTATAATCCAGGCTTTCCATTCCGATAGCAATTTTTTCCACTTTTGAATGCCCTACCATAGCAATATGCTTACAATGCTCAATGTTTTTCATCGAGAACAAAGCATCGTTAATAATTGTTTTAAATGAAATATGGCTTACGGGTAGTTGATCGATTTTAAACAGAATATTTAGTTGTTGTTGTCCATCGTTCAGCATCTCTTCGAACCAATTTTCAAATTGTTGTAGGTCTTCCTGAATGTATTCATCTACAATTTCTACAGCAAGAACATATTCACGTTCTGATTCTAATTTTTTAATCATAATGGTTTCTTTAATTAGTGCTAGTTTGTAAAAATTACTAAAAAAACACAAGAATTTCAAAAAACAAATCAAGATTTGTAAATATGTTTATGAATGACATCTTCAAATGTTAAACATTCATAAGTTTTTCCTTTAAAAATATAAATTGATTGTACATTTGCAATACGATAAAAAGAAAAAGATTATAAATGATGAAACAATTTTTTAGACTATCTGGATTAATGATTGCTTTGGCAATATTCTTTAGTTCATGTGGTGGTTCTCCTGAAAGCAAACTAATTGGAACCTGGAAAGCTCAAAAAGTAGAAACAGATTTTGACGAGCAATATACAACTCCCGAAATGTTACGTCAGGTTGTTGAAATGCAAAAGGAAACATATTTTAGAATTACCGATGATTCTACATTAGTTATAATCTCACCGGGTAATACTCATGAAACCAAATGGACACTCAACCCTGAAGATCAGGCCATAACATATTTTTTTGAGGGTAGCCCTAACTATCTTAATAGCCTTGGGACACTTACTGAAAGTAAAATTGTTAGTAAATCAAAAACACCCCTGGGTATTATTACCATATATTACGAAAAAGAATAAGAGATAGAAGTTGGAAGTTTAATTCGGTTTTCTAACTCCTGACTTCTTCCGTAAATATCCTTGTGTAAAAGCAATTAGAATTAACAAGGCGCTCACAAAAGCCGAAGCTCGCGCAATATAATCTCCATTTTCTGTATAATAAGTTTTTTGATAATTGGCATTTAATGTTTGCTGAATTACAGCAGGTTCCCAATATGGAGTTTGTTGGAGTATATCACCACGCTGGTTTATAAAAGCCGAAATTCCTGTATTTGCTGATCTTGCAACACTCCGTCGGGTTTCAATTGCTCGAAGTACTGAAAACAAAAAGTGCTGTTTGTATCCGGGAGTATTTCCCCACCAACCATCATTTGTAATAACAAATATTAAACCTGCACCCAGATTTATCGAATTGGCAACAAATTCGCCATAAACAGATTCATAACAAATTATTGGTGAAATGCTAATGCTATCGGAGTTTGACATTATCACCGGATGGTCTTCTCTACCCAGAGTTCCTGTTGTGCCACCCAGATCAATAGCAAGTTTCTCAATGGGTTTAAGAAACCACCATGAAGGCATAATTTCAACGCCAGGAGTTAATTTTGACTTATGGTGTAATTGAAAATCTTGATCATCTTCAATAAGAATAGCTGTATTAAAAGCATAATAATAACCGGTGCTTTTCTTGAATTTTCGTGCCGCATTAGTCATCTTTTCATCTTTCTTAACCAGCTTATAAGTTGTTCCGCCAATAACAATTGATGTTTTGGAAAATATTGTCAACGCTTTTTTGATTGATCGTAAACTTACTGATTTGTCCAGCCACTCTTCCCAAATATCCTCTTGCAATGCTGACTCTGGAAATATAAGAAAGTCTGTGGTATCAGTAATTAATCTGGAAGCCAGCTCTAAATTTTTATCTAATATTTTTTCATAAGGCATGGAGTATTGTTCATTATATGGATCAATATTGGGTTGAACAACAACTATATCTACAGGGTTTTCTTCTTCATGATAATTATTATAGATACTGACAGAAAAAATTAATGGTACAAGAATTACAATTACCAAAATTGATACTGATATTGCTAATTTAATATTGTTAACCTTGTGAATGATGCTTGTAATAATATTGTAAATAATGATATTTACAATTATCACCCAAGCTGTACCGCCAAGGCTTCCAGTGTATTCATACCACTGAATCCACGTGTGCTTAGTAGCAAATACATTACCCAGGTTTAGCCATGACCATGTAAGATCCCAGTTCATATGAATATACTCCCAGGTTACCCAATAAAACAATAGGATAAATGCGCCCTTTTTGTTGTCAAATAGTTTTTTTCGGGATATATGATATAACTGAAAAACAATTGCAGTAAACAATGAATTCAAAATAAATGCCATTAATGCACCGCTTATTGTTGAGTTCCATATCCACCATGTAGTTAGGATATTCCATAAAAAGAATGTAAGCCATGAATACCAAAACATTCCTTTTTTGTTATTATCACCAAGATATTGCTGAATAAATAATAACGGAACTAATGCTACAAATATCAAAGGTGTAAATCCGTTTACAGGCCAGGAAGCAAACAGTAATAGCCCGCTTAATATTGATAATAATAAAAGAAATTTGATTTTCATCTAGTCAATTTTTTATGCTGTAAAATTATAACTGTTTTGATTATTGAAGCTTGATTATTGTTATTTATTTATTCTTGGTTATTAAGTGTTGTATTTTCATTTGAAGATAAAAAATTAATCACCCTATCCCAAAATCCATTCTCATAATGGCAGTTACTATGTCCTTTACCCTCAATGGCCCATAATTTTGCCTGCCCGTTATTTGCTGCATTAAGTATTAATTTTGACTGTGAAAAAGGCACAACCTTATCTTTTGTTCCGTGAATAAGAAGTACTTTGGCCCGGGTTTTGAATACGTTATTACAAGTAGAAAGTTCTTTGAAGCTACTACCAATTCTTTTTTCCATAACTTTAAAAGCGAGCCATATTATTGGTTTGGGAATGTGCTTTTTGCGTATGTGCATTGTCATAACATCTGCAGGGTTTGAAGGGGCACCAATGGTAATTATTTTTTTGATTCTTGAATCGGCAGCAGCAGCATAAATTGATGCTGCACCGCCTATGGATAATCCAATGAGGAAAACATTATCTTTTTCAGTTATTGGATCGGCTTCAATAAAATCAATACTTGCACTTATATCCTGAGCAAATTTCACCATTGATGAAAATTTATCATGGTCACTATTACCATGATGTCGTGTATCGAAGGCCAGCAGATTGAATCCATTGTCCTGAAGATTTTTTATATAAGGAATAAGTCTTCCTGCATTTCTTCCCCAACCATGCATTAATATTATTGTTGGAGCTTTTTCTTCTGCCTTTAGCCACCATCCAAACAGTCTCTTATTATTTTTTGTTGGAATACTAACTTCCTCAAATTTAATACCCTCATCCTTAGGTGTGCTAGAGTGCCTCTTATGAGGTTTGCTGAAGCTGAGAATAATTATAAACCCCAACACTAAACCTACAACTAAAATAATCGTTATAATTGATAAAATAATCATTTGAAATATAATTTATATCGACAATGCAATAAATATTTGGGCTCCCCAATAAGTTGTATGAATTAGCAGGGAAGATAATTTGAAGCTTTTAATAAATCTGGCATAAGCCAGAATAGAATCGGAGATAACAAATAAAATTGCACCTATAAAAACATAAAAATGCTGATGTTTGAGCCAGATAATAATATCTCCCGGTGGCTTGCCACATAAAAATCATCAATATAAATGCATATATAATAACCGGCAACTTCATTTTTCCGGTTTTGGGCAATAGTACCCAGAGGAAAAGAGTAGTATAAATTGCAGCAGGAATTAAGTATTCAAGATCAAGAAATGGACCGAAACCTGAGCTAAAAGCTGCTATATAAAAAATGTGTGCAATAAAAAATGATGCTAATCCAACGACAAACTTATCAGTTGGTAACATAAGGAAGATATCACCAATGAGTGAAAAAGTCAATCCGGCTAAAATCAGAAAACCATATAAATCAAATACTTCAGATTGTTGAAGTAACGCCAGCACAATAATTAGTATTGTGGTTAGGGGTTTAAACACATATTTCAACATCTGGTTTTTTGTGATATCAAAATAGATATATAAACCTGCTGAGATTAAAATTGTTATTATAAGTAAGCTCATACACAGTAACTTAAAAACTTAAACTTATTATTAGTAAAGAAAATTGTTATACGGGTATCGAATAGCATGAACCTCTTTAATATTATCATAAAGCAGAGCACGGAATTCATGATAGTTTTCCTTTGTTTTAGCACTTATAAAAATGCATGGATGATTGTCCTTAGCCATCCAGCTGTTTTTTAAATTGGGGAGACTAATATTTTCTTTGGTTTCAGGCAGCAAGTCATCTTCTTCTTTTTTCAACCCATTTGTATGCATCCACCTTATTAAATACCATAATAACCTTTTTGTCACCAGCGCCTATTTCACTTAGAGTTTGGGTAACTGTTTTTATTTGGTCTTCAAATTCTGGATGACTTATATCAACCACATGTATTAGAATATCTGATTCTCTAACTTCATCAAGTGTAGACTTAAACGACTCAACCAAACCATGGGGAAGCTTTCTTATAAAACCCACAGTATCAGACAGCAAGAAGGGTAGGTTGTCTACAACTACTTTGCGGACAGTTGTGTCCAGAGTGGCAAACAATTTATTTTCTGCAAATACTTCTGACTTGCTTAATAATGTCATAATTGTTGATTTCCCAACATTGGTATAGCCAACAAGGGCAACGCGAATTAATTGTCCCCTATTTTTACGTTGTGTAGCTTTTTGCTTGTCAATTTGAATAAGCTTCTTTTTTAGGAGGCTTATTTTATCGCGTATAATCCTTCGGTCGGTTTCAATTTCTGTTTCACCAGGACCACGAAGTCCGATTCCACCACGTTGCCTTTCAAGGTGAGTCCACATTCCGGTAAGTCGTGGAAGGAGATATTGATATTGAGCCAGCTCAACCTGTACTTTTGCATGAGCCGTTTGAGCTCGTTTTGCAAAGATGTCTAAGATGAGGTTAGTACGATCAAGGATTTTACATTCCAGAGCTTTTTCAAGGTTTCTGATCTGTGATCCACCCAATTCATCATCAAAAATAACCATATCGATTTCAGCAGCTTTAACATATTGCCTGATTTCTTCAAGCTTACCTGTGCCAACATAGGTTCGTGAGTTTGGAGAATCAAGACGTTGTGTAAACCTCTCAACGGTAACTCCCCCGGCAGTTTCAACTAAAAAAGCAAGCTCATCGAGGTATTCTTGTACTTTTTCTTTTTGCTGGGCATTGGTTATAAGCCCAACCAGAATTGCTGTTTCTGGCTTTTGCTTAATTGTTGTATTTTTTTTCTCTATCAATTAACCTGTTTAAAAGTATTTTCTAAAACCAATTATTTTTCTAACTTCATTAATTGTTTTACGACCGCTTTCACGAGCTTTTTCGGCGCCCATATTCATTACGTTTTTGATATAATCTTCATTGGATGAAAGTTCGGCAATCTTTTCGCGAAAAGGTTCAGTAAAAGCAATCATATCTTCTGCCAATTGTTTTTTAAGATCACCATATCGGATGGTGCAATTGTTATATTGATCATTAAAAAATTCAACAGCTTCGGGTTCAGAAACTATTTTCATTAATGAAAATAAGTTCTCAATGGCTTCGGGTTTTTTTTGATTCATTTTGGTCGGACCACTGTCAGTTACAGCACGCATTACTTTTTTTCGTAACTTTTTCGGGTCATCATTAAGGAATATGGCATTGCCTTCACTTTCCGATTTACCCATTTTACCCGATCCATCAAGCCCGGGAATTTTAACCAGCTGTTCCCCAAAATTATATGCACTCGGTATTGGAAAAAAGTCAGTATTATACATATTATTAAAGCGCCGCGCAAATGTTCTTGTCATTTCAAGGTTTTGTTCCTGATCTTTACCAACGGGCACTTTTGCAGCTTTGTGAATAATAATATCGGCAGCCATTAATGTTGGATAAGTTAGTAATCCAGCGTTAACGTTATTAGGCTGTTTTCTTGCTTTTTCCTTAAAAGTTGTTACTCTTTCCAATTCTCCCATGTATGCATTCATGTTAAGGAAAAGGTAAAGCTCAGCTGTCTCAGGCAAATCACTTTGTAGATAAAGTGTAGCTTTTTCAGGATTAAGCCCGGCTGCTAAATATTCCACAAGTACTTGTTTAACGTTGCTTTGCAAGTTGCCTGGGGTTGGGTGGGTTGTAAGTGAGTGATAATCTGCTATAAAAAAGAAACACTCGTTAGTTTCTTGCATTTTCACAAAATTCTTCACCGCACCGAAGTAATTACCCAGATGCAAGTTACCTGTTGGCCGTATACCACTTAATACTATTTCTTTGTTGGTCATTCTATATTAAAAATTTAAGACTGCAAAAGTAGTAAAAAAGGTGAAGGTTGGTAAGATTATGCTTGAGGGTAAGATAGTGTTAATCATCTTTTTCAAACAGTTAATGCCCCAGACTATCTAACAGATCTTCATTATTAATAATAAAAAACCCTTCTATTCAGATTATAGAAGGGTTTGAAACTTAAGTTATAATGAGTGTGGACTACAAGTCTCTTTTAACCAGATAAAAGTCAACTTTATCATCAGATTTTAAATCAACTCTTTCTTGCATCTCGTCAAGATCCTTTGGTGGAGGAACAATTACTTTTTCCCCTTTAACCCAGTCAAGAGGTAGAGCAACTTTAAATTTATCTGAAATTTGTAAACCTTCAAGTACACGTAATATTTCATCCATATTACGCCCTACATTTAATGGGTAATACATTATCAGTCTGATTTTATTGTCAGGATCTATAAAGAATACGGCACGAACAGCTGCTGTTTCACTTTCATTTGGCTGCAACATTCCGTAAAGCTTTGACACTTTCATGTCGATATCAGCAATAATTGGGAAATCAAAATAAACTCCGGTATTTTCCCTTACGTTATTAACCCATGCTAAATGCGCGTGAATACTGTCAATACTTAACCCTATTAGTTCAGTGTTTAATACGTCAAACTCACCTTTTCTAAGAGCAAAGCCTGTCATCTCTGTTGTACAAACAGGAGTAAAGTCGGCAGGGTGTGAAAACATTACTTTCCATTTTCCCGGTGCATAATCCGAAAATTTAATTTTTCCTTTTGTTGTTACTGCTTCAAAATCAGGAGCGATGTCGCCAATACGTGGCATTTGGTTTACAATTACTTCATTTTCCATTTTATAATTTTTAATTTGATTAATAATTTTAAATAATTTATGAAGCAAAAATACAGCCATTACTATCATTTGTCAAATCAATTGTTTCTATAATATGATAGAATTTATCTATATTTGTAATATGATTACATTGATACAATTAGAATATGTAGTTGCTGTTGACACTTACAGGCATTTTGCTACTGCTGCTGAAAAATGTTTTGTAACTCAGCCTACACTAAGTATGCAGATAAAAAAACTTGAAAATAATCTAGATATTATTTTGTTTGACAGAACGAAACAACCGGTTATACCAACTGAGTCAGGGATAAAAATTATTGAGCAAGCCAGAATTGTACTTCGCGAATCAAATAGGATAAATCAGATAGTTAATGAAGTAAGAAATAATGTAAGCGGTGAGTTGCGTATTGGTATAATACCAACAATTGCTCCCTATTTATTGCCATTGTTCACCGGCAATTACAAGCGGTTATATCCAAATGTAAGATTAAAGGTTGAAGAAATGGTAACAGATAAGATTATTGATAATCTTAGTAAAGACCTTATAGATGTTGGAATATTAGTTACTCCTTTAAATGATAGTACCATTCTTGAAAAGCCTCTTTACTATGAAGAAATGATGATTTATACAAACACTGATCACCCTCTTGCAACGCAATCTATTATTAGAATAAAGGATATAGCTACTCCGGAAATATGGTTGTTAAATGATGGTCATTGTTTCAGACATCAAATAGTAAACTTATGTGATTTGCATGACATAGAATCTGATAGTTTGCCTTTTGAGTTTGAAGGGGGATCACTGGATACACTGATGAGGATTATTGATAAAGAAGGAGGATATACTTTGATTCCTGAACTTGCAGGTATTGATTTAGATGAGCGAAAGCAAAATCAGCTCAAGCAATTTACAAATGTTGTTCCATTGCGTGAGGTTAGTCTTATTACAACAAGGCAATTCGCCAAAACAAAGTTAATTGAATTACTTGCCGAAAGCATCATGAAATCAGTTCCAAATAAACTGTTGAATAAGGATAGGGGTACTGTTGTTGAATGGAAATAAATCTAGTTACTTTTAAATACTATCAATAATAGAATTCATTGTTTCACTTGGGCGCATAGCCTTAGTAGCCAATTCATCGTTTGGCATAAAGTAACCTCCAATATTAGTAGCTTTACCTTCTGCGGCAGCAATTTCTCTCAGAATTTTTCCCTGGTTTTCTTTAAGCTGTTCAGCAACCACAGTAAATTTTGCTTTTAATTCAGCGTCCTCATTTTGCTCAGCTAACTGCTCCGCCCAATACTGTGCAAGAAACATATGACTTCCTCGGTTATCTATTTCACCAGCTTTACGTGAAGGCCCTTTTTTATTATCCAGATGTTTGGCAATTGCCTTGTCAAGTGTTGTTGAAAGTAGTTGTGCACGCTTATTATCATAATTGTTTGCAAGATGTTCAAGCGAAACGGTCAAAGCAAGAAATTCACCAAGTGAATCCCATCGCAGATGTCCTTCAGAATTAAATTGTTGTACGTGTTTAGGGGCTGAACCACCTGCACCGGTTTCAAATAATCCACCACCTGAAAGCAGAGGAACTATTGAAAGCATTTTTGCGCTTGTTCCCAGTTCAAGTATTGGAAATAAATCAGTTAGGTAATCTCTTAGTGCATTTCCTGTGACGGAGATCGTGTCTTTTCCTGCTTTTGCTCTTGCAAGAGTAAACTTCATAGCATCAACAGGAGACATAATTTGAATATCAAGTCCATCTGTATTATAATCCTTTAAATAAACATTAACTAACCTGATTAGCACAGCATCATGTGCACGGTTACTATCTAACCAGAAAACAGTAGGGTTATCGGTTGCTCTGGCTCTGTTCACAGCAAGTTTCACCCAGTCGCGGATTGCAATATTCTTTGTCTGGCAACTTCGATAAATATCGTCTTTCTCAACATTATGTTCCATCAGAATATCGCTATTGCTATTTACAATACGGATTGTTCCTGTTCCTGTTACTTTAAATGTTTTATCGTGTGAGCCATATTCTTCGGCTTTTTGAGCCATAAGACCTACATTGGCAACATTACCCATAGTAGCTGGGTCGAAGGCGCCATTTTCTTTACAATAGCTTATTCCTTCCTGATAAAATGTTGCATAACATCTATCGGGGATAATTGCTTTAGTATCCTGAAGGTTCCCACTTGCATTCCACATTTTTCCGCTATCACGAATTACGTTTGGCATTGATGCATCTATAATAATATCGTTTCCGGCGTGCAGGTTAGTGATACCTTTATCTGAATCAACCATGGCCAACGAAGGGTTTTTAGCATAAACTGCCTGGATATCGGCTTCAATCTCGCTGCGTTTAGCATCATCAAGTGATGATATTTTTTTATATAAATCACCAAGGCCCATATCAGGCACTATACCCAATGCTTTAAACGTGTCAGCATGTTTATCAAACACATCTTTAAAGAATACAGAAACAAAGTTTCCAAAAATTATTGGATCGGAGACCTTCATCATTGTTGCTTTAAGGTGTACAGAGAAAAGCGTGTCGTTTGCATTTGCATCATCAATCTGCTCTTGAATGAAGTTGCGAAGAGATATGGAACTCATAAATGTGCCATCAATAACTTCATCTTTTAATAAAGCAAGACCCTCTTTTAATACAGTAACATTTCCATTAGCATCAACAAATTCATAGTTTACCGTATCGTCTTTATCCATAACGATGGTTTTTTCATTGCCATAGAAATCCCCCTCATCCATATAGGCTACATGACACTTGGAATCAGTTGACCACGCACCAAGTTTTTTTGGGTTTTTCATTGCATATGCCTTTACCGATGGTGCCACACGGCGATCAGAATTACCTTCTCGGAGTACTGGGTTTACTGCACTTCCTAAACATTTGGCATATCTGGTTTTTATTTCCTCTTCTTTATTATTTTTTGGATCTTCGGGGTAATCAGGAAGATTATATCCTTTTGCCTGAAGTTCTGAAACTGCTTCTTTTAACTGTGGAATTGAGGCACTAATATTCGGAAGCTTAATAATATTGGCTTCCGGTTTTTTTGCCAGTTTTCCAAGAAATGCCAACTCATCATCAATTTTTTGCTCATCGGATAGCATTTCTGGAAAAGTAGATATAATGCGTGCAGCCAATGAAATATCCTTTATCTCAACCTCAACTCCGGCGGCATTAGTAAAAGCATTTACAATAGGAAGCAATGAATATGTTGCCAAAGCTGGTGCTTCGTCAATTTTTGTCCAGATAATTTTTGTGTCGCTCATGATGATAATTTGATTTGAAGATATTATTAAAAAGGCTTAACTTTTGTCATAAAAATTAAAAGAATGCAAAGGTAAGAAGTTTGTAGCTGTGCTGAAGTTCTAGCACCCAATTTAGAACTGTTTATATATAGTAAAAGGAATATTGTTTTGAATTAAAATAATAGAGGATTATTTTTTGTATAATAGCAAGTTACAAGTTTTTATCGCTTTCTAAAAACTTATCTAATATATAATAACTTAAAATTTAGATGCGTTTGCCCTGAAGGATTTTACCTGTATCAGAAGAAAATCAAAAAGAATAATCTTTTATCTGACTTAAACCAGCACCAACTTTTTAACCGGTTTAACATATTTGGTCACGTCAAAGTCTACAGGCATATCATCACTATTTCTAAATACTTTAGCCGTTAATCCGCTTTGGTGCCATTTTCTGGCTCCAAAATTTAAACCAAAGTAGAGTGCTGCATCGGTAACTCCTGTAAAAGCATTTGGGAGCGATCTGCTTATTATTGAACTGTAACTATAGGTCTTGTCTTTAATAGTTGAATAACCATCTTGCAACTCCTGGCAGGTCATGCTGTTTGGCTTAATAATTACCTTCTTTGCGTCAAACTGTCTCCAGTCGTCGGTAAGTATTCTTTTTTCCTGTTTCATTTTTTCAAAAACCTGTGTGCCTGGGTATGGGGTTAAGGCACAAGCCTGAAGAAAAGCAGGTTTTGCTTTTTCAATAAATTTATAGGCTGTATCGAATACAGTTGTATCATCCCCATCCAACCCAAAAACTAAAGATGCCATTGTTTTTATGCCATTGTCCTGTAGTATTTTAATGGCTTCTACATTTTTGTCGAAACTGGCAAATGTTTTTCTGTATTTGTTCAGCCCTGAATCTGTCATCGATTCAAAGCCAATAAGCAATCCTTTACATCCCGATTTACGGGCAAGTTTCATCAATTCTTTATCGTTTGTGATATTAATGGAAGCTTGACCTACCCAGCCTTTTTTATATGGAATCATTCGTTCAAATAATTCTCTTGCAAACTTTTTATTAATTGTAATATTGTCATCCAGAAAGAAGAGGTTTTTTTCTTCTATTGTTTCAATATCATTAATTATACAATCAATTGATTTATGTCGCTGTTTTGACCCAAAAGATCTGGGCACAGTACAAAAATCACAATTATACGGACAACCTCTTCCTGTTTCAATTGGTGCAATTTTAAATTTTCCTGCAACTTTTTGAACCAGATCACGCCTTGGTTTAATATAACGGTTAAGCTCAGGATATTTATCTAATTTATAGAATTCTTTAAGGCTGTAGGTTTGAATATCATGAAGTACCTGTTCCCACAAGCCATTTTCTGCTTCGCCAATAACAACCGCATCACCATACATTATAGCTTCCTTTGGCATTACTGTGGCATGAATACCACCAAATACAATTGTTTTCCCCCGCTTTTTAAACTCATTTGCAATTTCATAACCTCGTATTGCCGTTTGGGTCATAATTGAAATTCCAACAACATCAACTTCCTGTTCGAAATCAATTACTTGGTTGAAAACCTCCTCTATTATTTTTACTTCGTGTTGTTCAGGCGTTAAGCCTGCAATTAATGATAAAGTTAGTTGAGGGATAGCCATCGAATCATGACGTTGATTGTCATCCGGGCAAGGTGAAATTAGTAGTATCTTCATAAAATGGAATTAAATTTAGCTTAGCTCCGTTTTAATGATACCAATGCCAAAAAGAATTGGCTAAGTTAGTTAGTTTTTATAACTCAGGCTTTCCGGTTAACACTTTTTAACTAAGCAGAAGAAAAGAAACAATTTGTATAACATATTTGGGGCATGTTTGGCAACTGGATCATGTTTTTCTTTTGGTTCCAGCACAAGATATTGTTGGTGAATTTTTAATGACATTTAAAGAATTTCTACCTCGTATGAAAGCTGCTAGCTTTAGCCTTGATCAGGTAATGGAAAAATTATCAACTCCAACAAGCAATTAATACTAACCGTCCAATGATTTATACACTTTGTTAGCAACTGGACGTTCATTTTTTCAGTCAGTCAGTCAGTTATTTAATTCTCATTAATGGTCTTTTCAGGGTTGCAGTAAACTTTCAACGGGACACAAATTTATTTTGTTTTTTTGTAGGTGGGCAAGCCTAAAACCGCCCTTAAAGACGGTTACCTGGGCTGGCTTTGTATGCTCTTTGGCAAGCTTTGGCTGTGCGTTGGCTCGTGAGGCTTTTCTATGCTGCTGCTAATTCGCACGAATCAGTCATTTGAATTTTAGGAAACTGCTTTTTGAGTGGGTTCAGTACTTCTAAATTGGTATCGCATACCAGAACTGATGACAGTTCGATTTGTTTGTTTGCCAACACTTGCAGAAAAATTTTAGTAATTCTTCCGCCACCAATAAAACCGAGTGATTTTGTTTTCATAATTTTTATAACAATTTAAGAGCCATTTTAACAGCCATAATTAGTAGAATAATTGCAAGAATCTTTTTCACTATTTTCGGGTTTAACCGCTTTTGCATGAATATGGTTCCAATAGTTGCGCCTGCAACACCGGCAAGTGAAGTTATTATCAATAATCTCCAATCAACTGCGCCAATTGACCAGTAGGTAAGAAATCCGGATAATGAAGAAAAAGGAACAACAAAAGCAGTTATTGTTGTGATTTTTTGTGGATTAAACC
>FUWD013187156.1_pt1 | contig 16527 bp, 22 predicted proteins | sample 1063281 | NCBI WGS metagenome assembly FUWD01 (sample SAMEA79048168, study PRJEB19326) | metagenome | biome: marine | reverse complement strand
AGATACTGACGGTGATGGTATTGAAGATAGATGGGATTCATGTATTGATGAACCAGAAAATTATAATAATTATTTAGACACTGACGGTTGCCCAGATATTCCAGGATTTTCAAAATCTGCATTATCTGATCTTGATTATGATCACATACCAGACATTCATGATACATGTCCAACAATTGCTGAAAATTACAATGGTTTCCAAGATGAAGACGGTTGCCCTGATAGCATTGATTATCCAAGAATAGGTGATTCTGACTTTGATGGGGTTACTGATGATGTAGATCAATGTCTTAATTCTAGAGAAACTTACAATAGATATCTTGATTTAGACGGTTGTCCAGATCAAATTCCTAATAATCGATACACCGCTGATTCTGACGGTGATGGAATTCCTGATAATTTAGATCATTGTCCAAATCAACCAGAAACTTTCAATGGTATTTTAGATTTAGACGGTTGCCCTGATAATTATATTTTAAAGATTGATAGTGATTTGGATGGAATTCCAGATGGAATAGATGCATGTCCATTAGAACCTGAAACTTACAATTCTTATCAAGATGAAGATGGCTGTCCTGATTCTATGGGCTCTGTCATTCCATCTTACAGCTTTGCTGATGCTGACGGTGATGGAATCGATGATAGATGGGATTCATGCATTGGCGAGCAAGAGAACTTTAATGGATATCTAGACTGGGATGGTTGTCCTGATGTACTAGCTGCAGCATCTACAACTCCTACGAGAATTGATTCTGATTCTGACGGTTACTACGACGCAATTGATTCATGCCCAACAAGTCCAGAAACTTGGAATAAATACAATGATCATGATGGTTGTCCTGATACTGCTCCAGAACAACAAAGATTTGTCCATGATGATGATTTAGATGATATAATTAACGATGAAGATTTGTGTCCTCTTGATCCTGAGGATTATGATGGTGACAGAGATTTAGACGGTTGCCCAGATAATTAAAAAATCAGATTTCATTACTTTTTGAATGATAAATATATTCAGTCTGTAAAGTTTGATCATGCTTCCAAAATTTTCAAGTAGGGCTTTTTTGGCACCTATGGCTGGAGTGAGTGATCCTGCACTTCGTTTACAATGTAAAAAAATGGGTGCTGGTTTAGTTGTTACAGAATTTACTAATATTCATAGTATTGTTGCAAAAGAAAACCAACTTAAAGAAAAAATGAAAACCATTCAAGAATTTATTGAATTTTCTGATGAAGAACGTCCTCTTTCAATTCAATTATTTGGATCTGATCTTACTGCTTTAGAAAAGGCAGCAAAAATTGTAGAGCCATATTTTGATATAATTGATTATAACATGGGGTGCCCTGCACCTCATATTACACAACAAATGGCTGGAGGTGCTCTATTACAAGAAGTTAATCTAACTCAGCAAATTTTCAGTACACTTGTAAATGCTGTAAAAAAACCTGTTACTCTAAAGATTCGTGCAGGTGTAACTGATGCTAGTAAATTCCTCTTTCGAGATATTGCTGAAATTGCTGAAGATGAAGGAATTCAAATGATTACGTTTCATCCTCGAACTGTTAGTCAAGGATATTCTGGTAATGCTGATTGGAGTTTAATCAAAGAACTAAAAGAAATCTCTGATATTCCAATTGTTGGAAATGGTGATATCACGACTCCTGAGGATGCTAAAAATATGATTGATAATACTAATTGTGACTATGTAATGATTGGAAGAGGTGCAATGGGTAATCCATTTCTGTTTGAACAAATTAATGATTATTTGAAAACCAATTCCTACAATGAATATTCATTCAAAGATAGGCTAGATTCTTTTTTTGATTATTTACATCTCACAAATCAATATAAAATTAAATTTGCACATATCAAGGGACAAGCCATGAGATTCACTAAAGGAATGAAAGGTGGCTCTAAATTGCGTTCTAAAATCACTCTTTCAAAAAATATTGAAGAATTAGAAAAAATTATGAATGATGGATATACTTTATCTTAGAAATATTGCTAATCATTCAAAATCTCTTTACATTTGTTTAGGATGTGACTAAATTTTATGCTGAATTTTTACGTAAATAGACTATTCTTATATATTTCAAGAGTGTATTTTGTGTATGAAAATAGGATTTGAATCATAATTGGCAACAGCTTATGTTCTCATAAACTGTGAGTTAGGCTCTGAAGAATCTGTAATCTCGGAACTAAAGTCTATTGAAGGTGTTGTTGAAGTACATGGTACTTTCGGTGCATATGATATTATGGCTAAGGTGGAATCAAGTCAAGTAGAAGCACTACGAGAGACTATTACATGGAAGATTAGAAAAATTCCAAAAATTAGATCAACACTAACGTTAATGGGAATTGAAGGACAACAATAATTCTTCAAAATCCTTTGTTTTTATACTCAAATTGTAATACTAAACCATCCCTTCAAAAAACATGTCCCCCAAAGGGATAACACCCCTGAGAGGCTATTCACCATTCTCTCAGCAGTTTAATTTTCATTAATTGATATTGATGAAAGAAAATAATTAGAGGGCTTCAGAATCGCGCTTTTTAGATGCGATATTTATAACAGTTTCAACATTAGTTGTGGCTATGATTCCATCTCCACCTTTTCCTGTAAAAGCTGCATCTGCAATTGCTGAAGATACTTTTTCCACATCAGAATCATCTACAACTGTACTAACAGTTGCAACTTGATTATATTCTGCAGTAATAGTACCTGTTCCTCTGCCAGATCTCATTTCTTGTCTGGCTCCAGAACCCCTACCTTTTCCTTCCAGAATGGTGTATCCTCCAACAATATCTTTTATTGCTTCAGTTACTGCACCAATTTTGGTTGCTTGAATAGTTGCCTCAATTCGTTTCATTTCAATTCATTTTCTAGTATTGTTTAAAAAAGATCATATGTTTTTATTCAAATTTTATGATACTATCTAGTATAGTTGGTTATGTCATAATCCTTTGGGCTTTTTAGTATCAAAGAAAAATAAAATTATGAAAAGTGATGAAAAAAGGTCTCATAGACTAAACTATCTTTTAAAGTGCTATCTACTAAATCCTAAAGAAATTGATCTCTACCAAAGAGCAAAGCAAATGGGTGTTACTGATTCTACTGCTAAGGATTACATTAGAACAGTAATAATTCAAGCACAAAAAATCTATACAAAATAGCTATCTGACATATATTCATAAATAATCAATTTGAGTGAAAATATACATGGTAAATCCGTTATTGGATGATGTAAAATCTCTTTTGGATAAGGATTTTGGAGATGATAGAATTTTAAAGCAAATTTGTAGAGCGTGTGAAAATAATGAGGTGATTAGTAATTATGAAAGAAATTATGTTAGAAAATTAGCTGAAAAACATTTAGGAAAAAAACCTGAATTTACTCAAACTCCTCATGTTGAAGAAAAACCAATAGTTCTTGATGTTCCTATTTCACAAATTCAACAACCTCAATCATTACTAACTGAGGTGCCACGAATATCATATTCAAAATCAAAAAATAAAAAAATTATGTTTGGTATTGGTGGATTAGCTTTAGTAATAATTATTGCAGCAGCTTCTTTCAGCGGTTTTACAACTGGAATTACTAACATTAGTACCTCTAATGATATCCAAATTTCACTATCAATTCAAACTGATTTAGAATCATATAACAAAAAGGATTTGATTTCAATCAATGGTGTATCGGATTCTATAGGATCTGTAAATCTCTCAATCGAGAATCAAAATAATAAACTTGTGTGGGCAGAACAAATATCGTTGAAAAATGGTGGACAATTTTCAACCTTAGCAATTGCAGGAGGTGATGGCTGGGAAAAATCTGGTACTTATACAATTAAAGTAGATAATGGTAAAGAAACAAAATCTGATACATTTTCATTTACTGCATAATTTATTCAAATTCTTTCCAATGTGAATCTACCAAATCTCGTAATTTCTCTACACTAATTTCATTCATGTATTCACGATAAACAATGAATTTGTTTTGTTTATCAGTATCGTCACCATAAATGTCCGTAGTATTCTTTGGTATTGCACCAGATTTCCATTGATTCATTTCAAAAATCCATATCTTTGAATCTGGATTAGAAAAATCAATATCATCACATCCAACTACGTAAAGATAACATTTTGTTGCCATGTTTAATTTTTCATGCAGTTTTTCGTATGCTATCATCTGCCCTTTTGCTATGTTAATTTTATCATTATGAAATCCCTTGAATTCTAAAATGATGAATCCTCCTCTATGTTCAATTAACCAGTCAATATCCGTACCACCTGAGGCCATCATACCATGTACAATAAGATCCCCTAGAACCTCTCTTCCACGTGTAAACTCTGCCTCATCAAAAATTTGATATTTTGCCTTTGGGCTATTACGAATGATTTGTTTAGATATTTGTTGAGATTTCACCGGGTTTTCCTTTTCATATAATGTATCAATTAAATCCCCTGTTTCATTAGGCATCATTTTTTGATTTTTAAACCAAATGATAAGAGATCGTGTAAAATTTAGTAAAGTTTTATGATTCTTCTAATCTATCTATGAAAAAATTCATTTCCTGTTCCTTTGTAAAGCACAAAATATTCATCCTGATTTTTTCGATCCTTTTTTGCATTTAGAGCATCTTGATACATTTCAAAATGCTCTACTAGATACAATTGATTACCTGGTTCTTCAAAATAATCTATCCCAACTAAATTAAAGCCTGTTTCAGGAGTTAATTTGATCTTTTGTTCCTCAAAAATATCTTCAGTCAATTTCTAAAATGTCCCAAAATCATTGATCATACATCATTAGATTCTTTTCTTCTAATAGTGCATGTAAATTGTGAACAGAACGATAAACATCTGATTCGTTTTTTGCTCCTGTACATACTAGTTTTCCTGACGCAAATAATAATATCACTGTTTTTGGATCAACCATTCTATGAATTAGTCCTGGAAACTGTTCTGGTTCATACATACTTCTAGCTAAAGTTCGAGCCGCTTTTTCTAAATGGATTTTACCACCAAGATTAATTGAAGCTACCATATTTTGAACCGTAATCACTGCATCCTTTTTTATTTTCACTTTACTTTTTCGTAACATTTGAACAACAGTATTGACTGCCTTAACTGCCATCTCTTCAGATTTTGCTCCTGTACACACCATCTTTCCTGTTCTAAAAATTAATGTGGCAGTTTTTGGTTTAGTTAATCTAAAAACAAGTCCTGGAAACTGTTCTGGATTGTATTCTGTATCTGGAAATTTTTAGTGATTTCAATAAGATCTATTTTTTGATCTACTGATGCAGATGCAACAACATTTTCTAAACTAACAATAGGTTTTGTTTGAGGCATGTCGAGGGTCTTTATATATGGCTTTATATATACTAGCCAAATTTTTTTAGAAATTTTAGATTTTTCTAATGATGTCCAATCCATTGATAACGATATTCTTCATCAATGATATCTGATACAATTTCTTTGTTTTTAATTTTAGTTTTTGGAAAATTTACATCAAAGATTCCTAATTGACCTTTCCATGGAATTGGAATTCTTAACGGTTTTGCATTTTTTAACAAAAATCCAAAAGTTTTGGTTTGGAATTTTTTTATTGAGAAATGAAATTTTTGATCTAACTTAATTTCTTTTATTGAATTGTATTTTTTTACATCGTAAAGCTGAACTTTACCAATAATTGAACCTGTGATGAATTTTTTATTAATTTTTAATCTCTTAGCATCATCCATTCTTATCTTTAATGGAGCATGAACTAAAAACTCTCCTCGGAAATTAGTATTCCAATTTCTTAATTCTATACTTTTTTTTCCTGAAATAATTAAATCAGCAAATGGTTGAGAAATTGAAAGACATTTCAAGATTTATTCTGTAGCTGCTTTGATAAATTCACCAGGATTTTTACCTTGTCCTTCAGGCAAATTCGTTATGCCTCCATTCAAGCTTTCAGTTGTTACGCCTTTACTTGCAAGTATTTGGGCAGTCATTAATGACGTATTTCCAGCCATGCAAATTAGTAATGATTTACCTTTAGATCCATCTAGTTCTTTGCTAAGATCTTCAGGAATTTGCTGTGTTGATAATAATTGATTGATAGTACTTGCTTTTGGTATTGCAATTTTTTCTTTATCTACACCTAAAGATTTAGCAATAATTTCAATTCCTTCCTCTTTTGGTGTATATGAAGGATGTACCCATATTATTTTATCATATTCTTGAATGCTGGATACTGCTTCTTCTAAAGAAACTTGAATACGCTTATTGGCTGACATTGCTTCTAGATTTTTTCTATATTTTTCTATACCGTCAGCTACTACAACTACAAATTTCCCCTTATCGCCATCACTTACCATTTCTAAAATAGTATACAATGCAAGTGCTGTACTTTCACCAATATTGTGACCTTTATCTACAAAAAATTTTAGCAAATGTTTTGCTTGTCCAAAATCAACCTCATGTTGAGCAGCATATGCATCTGGATTGTACATCTTTAGTCCATTTGCTTTTAATTTTGTTCTAATTCCTGCAACATCTTGACCTGGAATTGGGAATACTACATGTATTGCTTTTTTTCCATATTTCTGATTCATGTAGATACTTAATCCTCCAGATGTACCACCGGTTCCAAATGAGCATATTATTCTATAGTTTTCTAATGAATCATTATTTTCATGTAATTGTTGGTCAATTTCTACAGCTGTAATTGTTTTATGAGCATCAATGTTTAATTCATTATCGTATTGTTCTGGACAAAAACAACCATACATTTTTGAAAGTAATTTTGCTAAATTGATTATGTCTTGTGCAGCTAACAATGTTTCAACTTCAGAAATTGATTTATCGTAAATTGTAGGATCAAAACCTAATTCTGCTAACTGAGAACGAATATTTGCTGCAGTAGCTTTTGCAACTAATGCATCCGCATCACTATCTTTCATTCCCGGAGCAGGACAAATATCCATATCTAGATCCATTATACGAATATTTTCATTTCTTAATTCCTTAAAGACTCCTTCTTGTAATTTTCTTGAAACTAGTGAAACAACTGTTAATCCTATTTTTGACATTTGTCCAAGTGCTATTCCAAAATTTCCTGATGTTGCTTCAATTATTGTTTGATTACTTTTCAGTTTTCCAGTTTTAATTGCATCATGCATGATGTGAATAGCAGGTCTAATTTTGATTGAACCTGACACTAAGTTAGCATCAAATTTTCCATATATTTTCAAGTCTAAATCTGAAATATCTAGTTTGTAGAGATTTTTTGCACATTCCTTAAAATCACTTGTAAGATCAATCAATGGTGTTGCATTAACTACTTTACCTTCTTCTAGATGAGGAATTTTACTCCAAATTTCTTGTTCAAACTTTTCAAGCAGTGATTTATCGAATTCGTTTTGTGACATATTCTACTCTGGATGCAGTCAATTTTTTACTCATATAAAATATCTGATGTAATGTGAAATTATTTCATTTTCAATTTTTAACTTACACATCTAAAATACTGATGACCTTATTTGGAATATCTTTCAGTCTACTAACTGCCATGGTTTTTTCATATCCTAAATGTCTAAGATTATTTGCTATAGTGGTGGCTCTTACAGTATTTGGGCCTAGTCCTAAAGCAACCATGCTAATTCCTAAATTTTTAAAAGATTTGGTCATATTTCTTACTGCATCCGGATCTGATGGTTCTCCATCAGTTAATGTCAAAAAAATGTCTGGTCTCTTTGACTGTAAAATTGGGAACATTTTGTCATAGACTTCAGCTAATGGCGTTGAACCGTTAGCAACAATTTGTGCTAATCTTTTTGCAGTTATATTATTCCATTTTACATTTTCTGGTTTAATTGACCAACAAACCATTGATCTATTTTCAGTACTAAATGCATAGACTGCAAATTTTACTTTGAGAAAAGATAATACTTCACATAATGCCAAAGTTGCTTTTTTGTATTCAATTGCATCTGATGCAATACTAGATGAATGATCTAGTAGAATTACAATTTTAGTTTTAATTGATTTTTTAATATCTGTAAAAAATGGTTCGTTACCTTCTATGTAACTCTCTTCATCAAATTCATCTCCTGAACTAAGATGTTGTTCTCTCCAACCTGTTTTCCATTCTTTGAATTTTGTTTTTAATCCATTAATCAAACTCATATCATAGATTGTTGTTTCATCAATATTTCTCGTTGATGGGATTTGAATCCCTATTGTTTCAGTTGCTAATCCTTTGTTTTCAGTTTTTTTATTTTCATCTACTAGTATTTTGTATTCATCATAAACATCATCTCCTCGAATGACGGATGTTGGATCAATTTTGCCTAAATCTCCTTCTTTATTTTTAGAAATTACCTTAAGCACTTTTAGTAGTTCTTCTTCTGATAATGCCATTCCTGCTTTCATAAATGGTAGAGAAATTGGAATTGTTAGGAGAGAATCAATATCTAATATTTTTATAATTTCAGTAACATTTTTTTCAACCCAATCAGTATTTTGTTTTTCTTTTACTGCTTGGTTAACAATTGATTTTGCAAATGTTGATGCTTTTTTTATTTTTTCAAAGTTACTTGATTGAATTTCCCCTTTCAAAACACCAAACATAAAATATTGATAAAATGCCTCTACAATCCTTGCTTTTCCATAAACTGTATGTAGTTGTGGTCTTGCCACAAGCATGTAGGTATAATTAAAAATAATTTCTTCATCCATTCCTTTCCAAATCTTTCTTCCTAATTGCTCAATTCTTTGAGTTTCCATTGTATTGAGAATAAACCCAAATGCATGATCATCACTGAGAATTTTTTTACAGTATTTTATTCTCATACCCTCATACCATAGTGAGGTTCTAAATTGACGATATTTTTGGAAATCATTTCCAATTCTTTTTTCTAATGGAGTTAAGATTACTTTATTTTCTTTTAGACGTGTTTTAGTTTCTGTTTTATCTGAAATTTCTATTACTATGTTGTCTTTTTCAGACCATCTTCTAACAAGAAAAGTTGCTATTTCAACTAAAGAATCGTTTTGAAGTTGAATTGTTTGCATTTAGTTTCCAAACATTGAAGTTATGATGTCACTTACTTTTTGGTATTCTATATCGCCCCACTGTGTATAGACATTTCCAAAAACAATTTCAGCTACTTTTTTTGGTGACATTCCTTTGTCTAATAATTTAGCAAAAGCAATTGTTTCCCTTAAGCTAGGTGAATAAAATAATTCTTCAACTGCTGCAGCTTGTCTTAATGTATTTGCTAGTTTGATTGCTTGAATTATTTCTGAATCATAATTTCCTGAAACGTGTTTTTTTACAATTTCTAATTCAATATTTTCTGGTGGATATTCTAATCTAATTCGTACTGGAAATCTGCTTAGTAATTGTGGTGGTAATTCTTTTGTTCCACTATGTGATAATGGATTAATTGTTGCAACTACAAACCAACTATCTTTTGCTTTAACAACTTCACCCGTTGATTCTTTTAATACGATTTGACGTCTGTCATCTAATGCTTCATCTAATCTGAGTAGCACATCTGCTTCAGCTGAATTAATTTCATCTAGATACAACATATCTCCACGTTTCATTGATTTGATTAACAGACCTTCATCAAAACTGACTGTTCCATCCGTTAGCGTTTTAGTTCCAACCAAATGACTTTCTCTGGTTCTTAAACTAAAATTGATGGATTCTAGATTGATATTTTTATTTTTGGCAAAATCTCTAACTAGAGATGTTTTTCCAGTTCCTTTTGGGCCTATTATAATCACAAAAAGATCTGCCTCATATGCCTTGTTTAGAATTTCAATTGAATTATTCCAATCAAGATATTGTGTTTTTATCACAGTATGTTTTCAATGATTCAAACAATATTTAATATTAGATCTAAGAATCAAATGATTCTATTTTGGTAAATGCTTCCTCTAGTCTTTGATGTAGTGTTTTGTTCCATTCATCAAACCCTGATGGATTTTTTGGATAGTTATTGTAATGTTCCACTAACCATTGGTTTTCTTTAGAAGTATATCTGAGTCCGTTTGCAACTGTTTTATTCATTGCACCTCTAATTATCATTCCAATTTTTCCTAGTCCTGAAAAGTCTGGATGTTCACCTTTACTAATTGATTCAGCATCAAGTTTGCCCAAAAAGTGTTTCATCCCATAACTAATTTGCTCATTAGACATTTGTTGAATTAATCTTCTAAAGAGTTCAAGACCTGCAGTTTTGTATCCATACTCTTTGATGTAATCTAAATTGTATTGCCATAAATTTGCTTCAGAAACATCGTTTGCTTCTAATGCTTGTGCAACATTATTTCCAATAATTGTACCTGCAATCAAAGCTGGTCCTATGCCTCCAGCATCAATTGGTTTTGGCATCCATGCAGAATCTCCAACCATCATGTATCCTCCAGATACCATACAATCATTTTGTCTTCTAACTGAAACTTGGAATATTCCTGAATTATTGTTAATGTCTTGCGGTTCTTCAGATAGTTTTGCATTTTTGATTGCAACATTTCGATGAAGATATTCTTTCATTAGTGATTCAACATTATCTTTCTTACCGAGTCGTTTGTTTCGTTTATCTAACAGAGATTTTTCAACACCTAAACCGATGTTGACTTTTGTATCTCCTTTTGGAAATACCCATCCATATCCCCCAGGTGCAATATCTTGATCTAAATGAATAATACAATAGTCTGGATCAAATTCTGTAAGATCCTTTTGTCCTTTTTCAAAATGCATGATGTATCTTCCAGTTGATTCCAAATCTCTTCTATCGATTCTTTTTTCAACTTTGGTAGAGTTTTGGAGTCCATTTCTAAGCATTGATGTGACTCCTGTTGCATCAATTACAATCTTTGATGTTTTTTTGAATGGTTGCTTTGTTTTGTTATCTATACCTTGTATTCCAACTACTTGCTGTCCTTCGTAAATTAAACCTGTTAGATTAATTTCATATTCAAATTCAATACCCATTTTTTTACATCTTTCATTTTGAATTTCTGGTAATTTTTGACGATTTAACATAAATCCATCCCCATCAAAAGGAATTGAAGTTTCTTTATCTGGTGAGAATGCCATGACTCCTTTTACGTTGTGTTCAATTTCTGGTTTAGTCCATTCAACTTTGATTCTCTCTGTCATAAAATCAACTGCTTCTTTGGAGCATGCATCTCCACATACCCATCCAGCAAGTGATTTTCGACCTGGTAGAAATTCTGTATTTCTATCAATAACTAAAATTTTTAAATTTTGATTTGAATAATGTGAAATTGATTGTGCGGTAATAGTTCCAGCAAGACCTCCTCCTGCTATTATAACATCATAATCCGACACGATATTGGGGTTTTTGTTTATCCGTATTTAAAATAATACCATGGAATAATCTACAAAATCAATGAGTTAAAACAATTGATCGATGATATGGGTCGGTTCGTCGCGGCTTCTTCAAAGCTTTCGCTCAGACTGGAGCGGCTAATATTTCCTCATTCCCAAATTGTGTAGTTTTTTTATTCCTAATTAATCTAGTTGGCAATTTGAAAAATCTCTGTAAATATTTTGACTGTATCTTTTTTGTTGTAAATCGGTGAGTGAATTTTCAATTTTATTGTGTCTTTTTCTCTAATTGCTAAATTCCCTTTGATTAATTCTTGCTTGTCTAATCTCATATGAAATCTTGAATCAACTGTCCTTTCCTCGATTTCTTCAATTAATTCTTTGATTTGTTCATCTGGTAAAAGTTCAAGTATTTTACTCATCAAATCCTGAGCCTGCATTTTCACTATTTTTGCCTTTAACATGATTATGGGATTTTCATAATGTCCTTCCACCTCTTCAAGTGTAAAATCATTTTCTTTCAGATTCAAAACATCTTCAAAAGATTGATAGATTTTTAAAATATCTTCTGTTGCATGAACAATTACATCAATTGTAATTTCAATCTTATGTGCCATGATTGTAAAAGAACAACTCTTGTTGATTATGCTACTAACAATTTTGTTTCTTTGTCTGCAGTTCTAACGAGTTTCACTTTCTCTAGACCTACATGTCTTACCCTAATTACTTTCTTGAATGCTGCCATAATATCTGAATTAATTTTACTGTAACATGTTGCTTGAACAAATTGGTCAATTGTCATTTCTGGAATTGTTTTCCTAATTACATCTTGAGCAATTAATCTGAGAGCATGTTGTCTTGATGTATTTAGTTGCTTGTAAGTTAGAGCGAGTAATTTAATTCTAAAGATGTAACCGTCTTTTGTTTTAACATCTATACTGAAATTGACTTTTGATGATCCTCTTCTTACTAAACTACGTAAAAATTCTTTTGAATATTCATATCTCTTGAAAATTGTTGTTGCCTTATCTCCTTCAACATTGTTAATTTGGAAATATATTTTGAATTGATGTTGTGAGGGATCTCCTTTTAGAATATCATATAGTGTAACTTCTAAAACCCTACCTACTGCATTTTCATCATCTGTAATTGGAACATATGCAATTGGGACATTGTTGAATGAGTCTGGCGCATATACTTGCACCCAGCGTTTATCTCGCCACTTGTCCTTTATTCGACCTTTTCTACGTGCCAATTCTTAACGACTTTTGAACCCAAAATATAAGGGTATATCACTAGATCTCTTTTTGATTGCCCATATAGCTTTGTAACACACTAGGAATTCTTATGTGCCCATCTTTGGTTTGGAAATTCTCCATAATTGATACTAAAACTCTAGTTGTGGCTACCAATGTACTGTTTAATGTGTGCACGTACTGTGTATCTTCATTTGTTTTATCTCTAAATCTAATTTTCAATCGTCTTGCTTGATACTCTAAACAATTTGAACATGAAACAATTTCTCTGTATGCGTTTTGCCCTGCCATCCAGGCCTCAATATCGTAAGTCTTGGCGGAAATTTTTCCCATATCTCCAGATGATAATAACATCACTTTGTAAGGAATTTCCAAGTTTTGATAAAATTCTTCAGCTACTGCTAACATTTTTTCATGCTCCTTCCAAGAATCTTCAGGTCTTGAAAATACGAATTGTTCAATTTTCTCAAATTGATGAACTCTGAAAATTCCTTTTTGATCTCTTCCATGTGCTCCCGCTTCTTTTCTAAAACATGGACTAACACCTGCATATCTTAGAGGCAAATCTTTTCCTTCTATGATTTCTTTTGCCCTCATTGCTGCCATGGCGTGTTCTGATGTTCCAATCATGTATAGATCCTCATCTTCAATTTTGTAAATTACTTCTTCAAAATCGTCTGCAATTACAGCTCCCTCCATAGATTCTCGATTAATCATATATGGTGGTTGAATAAGCGAATATTCTTTTTTTGCTAGAAAATCTAATCCGTAGTGAATTAATGATTGATTTAATCTTACAAGATCATTTTTCAAATAATAGAATCTAGCCCCTGCTACTTTTGCAGCTCTTTCTAGGTCTACTAAATCTAAATTCTCGGAGATATCGATGTGGTCATTTATTTTAAAATCAAAATTTGGAATTTCTCCCCATTTTTTGATTTCTTTATTTGCACTTTCATCTGCTCCAACAGGAACTGATTCATGAACAAGGTTTGGAATGGTAAATGCTAATTTAGAATATGTATTTTCAACTGTTTCTTGCTCTGATTCTAATTTTGTAAGTTGTGCTGAAACATCTTTCATTTGTGATAAAATATCTGAGGTATCTTCACCTGCTTTCTTTTTTTGAGAAATTTCTAATGCTACTTGGTTTTTCTTTTTTCGTAATTCATCAGTTTTAATTATTAATTCACGTCTTTTTTGATCAGATTCAATTAATGTTTCTAAATCAAAATCAACTGCTCTATCTTTGAGCATGTCTCGAATAATCTGTGGTTTTTCTTTGATTAGTTTTGGATCTAGCATTATTCTATCACCTTTAATGCAACTTGGATATGTTCCATCACTTCATCAACTGTACCAGTGAGCTGTTTCATATTCTTTTTACTTTCAAAATTAAAAACTAGTTTGTTATCTACATTTTCAACATTAAGACTCAATCCCTCGGGAAAATCAACATTATCTGGTTCTAGGGCTTTTTTCACCGTTTCAGCTTTTTCTTTTGATATGTTATTGAGAATTACCTGAACTTGACACGTTAATGACATTTATTTCTAAATAGTTAAGAAATTCATCTAATTTGTCTTTAGTTATTTTTGCTCCTGCCGCAGCATTATGGCCTCCTCCGATACCGTTGAATTTCTTAGCCCCTGCACTCATTATTTCACTAAGATTGATGTCTGATGTACACCCAAATGATTTTCTTGATGAGAACTTGATCGTATTTTCTTCAGCCTTGGTTCTCAAAATTACAATTTTTCCAGAATTTTTTGGTGATCCTGCAATCAATGATGAAATGGTACCTGTCATTGTTTCTGGAACTATGTCTTCACCATTTACCATAATACATGTCTCACTTTCAGAAATTCTCCATCTTTCATTTGATAGAATGTTCATGTATTCTCGGATCATCTTTCTATAATTTGTTAGAATAGTTTCTGCTTCTCTTAGAATCTTATTTCTATCTCCCATACATACTGCCATTCCTACTCCTGAGCGATTGATTCTTCCACACGAGTTTAACATAGTTGAAAATTCTCTTCCGTCTCTCAAGAAACTTCTATTGTCTTCTCTTGGAAATGTATAGGTATATCCAATTAATTCTGACATTATTTCAGTAGTATTTTTTCCAGATGCAAATTTGGTGATTGATTCAATAACTTGCCTTTTTTCTATCTTCATTTAGTTCAGCTGGGACTCTCCATCTCCCTTCTTCTTTGAGATTAATTCCAGATGAATTTAGGACTGAAAAACATGCTTCCTTATTCCAGGTTAATCCTTCAATAAATGGCTGTGATGTAAATGCCAAGGCATCTGCGAGTGGTCTTGTTTCTCTTCCAACTAACAATAAATCTAAATCAATATCGACCAAACCTAGTTCTTTGGCAGTATTGGCAATCTCAAAATTTTTACCGGTAAATGATTTTCGTTCTCCCTGGTCTTGTCTATCGCCTAAAGCTGAAACAACTGCAATTGCAGACAAATCTGAATTTCTTTCATCAAGTGCCATTGATGCAAGATATGCCATTCCTCCAGCACAAATTTCAGTTCCGCCATCAATCCCATATTTCCATGAATTTATGACATTTTGATTATCTATCTCTTCATCAGGAATTTGATGATGGTCTAAAACAATCCAATTATCTCCCAATGTTTTATCTAATTCATTTGCAAAACCTGCTCCTAGATCAGTTACTATGTGAAAATCTCTGGAATCTGTTTTGAAGGATTCTAGAATATTTTTACTAAATTCTTTTGATGTCCTAACTGTACAATTGGCACCTGCTCTGATTAGGGCTTTAGTGATGATACTGCCTGATGTTAATCCATCACAGTCAATATGGGTTGTAACAGAAATTGATTTTTTTGATTTTATGCAATCTAAAATATTATCTTTGAAAAAGGAAAGTGATTCATCAAGTGACTTTGTCATTACTCTAGTTGAGCAACCACGGATTTATACTTCCATGTTTTAGCAATTCTTCCAATTCTTTTGTAGTAGACTGATAGTCTGTGAACTTTGGCTTCAATTAATTCCAAAGATCTAACATTTCTATTGTCTCCCTTGTTTGTTTTGAGGTGCTTTTGGAGATTTACTGCTTTTTTAACAATGTTTTCTAGGTCTTCAGGCATTTCAGCTTTCAAATCATGTTCTTCTAAAATTTGACCCATTTTTTTATTGGTGACTGATTTGATTAAAGGAATTGCATGTTGATCTCTTAGTTTAATTCCTATTTGACTTGGGGTTAGTCCATCTTTGGTATATTTTATAACTAATTCTTCAACTTCTGAAGTACTATGTGTAACCCAAGAAGGTGCACGAAGTACAGCTGGTCTAATAGAATGTGATTTCCCATGTCTATGTGAATGTAATCGTCCCATGATTTGCCTGATCATAGAACAGAATTAAACGTTACTTATACTGATCTCGTACATTATACCAAAATTTGGTGTTCAGAATAAAAGTTAAATAAGTCTCTAAAGCCAAAACGAACAGGTAAATCGTATGAATAGAAAAATACTATTAACAGCATCCTTAATCGCTGTGTTCACTATAGGACTCCATGCAGAAGGTGCAGTAGCATTTGCACAATACATGGGTAATGTCGGTAGTGAAGGTCAAACCGGATCATACACATTAGAAGAAGCACTTGAGATTCAAGCAAGAAGAGTCGCAGCAGCAGACGCTAATCCATCATCTGGATCAGGAACTCCATATATTGATGCAAATGGTGTAGTTGGTGCATCTGTAATTGCAGCAGCCGTCTTCGGTGGTATTGCAGGAGCTTTCTTCCTTAAAGGAAGATCTGGTAAATACGCAGCAATGGGTAGAGGATAAAAAACTTCAATTTTCTCTTATTTTATTATTTTTTCCTTAGTGTAAACTGTCTTCAATTTATTTCCTTTTTTT
>FUWD013022711.1_pt1 | contig 16539 bp, 16 predicted proteins | sample 1063281 | NCBI WGS metagenome assembly FUWD01 (sample SAMEA79048168, study PRJEB19326) | metagenome | biome: marine | reverse complement strand
CAACAATAACAATAAACGAAGAATTAATACCAACTGTAGACGGTGACACAATTATTTTTAGAAAGTCAACTAGTGACGGTAGTTTTATTCCTGATCCAGATGCCTACGATACATTATTACAAGGTGGCGATTTAGCATATACATCAGCTAAAGGAATTTCATCAGAAGAAATTGTTGTAGACGGTGATGGATTTGTTACAGAGTTAACTTCAAAAGGACCGGAAGAACTAGTTCCAGGACAAATTCTTGATACAGTTGATTTTAAAGTTTTTGATAGAACATCAGATGGTTCAAGTATTATTAGTAGTCATAATTATACTGGCGATGCAGTAACTACTGATTTTCCTGTTACTAAGTTGCCAGCAAGTCAACAAGATATATTTGTTAAAGTAGATGGAACAATTCTAGATACTACACAATATACTGTAAATTATCAAACTAAAAAAATTAATATTACTACTACACCAGGAGATGGTTCACCAGTACATATTTCAACAATGTCAAACAATGGTGAGAAAATTATAGACTTTGATAGATTTATTGGTGATGGTTCAACATCACAATTTGTAACATCGGTTTTATATAAACCCGGATTGTCATATACATTAACAGTAGATGGTGAAGTAATAGTTAGTACTCTTGCAGAAACTGATAGTACATATGAGCATGAAGGTAGAGTTGTTTTTAAATTAGGAACAGTTCCAAATAATGGCGCTATAGTTGAATATGTAATTTATGATAGTACTACAAAAACATTTAGTCAAATGACAACAGATAGTTTTACTGGTAATGCTATTAATAAGAAATTTGAGTTAGCTCAGGTACCATTTACTAGTGAGCCAACTAGCCAAAATATTGTAGTTAAACTTGGAAATCAAATTTTAAATGCAGGATACAATGAACAATATACAGTAGTATCACAACGCGAATATCAATTACGTCAATGGCAAATTTCAACAGCTACAGTTAGTGCTGAAAATGTTAAAGCATTTTTAAATGGAGTTGAATTAGCTCAAGGTACTACATACCGATGGGATTCGTTTAACGGATCAGTTGTCTTATTTGAAAATACCGGAAAAATTGGAGATAAGTTAGAAATTTTTGTAATTGATAGCGGTGATTATCAAATGGGTTACTTTGATAGTGAAACAAGTTTATTTGTTAAAACACCAAATGAAGTTTATTTAGATACTGCTCCGGCTAATGGTGATCTACTAACAATCTATCAATTTAGTAAGCATGATGTTAGAAAGATTGAAAGAGAATCATTTGATATTGTGGCAAGAAATGCAGTTACACTAGGAACAGACTCCTATGTAGAATATCATCAGTTAACTAAAGGCATTATTAGATTACGTGAAGAAGCCTTTGATGCTGAATATGTATGGGTTACATTGAATAAAGTATTATTAACTCCTAGTATTGAGTACTATGTTACTGATGATAAGAAGCATATTAGAATTGTAGTTGATATTAATCCTAACGATAAGATAGAGGTAATTCACTTTACAAATAACGTTATTGTTCCAAAATTTGGGTTTAGAATCTTTAAAGATATGCTTAATAGAACCCATTATAAACGTCTTGGAGATAATAATAAATACACATTAGCAGAAGACTTAAATTGGTCAGATAGTAAGATTTTTGTAACAAATTACGAGAGTTTGCCAGCTCCAAATAAAGACAAAGGCATTCCTGGTATACTGTTTATAAATGGCGAGCGTATTGAGTATTATTTGAAAGAAAATGGAGCAATAAGGCAGTTACGTAGAGGCACGTTAGGTACAGGTATTGCAGAGTTACACAAGGCAGGATCAGACGTATTTGATCAGTCTTTAATGCAAACAATGCCATACAAAGATGAAACGTTAACACAAGTATTTGATGCGGATGGGTCAACAAAAGTTATTACAGTTGATTTTATTCCAAAGTCTGTTAATGATTTTGAAATTTTTGTAGCAGGAAAGAGATTGCGTAAAACAGCTATTAGTTCATTTGATGTAACTAGTGATTTAGATAGTCCAGAGGGTGATATTACATTACCAGCTGAATTTAGTGTAGATGGTACAACTTCTACAGTAACATTATTAGATACCCCAGCTATTAATAGCAAAATTGTAGTGATAAGAAGGATAGGAAGAACCTGGACTGAATCAGGAATTCCTTTACATAGGCAGGAAAATAACATAGCACGTTTCTTAAGAAGTCAAGAGGTTACGTTACCTAAATAAATACACTAGTAGGATATAAAATATGATAGACAATATTAAAGAACAAAACGGTGTGCTTTTACAAGGACACATCAAAATACACAATCCGGAAACGGGCGAAATACTTGTGGATAAACGTAATGCAATCCATTATGAGAATATGAGTATTGCATTAGCTGAAAGTTTAGCAAATCAGGGCCAAGGCTTTGTTAGTAGCATGGTATTTGGCAACGGCGGAACATCTGTTGATCCTACAGGTATTATTACATATTTGTCACCAAATTCAACAGGTACAAATGCTAGTTTATACAACCAAACGTATACTAAAGTAATTGACGATAATTCAATTAATAATACGGATCCTACTAGGAATACGCTAGAAACACGGCACGTTAGTGGTACAAACTATACAGATATTTTAGCAACTTGTTTGCTAGACTATGGCGAACCTAGCGGACAAGATGCAATTGATAATGCAACAGGTGCCGAGAGTTTATATGTATTTGACGAGCTTGGACTTGTTAGTTATGCAAAATCTGGTACAGGACGATTACTAACACATGTAATTTTCCACCCTGTACAAAAGAGTTTAAATAGATTAATTCAAATTGATTATACCGTAAGGGTACAAAGTCTAACTGGCTTTAATGAGGCGTAAATAGAAAATGGCATATACAGTATCACATACAGACCTAGCTAATAAAGGTACTATTACAGTTGAAGATAATACTATTAATCAGGTTACAAGTTTAGATATCCCAGGACGTAATACTACAGCATATGGTACTGCTATTGCAGATAATTTTTTGCATTTATTAGAAAACTTTGCTTTTAATACTTCCCCAAGAAATCCAGTTGAAGGCCAGTTGTGGTATGATACTACAGTAGGTGTTGATCAATTAAAAATTTATGATGGTACAAATTGGATATCTGCAAGTGGATTAAAAAAAGCAACTAATGAACCTGCCGCAAACCAATCAGTTATAGGCGACCTTTGGGTTGATACAGATAATCAACAACTTTATCTTTATACAGGTTCAGGATGGATTTTAGTAGGTCCAACATTTAGTGATGGATTAGCAACAGGTATTAAACCATCAGTCATTACAGGAACTGATAATGTTTCTTATACAATTTTACAAGTAGAAGTTAAAGCAAAAACTGTGGCAATTATTGCTACAGATACATTTGTACCTAAGATTGTTATTTCTGGATTTACTACTATTAATCCAGGTTATAATTTAAGTACAGCAGATATTACAGGCGACGGTGCAGGAAAATATTATGGAGTAGCAGAAAAGGCAGAAAATTTAATTATTGCTGGTACTAACGTACCTGCTTCTAGCTTTTTAAGAAATGATATAACAAGTACAAGTTTATTTGCACTTAAAATTAAAAATAATGCTGGTGTTATTGTTGGAGCCGATAGTGCTATGTCAATTGGCGTTGAAGGCCAAGCAGGTATTATTGCTCACCAAACATCAGGATCTAATATTGATGTAAGAGTTAATGATGCTGGTACAATTAAAACAGTTATTAGAGTTGATTCACAAGCTAGAGTAGGAATTAATAATTTATCGCCAGATCAAGCATTAGATGTTATAGGTAATATTCAAACTGATAGTAATTTATTAGTTGAAGGCACAACAGAGTCGTCAACTATTAGTACAGGTAGTATTACAACTAAAGGTGGCGTAGGAATAGCTAAAAAATTATTTGTTGGTGGTGATACAAATGTTGCAGGATTACTTACAACACAGAATATTGTACCAAATGTAACAAATGCACGTAATTTAGGAACAACTAATGAACAATGGTTAAATGTTTATTCACAAACATTCCATGGTAACTTAACAGGAAATGTTACAGGTACAGTTAGTGGTCGTTCAGGATCTGCAGATAAGTTAGCAAGTCCAACAACATTCCAAATGACTGGAGATGTTTCAGCATCATCATTTACATTTGATGGGCAAGACGAAAGTACTAAAACGTTTACAACATCAATTGCAAATACTTTTATTGCTAATAAAACAGATTCTTCTACAACTCAAGCTGATGATGAATTTTTAATTAATAGAGTAAGTGGAGATACTGGCGTATTTAAAGTTAATAGGAATATTTTGTTTTCAGCTATTCCAACTATACCTATTGGAATGCTCGCTCCATACGGTGGATTATTACCGCCAGCTAATTGGTTAATTTGTGATGGGCGAGAAGTATTAATTGGAGTTTATCAGAATTTATATGATGCAATAGGATATAACTTTAAAGATCAAACACTAGTTACAGGTGGATATTTTTGTTTACCTGATTTAAGAGGCAGAATGCCGTTAGGTGCAGATAACATGGGCGGCACTAGTGCTAATACAGTTACAAGTTCAGCGGCTGATAACATTGGAACACATTCAGGACAACAACAACAATCTGTAACAGTTACTAACTTACCAGAACACGAACATGATTTACGTGGAAATAGTGGTGATCAATATTATGCTATTAGAGATGTTTCTGGAGCACCTAACGATGCAGAAGCAATTCAATATGATGCACCAACTGGAACAGGAGCAGGACAAGCCTTTCCAACTAGTGGTGGTGTATTAACAGGACAAACTATTGGACAAGCATTAGATATTATGAATCCATATATGACTATTAACTATATCATATATGCAGGTGAGGCGGCATAATGAGTTATAAATTAAACAAAAGTGATGGAAGTTTATTAGTTGATTTAGTTGACGGCCAATTAGATACAACAACAACAGATATTTCTTTAATTGGAAAGAATTATTCAGGCTTTGGCGAGTCCTTAAACGAAAACTTAATCAAGATGTTGGAGAATTTTGCTAAATCTTCAGCACCTAGCAATCCTTTAATAGGACAGCTTTGGTATGATACAGCAACCCAAAGAGTAAAAGTATATGACGGTGTAGGTTTTAGAACTAGCGGAGCACCAAGTGTACAACCTGCTTCACCGGATGGAATGGTCGCTGGAGATCTTTGGATTGACAGTGATGATAACCAACTTTATTTTTATGATGGTTCGCAACTAGAATTAGCAGGGCCGATTTATACTACAGCACAAAAGAAAACTGGGCCTGAAGTTGTTACGCTCATTGATACATTTAATAATAGTCAAATAGTAATAAAATGGAACATAGCTGGAACTACAGTAGGTGTATGGAGTAATACAGAATTTACACCGGCAATTGGTTATACTATTGCTGGAATTACAGGTGATATTAAACCAGGGTATACTCCTGTTTCACTAACTGACTTTAGATTTAGAGGCATTGCCGACCAAGCTAGTGCATTAAGAGATAGTTTCGGAAATGTTAGATCAGCAGAAAAATTTCTTTCTGCAGATACGGCATCAACTACAACGGGTACATTAACTGTACAAAATTCCGGCGGTCTTACAATTGGCTTAGCACAAAATAATATTTTAAAAGTAGTAGGAACATCATTTGTTAGCGAAAATCAACTATCTAATCATGATTGGAAAGTTAGGGTTAGAAAACCAACAGGCTTTATAGATGCTTTAGTAGTTGATACATCAGAAGAACATTGTGGAGTTTTTAAAACAGATCCACAATACGCACTTCATGTAGGCGGTGATATGAAAGTTGATGGTGACTTTCTAATTGGTGGTACTCAATTTAATGTTGAAGTACAGAATTTAAGAGTAGAAGATAAGAATATTGAATTAGGAATAACAAGCGATAGTACTGTACTTAATAATGCTGGAGTAGATGGTGGTGGTATTGTACTTAAATCATCACAAATAGACAAAGAAATTTTATGGCAAAATTCAACTCAAGCATGGAGAAGTTCGGAAAATATAGATTTAGCCGCGACAAAAGGTTATTTCATTGATGGTACAGAAGTACTAGACAAGACAGAATTACATTCATCAGTAACTACAGCAACTGGATTAACGCAAGTAGGTACACTTACTACTTTAAGTGTTGATAATATTACCCTTGATAGTACTACTATTTCAACTAGTGGTAGCGGATTACAAATTACTAGTACGGGTGCTATTAATATTACAAATAACCAAGAAATTACAGGAGTAGCTGAGCCTACAACTAATACATCAGTTGCTACAAAGTTTTATGTAGATGATCAGATAAATCAAGAACCTGTTGTTATGAACTTAGATATATCAGATAGTCCAACAAATGCTCAGATAGCCACGATTATTGAAGATGTTTATCCAGCAGGAAACAAAAAAGTTGGATCATTCGCTTACGTTATAACGGTTTCACATGCCGCGGTAAACGTAACAGGTATTGATATTGGATCAGTAGCAAATAAATCATTCATATCTGTTGATTCAAATGGTGTACAGAACGAAAGTGTATTACAAGATATTGCATTTAATGATGCATCAGGAACAACTACAGCAAGTATTACTAGAGGGTTAAAGCGGTTTATAGTTGTTGGAACAACTTGGGTCTTTAATGGAGATGTAAGCTCCAGCGGCGGCTTATGGTAATAAATGATAAATATACTTAACAGGGGTTAAAAAACTATGGCATATACAATAGATAGATATAGCGGAGTAACGTTAGTAGTCGTAGAAGACGGTACAGTCGACCAAACTACTGATATTAAATTAGTAGGTAAAAACTATGCTGGATATGGTGAAATTCAGAATGAAAACTTTCTACACTTACTAGAGAGTTTTAGTGGAGCGGCTGAGCCACCTAAGGCTATATCTGGACAAGTTTGGTATGATGCTACAGCTAGTAAATTAAAATTTTATGATGGTTCTAAGTTTAGGACTACTGGCGGAGCAGAAGTTGCCACAACAGCACCAGCAGGGTTAGCCACAGGCGATCTTTGGTGGGATTCTGCAAATGAACAACTTTATGCTTATAACGGAACAGGATATATTTTAATTGGCCCACAAGGTATTGGAACAACTGTTTCACAGATGGTAACCAGAGCAGTTCGTGATACTACTAATGTAAACAGAATTGTTATTGCCGCTACAGTTAATGATGAAGTAATTTTTATTATTAGTTCAATAGCATTTACAATAGACTCTACAGATCCAACTAATCTTATTACTGGATTTGATAATATTAAGAAAGGTACTACATTACGTAATACAATTAATTCAACAGGTGGCGTAACTAGTACAACAGATTATTATTGGGGAACTGCAAGTAACTCATTAAAATTAAATGGTAAGTCAGACACAGATTTTGCTCTTTCAGGATCAGGAGCATTTACGTCATTAGTAACTTTTGCAGATGCTGGTATTGCCATTGGTGATTCCAATGACATGAAAATTTACATCGAAAATGATAATGAAGGTGTAATACAAAATCAAATTGGTACAGTAATTAAATTTAAAGTTGATGATGTAAGCGGAAATGTTGTAGAACCACTTACAATAGATGCATTAGGATTATATCCACCAACAACAGATACATTTGAGTTAGGCAAAACAACATCAAAATTTGCTAATATTCATTCAACAGCGTTTACTGGATTGGCATCAAGTGCATCAACTCTAAGAGTAGGGGCTAATGATAGATCCCCTGATATTGCCGCTACAATTAATACAGTAGCAGTTAGAGATGCTAGTGGTAACTTAGTTGCAAACGTATTTACAGGAACAGCTACAGCGGCACAATATGCTGACTTGGCTGAGAAATATACAACTGATAAAGAATACGGATTTGGTACAGTAGTAGTAGTTGGTGGCGATAAAGAATTAACAGAATGCGATTCAAAGAATACAGACATGGCATTAGGCTTTATTGCACCGGCACCAGTTGGTGTTATTAGTGAAAGTCCAGCATTTTTAATGAATAAAGATGCTGATGGTCAAAATGTTGCACTTAAAGGACGAGTTCCAGTAAGAGTAACAGGACCAGTTAATAAAGGTGAAATTGTTTATGCTGGTCGAACAGGTACAGCATGTGCAACTTCAGAGAATGGATCATTAATTGTAGGCGTTGCCCTCGAATCAAATGCTAGTGCTTCTGAAAAACTAGTTGAATGCATATTAAAGGTATAACAAATGGCAGTTGGCGATATAATTACAGCGGCAAGATATAATAATCTGCAAAGCCGTGTTGCAACAATATTAGGAACTGGATCTGGTGATGACGGTTGGGGACAAGCATTAAATAGTTCACAAGTAGCCGCATCAGAAATAGTAACAGCAACGCACATGGCATTGTTATATAATGATATTGCCGCTGGTAGAAAACATCAAACAAATATTACACCAACCGAAATAGCTCTTATTGCTACTACGGATACAATTTTAGATAGTAATACGGTTAATAAAAAAGGCGTAGCTCAGTTTGAAAACTTAACTACTACACTTGAAAATAGTAAATTTCTATGTAACGTTAATCAAGGTAGTTCCGAAGCAGGAGTTCAAGGACAATATACAACTGCTTGGAGCGGTCAACTTGATCATATTGTTAATGTAACATTTGCAACTGCCGATGCCGCAAGACATTTTTTTAATGCAGGCGGTGAAATTCGTTTTACGGCAAATATTGCTTATGTAGGTACTGAATCTAAAACAGTTGATTGGATGTATGTATTAGCAAACATGCAAGTTGTGTCGTTTAACTATACTGCTACTTCGGCTACAGGTACAGGTACAGGATCAGCTATTGGATATTATGGGCTTACTACATCATATCAGTCAATATTTGATAAACAAGGCTCAGGAACATATACAGAAAACCATTATATTATAGAAGCAAAAGGTAATACAGCAGTTAATCCGACTGTACTTACATTTAGAATGAACTTTAACGATGATGATCCAGCTGGCGGTTGGCCAAATGTTGATGAAACAGTTAAAGGTACACTTACAAGTTTGGTAGGACAATTCCGACCAACTGGCGTAAATGTTGAAGTAGCAACCCCAACGTATGCTAACGACGGCAGTAGTAACTTAACCTAATTTAACTCCCCCAAAGTAATTTTCCTGTAAATATACGTATATTATAGGAGTACAATTATGGATGAACGCTTATCCAAAGCATTAGAATTTTCTAATTATATGGTAACGCTTAATAACCAAAAGCGTATTTTAAAAGAAAAATATTACGAAAGTGCAGTCCATTATTTTAATGGCGGCCAATTTGCAGTAACTAAAGAATTAATTACTTTTGTGAATATGTTATGTACTAAAGGTAATGATTCTGATATTGTATTACTGGACGATAATGATACTCCAGTTAAAATTGAAGATTTAAATACCTTTTTTACTGATATACTAGATATTTACTTTACAGCAACTAATGAATATCAAACAGAGTATGAAAAAATACGAACTAAAAGGTCCGTAAACGGATTAGTTGAGCATGAGCAATAAACAAGGCGTATTAATATTTGCTAGAAATAATGCTCAAATAGATTATATAAAACAAGCTCATTTTTTAGCAAAACGTATCAAAGAATATTTAAATCTTCCAACGTCTATTGTAACGGATAGTCTTCAATATCTTAAGGATACGTATAAAGACTATGAAACAGTCTTTGATAAGATAATAGAGGTGCCATATTCGCGACCTCTAAGTATAAAACGTTACTATGATGGCAGTAATATATACAAGCAATTAGAATTTAAAAATGATTTACGAACTCAAGCATACGATTTAACTCCATATGACGAAACATTATTGTTAGATAGTGATTATATTATTAATAATCAGTTATTTACACATTGTTTTACACAAGAGCATGATTTTTTAATTTATAAAAATTCACATGATTTAAGTGGATATAGAAATGATCCACGATTTCAACATATTAGTGATACTAGTGTTGATTTTTATTGGGCTACTTGTGTATTTTTTAGAAAAACACAAACTAATAAAATCTATTTCGAATTAACAAAGCATATACAAGAGAACTGGCCACACTATAATAGTATTTTTCAGATTAATAAAAATACATTCCGTAATGATTGGGTGTTTAGTATTGCTGTACATATAATGAATGGTTATCAAAGAGGTAATTTTTCACATGAACTACCAGGAAAATTATATTTTACTAGTGATAAAGATATTTTATGGGATTTAACAGACGACAAATTTTTATTTTTAATACAAAAAGACAAATACTTGGGAGAATATACTCCTTTAAAAGTTAGAGGTAGTAGTGTTCATGTAATTAATAAGTTTAGTCTTAATAGGATAATAGATAATGAGTAAAGGCTTTGTAGTTATAGCACAAAATAGCCAAGATGACTATGTTTTACAAGCATGTCTTTTAGCTATGAGTATAAAAGCAACGCAAAAAGAATCTAACATTTGTTTAATTACAAATGATACAGTTCCATCTGAGTATATTAGTCTATTTGATGTAATAAAAGAAATTCCGTGGAACGATAGTGCTAGTGATAAAGAATGGAAAGTAGATAATCGTTGGAAATTATATCATGCATCACCGTATGACGAAACAATTATACTTGATACTGATATGTTAGTATTACAAGACTTAGAAAACTGGTGGACATTCTTAAAAAATTATGATTTATTTTTTGTTAGTAATGTTTACACGTATAGAGGAGAATTAATAACTAGTGATCATTATCGTAAAACCTTTACAGCTAACTCTCTACCAAATTTATATGCAGGGTTTCATTATTTTAAGAAATGTGATTTTGCAAAAGACTTTTATGCATGGTTAGAGCTGGTAATGAATAACTGGGAATTCTTTTATGGAAAATATGCTAAAGAACTATATCAAAAGAGTCTTAGTGTAGATTTAAGTGCGGCAATAGTAGCTAAAATACTTGATTGCGATAAACAAATTACAAATAATAAATGTTTATTTCCGAGTTTTACGCATATGAAGTCTTATATACAAGGTTGGGAAAATCCTAGTAGAAAATGGCAAGATCGTGTTGGAAGTTATTTAACAGATGATTTAAAATTAAAAATAGGAAACCATTTACAGCAAGGAATTTTTCATTACACAGAAAAAGACTTTGTTACAGATGATAAAATTCAAAAATATAAGGAGTGGTTAAAGATATGATAGTTATTGCTGGTTATGGATATGTAGGCAGAGCAGTTCATAGCGTTTTTCCTAAAGCTAAAATTGTAGATCCTAAATATAACAATAACTCAATTGGAGGTTGGTGGAATAAACCATCATGTGTTATTATTTGTGTTAATACACCTACTAAAAATGGTATTTGTGATCCCTCTAATGTATTAGATGTATTAAAAAACTGTCCTAGAAACGTACCGATCTTAATAAAAAGCACAATAAGTTTACATGCATGGGATCAAATACAAGCAATGTTTGATAAAAGATTTATAACGTTTAGTCCTGAATTTCTTACGTCAGCTAATCCAATAGAAGCATTTAGAGATCAAGGAATAATGTATGTTGGTGGCGGCGATACAAAATTCTGGATTAAAAAGTTCTCAGATATTTTTACTGTTTCTAAAGAAAGCCCTCGTGCGTTAATTACTGCAAAGTTATTTAGAAATGCATACCTGGCAACAAAAGTTACATTTTTTAATCAGTTGTATACTATATGTGAAAAGGAAAAATTAGATTATAATACAGTTAATAGTTTAGTTTGTGCAGATAAGCGTATAGGACATAGTCATTCTTTAGTTCCAGGCGATGATGGTCACAGAGGCTTTGGTGGAGTATGTCTTCCAAAAGATATACAAGCACTAGCAAGTACTCATCCAGACGACTTATCACTTCTAATGGAAGTTATACGTATTAATAAAACTATGCGGGAAATCCCACATGAAACAAAGTTAATAGAAAAATGGTAATATTAAAACAAGAAGAACAAATTAATAAACGATACGCTGTTTTTAATTCTGAAACTGGCGAATTATTATCGTTACCTAATTATAAACCAGAAAATTGTGATTTTATAGAAGTAGATCCTCTAGAAGTTGCTGGGTTATTATCAGGTGAAGACCAAATGTCTTATTATTATGTACATTATTCTAAAATAACAAAAGGTTATGAACTAAGATTACGTATAAACAACAATATAGATAGTTATAGTGTTAATGATTTAATATATGAAATACCTAAGAACAATTTAGATAATGCAGATTTAAATATAACACAGAATATAAAAGATACATGCTGGAAAATTCAAATAGGTGGTAACCTTAAAGCAAATATTCTATCTCAACATATTAGTTTAAATAATACAGTCAGTCTAAGTGTTACAAGAAAGAATGATCCTAACATTCTTTACAAGACTTTATATGTTGATTTTTCTAGTTTAGAAAATAACAAATATGTTATAATACCTTTTACAGATAAATTTGAATTTGAAGGCGAAGAAGTATCAATTTATACAATGAAAAAATTTGACGAATATTCATACGGAGTTATTCAATGAAATTTAAAATTATAGCTGGACCATGCCAACATGAAAGTTTAGAACATAGTTTAGAAGTGATGGATTTTTGTCGAACTGCATCTTATCATATAGGATTTGACTTTTATTTTAAAACTAGTTTTGATAAGGCGAATAGGACATCTATTCACGGCAAAAGAGGACTGGGATTAGAACAAACTCTTATAGATTTTGCAGAAATGAAAAAAAATGAAACATAAAGGATTATATAAGGCTTTTCAATGGCACATCATCTTCACCGTATTGGGGTGGGGAATTGCCATTTTGTGGATTGCTAAATATTTGATATAAAATAGGAAAACAGTATGAGTAGCGAAATGATTGCGCCATTTACGGGCTCTCTCTTTATTGTATTAAGAGAAGGCTTTGAGGCGATGTTGATTGTGATGTTAATCTTTACATATTTAAAGAGATTTCACGCACAAGGAAAAGAAAAATTTGTATGGTACGGTATTGCAACTGGTATTATATTATCAATAGGAGTTGCAATGGGATTCAAATTCATTGCAGGTTTGACACACGAACACGAAGAATGGTTTGAAGGAGTCACGATGCTTATGGCCGCTGGAGTTCTAGGCTATCTAGCCTTCTGGTGTCACGGAGCAAAGAACCATTTTCAAGAAGGAATTATATCTAAACTGAAACCGTTGGATGAGACTTTAACCATCTGGTCAAGTTTAGCATTAACTTTCGCAGTAACGATAGCAATAGCCCGAGAAGGATTCGAGATAGTCTTATTCTATGCGGCCCTATTTTCAAGCACGGCTACAGACCAGATGGCAATCTGGGTAGGTGGTGCCGTAGGAACGGTTGCATTATTGGGAGTTTATGCTATAATGAGAAAGGGTACAAACTTGATACCCACTGATAAGATTTTCTTATACAGTAAGTATTTCTTTATAATCTTGGCATTATACTTTGGTTATCAAGGAATTGAGGAGATTTTTGAACTACTAGAACACTAATCTTAACCAAGGAGTTATTATGTTAGAACATCATTTCATCCACCCATCAGATGGCCCAAACATGTTAACATTTGATATGTTTAAAGAAGTAATGCGTGAAACAAAGGCAAGATATGTACATTAATATTGCAGAACAAGATATCATCTTTTTAAGTTATGACGAACCTAATGCTGAAAAGAATTATGTTGATTTAGTTAAAAAAGTACCATGGGCAAAACGTGTTCATGGTGTAGAAGGATCAGATGCCGCACATAAGGCGTGTGCAGAGTTATCTGAAACTAAACATTTTGTAACAGTTGATGGTGACACAATTATTGATCCTAATTTTTTAAATGTTAAACTTGATTTAGATGCATTAGGAGTAGACGACGATTATCAATTTAGCTGGTGTGGTAAAGTCAACATTAATGGACTAATGTATGGTAATGGTAGTTTAAAAATGTGGACTAAAGATTTTGTAAGCAATATGCGTACACATGAAAACACCGATGGTAATGATGATACAATGATAGAGTTTTGTTATTTTGACAATTATTATCAATTAAATGACAATTATAGTGAAAGTATTATTAATTCAACTAAAGCTCAAGCCTTTAGAGCAGGATTTAGAGAAGGTGTTAAGATGAGTCTTAACAGAGGTGCTAAAGTTACTAATCTAGCAGAAGATGTATGGTGGCAAAATTATCATAGATTATTAATATGGATGAATGTTGGTGCAGATGTTGATAATGGTATATGGGCAATTTATGGAGCAAGAGAAGGATGCCATCTTGCACTTACCGACTGGGATGTTTCGCAAACAAGAGATTTTACTATTCTTAATAAAATGTGGGATGAAAAATATAGTAAAGTAAAAGATGATGAAATATATCATAATGTTGGTGAACTTGGTTTTAGATTAAAAGAATTAGACTTGCCATTAAGTGAACAACCGTTAACAGCAGACCAAAGTAAGTTTTTTAAAACTGTTTACATTAATACAGACAGGGTTATAGGTAGAAAATGAGTAATTGTAGATACTATATAGGAACGTTTCGTTTAAAAGATGACGAAAGTTCTGATATATGGCACGATCAAATTATGCGAGATCAAATGGGTCCTATATTAGATGATGCATTTAAGTATGGTGCAACAATTACAGAAGAACGAAGTGTGCCTAGCGACTTTGATATGCTTCATTGCCATTTATATGCAAAATTTAAAAATGATAAAAAAGCTATGTTATTTGTATTAAAGTATCCTCAGGTTAGACGTTCAGAGAGAATAAAAAGAGAAGACTATGCTAAAAATTTAAATTGGGTAGGCTAATGGAAAAAGAATTAGATAAAATTAAAAGACTATTACCTATCACTAATGCAGAAATTAGCCCTACTTTTTGTCTAGCCAAATGGCATCATACTACTATCTATCTAGCAACAGGCGAAACACATAGTTGTTATCATCCTGCTCCGCACCCTATACCATTAGAAGAATTAAAAGACAACCCAAGTGCATTACATAATACTATTGAGAAAAAAGATCAACGTAAGCAAATGCTTTGTGGCGAAAAACCAGATGGTTGTAGTTATTGTTGGAAAATTGAAGCTATGGGTAAAGATTATGTAAGCGACAGGCATATTAAAACAGCAAGTATATATACTCCAGAAAGAGTTGCGGAAATAAAACAAAAAGGACCAGAATTTAACGTAAATCCTGAGTATATCGAAATTAGTTTTTCAAATGAATGTAATTTTAAATGTGGGTATTGTCATCCTAAGGCTAGTAGCAGATACTGGAAAGAAATTGAGGACCACGGACCTTATAAAATGTCAAGTACTCATAGACAAGATATTGATTGGTTTAAAGTTTATAAAAATGAAGAAGAAAATCCTTATGTTGATGCATGGTGGAAGTGGTGGCCTGAAGTTAGTAAGACTTTAAACATCTTACGTATTACTGGTGGCGAACCTTTAATGCATAAAAGTTTATGGGATTTATTTGAAAAATTAGAAGCAGATCCTAAACCTCATATACAAATTGAAGTTAATAGTAACATGGGTGTTAAACATGCATTAGTTGAGAAATTAACTAATACAGTATTAAGACTTAAAGAAAAAAATTGTATTAAAAGTTTTAAATTATATACAAGTATTGATACTTGGGGACCAAGAGCCGAGTATGCACGTACAGGACTAGATATTAAATTATGGGAAGAAAATTTAGATCATTATTTAAGTAATACAGGTTGGCCTGTAACATTTATGATTACATTTAATATTTTTTCTGTAACTAGTTTTAATTTATTATTAGAAAAAATATTAGAATGGCGATGTAAGTATAACTCAGCCGCAAACGAAACACAATGGCAACGTATAAGATTTGATACACCGCATTTAAAAGAGCCAAGTATATATGATATGAATATATTACCTAAAGACAAATTTATGTCATATATGGAAAAGCACTTACAGTTAATGCATGAATATCAAGACGATAGGGATAGAACAAAATTTAGCTCACTAGAAGTAGAAAAATTTAGACGTGTAGTTAATTATATGCGTGTAACAAATTACGAATCTGCTAAACTTAAACAAGCACGGACAGATTTTTATAATTGGTTCACTGAGTTTGATAAGCGTAGAGATTGTAGTTTAACAAAAACTTTTCCAGAACTAGAAGGATTTTATAATGACTGCAAACAAATCTAAAACAGTTTGTATCCTACCTTGGATTCATATGTATGCAAATGCAGATGGTAATGTATTACCTTGTTGTGTAGGTGATTATAACAGTCCTTTAGGTAATACTCAGAATACTCCTATAAAAGAAATATGGAATAGCCCCGAATATAAAAAGTTACGTTTACAAATGTTAAATGGAGAGCAACCTAACGTATGTAGACAATGCTGGGTTCATGAACAGGCAGGCAATAATAGTCCACGCATACATCATAATAGACAGTTTGCAAAGTATATGCCATTTGTTTCT
>FUWD013020377.1_pt1 | contig 16539 bp, 15 predicted proteins | sample 1063281 | NCBI WGS metagenome assembly FUWD01 (sample SAMEA79048168, study PRJEB19326) | metagenome | biome: marine | reverse complement strand
TCGTTTCCGCGCCAGAGCGTCAGCTTTCCTGGCATCATACCCTTCCCGGCCTCCCGCCCGCAGGAACTCTCGACAGACGGTTGATTCCGGTATGCCGGAAGAAAGGGATATCTCTGCCAGTGTTACCGCTTTTTCACTATATATCTCTAGCTGAAACCGCTGTTTCAGGGTAAGGTTGGTATAAGACATCTCGTTAGGGGTTATTCGATTAGTTGCTCCACAGCTATCGTACCCTAAAACGAGATGTCTTTTGTTAGAAAGGAAATTGCACTTCAGAATGGAACTTAAGACTCCTATATGGACAAGTTCCGTCGTTTCGGCTAGGATAAGCGAAGCGGGAATCGGAAAAAAGGTCGCTTAGCTCAGTTGGTTAGAGCACTGCATTCACATTGCAGGGGTCGGTGGTTCGAGTCCACCAGCGACCACAACGACAGATAGCAGATAACAGGTATCAGTGAACATTGAATAGATAACGGTCAGCAATAAATAGTTCAAGCGTCGGGATCGCATTCTTGTTAACTGTTCATTGTTTTCTGTTTCATGAATTATGCTCGACATCCAGTTCATCCGCGACCACCAAGACGAGATCGCTACCGCGGCGAAGGGGAAGAAGCTTTCGTTCGATATCGAGGCGCTGTTTGCGGCGGATCGCGATCGGATCGAGGCTGCTCAGGCATTGGAAGCCGCTCAGGCGGAGAAGAACGGCCTTAACCAGAAGATCGCGCAGGCGAAAAGCGATGGGGAACGCCAGGCGGCCATTGCGGAAGGAAAAGCGATCAAGGAGAAGATAGAGTCGCTCGAGCCGGCGGCGCGCGAGTCGAAACGGCGCTTCGACGCGATTATGGCGCTGGTGCCCAACATTATGGCGAGTGATACGCCCGAGGGTGAAAGCGACGAGGATAATGTCGAGGTTTCGAGACACGGTGATATCCGTGATTTCGACTTCACGCCGAAGGATCATATCGAACTCGGGACGGCGCTTGACCTCTTCGACCTTGAACGCGGGGCGAAAGTCGCCGGATATCGCGGATATTACCTGAAAGGGGATGGTGCGCTCTTGGCGCTCGGCCTCATGAATTATGCGCTTTCGAAGATGTCGACACAGGGATATCTTCCCATGATTCCGCCGACACTGGTCAAGGGGTTCCCGCTTTTCGGCAGCGGCTATTTCAAGGGGCTCGAGTATGACGGGGAAGTGGACGAGATCTATCAGGTCGCGTCTTCAGACAAGGAGACGGACGGAAGCGAATCGAAGGAACAGAAATTCCTCGTGGGAACATCCGAGCCGTCGCTCCTTGCATACCATTCCGGTGAGACGCTTGAGACGGCCGATCTTCCGATCCGATATGCGGGATTCAGCCAGTGTTATCGAAGTGAGATCGGGTCCTACGGAAAGGATACCAAGGGTCTCTATCGCGTACATGAGTTCATGAAGGTCGAACAGGTCGTGCTTGCGCCCGCCGATATCGATCGGGCCGAATTATTGCAGGCGGAGATGCTTTCCATCACGGAAGAGATACTTTCCGAGATCGGACTTCCGTTCCGGAAGATCAGGATCTGTGCCGGAGATATGGGAACCGGGAAATATAAGGCATTCGACCTGGAAGCCTGGATGCCGGGTCTGAACCGATGGGGCGAGCTGGGGAGCGCCTCGAACTTCACCGATTGGCAGGCCCGCCGTCTTGACGTGAAATACCGCGACACGGAAACGGGAAAGAAGATTCCGGTTTTCATGCTGAACAATACCGCACTCACGAGCATCCGTCCGCTCATCGCGATTCTCGAGAACTTCCAGGAGGCGGATGGTTCCGTTGTCGTGCCGGAAGTACTGCGACCGTATGTCGGGAAGGACCGGCTTGTCGCGGCATAATTGCTCACGAATCATCTGATAGACTCGAAAAGACGCCCTGGAAGGCGTCTTTTCATATTTTTCGAACGGACCCAGAATGCTGTCTATGACGCGTTCCATTCGAGGATGGCGGCACGGACCGCAGGGACGACGGAAGGGTCCATAACGGCGGGAAGGATGCGGTCGACGGTCGGTTCGATTGTTTCTGCCAGGGCTTTCGCGACGGCAAGCTTCAGATCGTCTGAAACCGTGGAGAGTGAGTGAATGGGGTTGGCAGTCTGCGCATCGAGGAGACCGCGGAACAGTCCTGGGAACACGAGCGCGTTGTTTATCTGGTTCGGAAAATCGGAACGACCGGTGCCGACGATGAATGCTCCGCCGCCGGCTGCCTCATCGGGGAGGATTTCAGGTTCCGGATTCGCCATTGCGAACACGATCGGTCGCTCGGCCATCGTCCATATGTCGTCGCGATCGAGGATGTTGCCCTTGGAAACACCGATGAAAACGTCCGCGCCCGAAAGGGCGGTCGCGAGATCCCCGGATAGTCCACGCGGATTCGATCGCAAGGCTATTTCCCGTTTGGTATCGTTAAGGTCCTCCCGATCGAGGCTCAGGATGCCCTTGCTGTCGACGAGTACGACGTCCTTGATACCGTGTGCGATCAGCAGCCGTGCGATCGCTATGCCTGCCGCTCCAGCCCCGTTGATGACGGCCCGAAGCGATGTGATGTCGCTCCCGCGGATCAGTGAGGCGTTTATCAGGGCGGCGAGTGTCACGATCGCGGTCCCGTCCTGGTCGTCGTGGAATACCGGTATCGTCAGCTCGTTTTCCAGTCGCCCAAGTATCTCGAAGCATTCCGGTGCAGCGATATCCTCCAGATTGATGCCTCCGAATGAAGGTTCTATCTGTTTGCAGAATCGGACGATATCCTCGACGCCGCCGGCAGAAATACAGAGCGGAACCGCATCCACGTCGGCCATTCTTTTGAAGATCATCGCTTTTCCTTCCATGACCGGAAGGCCGGCCGATGGACCGATGTTACCCAATCCGAGGATGGCGGTGCCGTCGGTCACGATGGCTACCGTATTGCCGCGGTTCGTGAGTACTTCGACGGTATCGGGCTCGGCGGCGATGGTTCGGCAGACCTCCGCGACGCCCGGGGTGTACGCGAGAGAGAGGTCTTCCGCTGAACGTAAGGGCGATTTGAGGGCCGTCTCGATTTTTCCGCGGCTGTCGAGGTGATATCTGACTGCGGGATGAGTGGCGTTCATAGGGATTTTTTCCGTAAACATGGGGCGAATGCAGTATACTATATGCAGGCCGGTCGTTCCAGTTTTCCTTTTGGTGTACAATGAAGGTGGCCATACGCGGTCATGGTAGGCGGAGTCGGTTCGTGAGGAAAAGCCTGATCTCTGCATCTTACACGGGTTTTCGGACCGGAAGCGATATCAAACGTATGGTAAGGCATGATGAGAAGAACTCCTGGTAGGCATGTTGCAGCCGGATACATAAGATAAAGACGTATGAACGGATCAAATTTTTTAATGTGCGAGGGTTTTGGCGCGGCCAGCCCGAAAGATATCGCCAATCTCTTGCGTGTGGACGATGCGGCATCCGAAGTCGTGTTCGACGATCCGGCCGAGGATGAGATACACGCGTGGGAAGGCGATCTTTTCCTGACCGCATGGGAAAATGACCGATTCGCCGGCTTCGGACGGGCACGGAAGGACGGTTGGGTCACGCATGTTTTTGTCCGCCCGGAGTATCGTTTACAGGGACTTGGTACGCAGATTCTTTCGAAATTGGAAGCACGGTTGCGAGAGCGGGGGAAGCGAACGGCGCTTTTGAGTGCGGAGCCGAAGGCTCTAGAGTTCTTCCAAGCGAACGGATGGAGTCCTGTCGAGCCAATCGATGTCCTTACGAAGGAACCGCTTGAGGGGCGCCGATTGCTATTGATACCGATGCGGAAAACGATAGGCGAGTGACACATCATCTGGTTTCTTGTTCTCGTGTCTCCGATCGCCCACGAGCAATCGACCACCAAACTGAGGCCCGGTGCTTTGTGCTTGCCGACAACAGTGGCATGGCGGTTCCCTTTCATCGCTGACGTAATCCTATTCTGTCTTTGCGAGGTATGAATATGGCTTCATATTCATACCGCGGCAATCTGGATCTGTATATACGCTGGACCGCCACGCCCCGCCCTTCGCGAAAGGCGGGGCTCGCGGAGACATACGGAGAAACCGCCGTTCAGACAATATCGGGACCATCATTTAAGATGGTCCCGATGGTACGGTGTCGCCTACACACGTACACTCCGGCAAAGCTGGGGTTCATAGGATAACGAAAAACCGCCCGGAGGCAGCTTTCGTTTTCGGTGGGTCGTGCTGGATTCAAACCAGCGACCGTTCGCTTAAAAGTCCGCCAGCCGGCGGATCTACCAACTGATCGAAACACAATGCGTATTCTCGGGGTGGGTCGTGCTGGATTCGAACCAGCGACCGTTGGCTTAAAAGGCCACTGCTCTACCAACTGAGCTAACGACCCGAGATTTTTTGGAGCTACTCATCCTGCGCCGTTGGCTTAAAAGTCCGCCAGCCGGCGGATCTACCAACTGAGCTAACGACCCGAGAGCATCTCTGTGATAAACTTTCTGCCTTGGCAGCTTTTCAATTCCTTCTCCCTCCGTAATGCCTCCTGTCTACTAGCGTACTCCTCTTTGTATTTCAATGTCCAGTGTCCTCCATTCTTCCGCGTATAGGACGTCGTTTTGTTTGGTAAATCCCCATTATGACGCTTGAGCCGTTTTTCCAAATCGGAAGTATATCCGATATACCGCAAACCTGCTTCATTTTGTATCACGTATACGAAATATCTTGTAAGCGCGTCCATATCCATCCCGTTGGCTTAATAGTCCGCCAGCTGGCGGATCTACCAACTGAGCTAACGACCCGAGATTTTTTGGAGCTACTCATCCTGTAATCGTTGGCTTAAAAGTCCGCCAACCGGCGGATGTACTCGCCCTGCCCGTATCGATCTGCAAGGCATTGCAGGCGGGAAGGCAGACGACCAGGCGTGAAAACGGAAACAAGAGAAGTATATCCCGTCCGGGGCAGGGAGTCAATCGCCGCTTTGCTTTTCGTACCCTTCTGATATACTGAAAAGAGGATACTGCCGGAAAACCACTGAAATATGAAAAAAACCATTCTCTTCGCTTTCTTCCCGTTGGTAGCGTTCGCACTGTCCGGCTGTTCTTCCTCGCAACAGGGATTGACCACGGAGAACCAGCTAGCCGTACCGGGTGGGCTGGTCTCCAAGAATGAGAAGGGCAGCGTCTGGAAGAGCGAAGACGGAGGACAATCGTTTCGGGTCCGTTCGACGGTGGATGCGAACCGCATGATCGACAAGGCTGATATCCTGTCGATAGCGTTTCATCCGACGAAGCCGAAGTCGATCGTCCTCGGGACCGTTGATGACGGCGTCTTTAAGACGGATAACGGCGGAGAAACGTGGATGCCGATCCCGTTTCCGCCGAAGCGCATCTACAGCTTTATCGTGGACAGGAAGGAGCCGGATAGTCGGATGTTCGTCTCCGGTGTCGTGAACGGTCGCGGCAAGATTTTCCGTACGGATGACAATGGGTCGAATTGGACCGAGGTGTATACGGAGCCCGGTGATGACACGTTCGTGTCGTCGCTCGCCCAGGATCCCTGGAACGCGGAGGTCATCTATGCTGGAACGAATGCCGGAACGCTGCTCAAGTCGGCCGACGCGGGTGCCACATGGAAAAATCTCGGCAGCAAGTCCGAATACGGGGTCATATCCGGCATCACGTTCGATCCGAAACGGCAGCATTCGGTGAGCTTCCTTTCCTATGGGAGAGAAGTGTATTATTCGCCGGACGGGGGAGCCACCTGGATCGATTGGAAAAAGGTGAAAGAAGAGGAATCGCGGAAGCGTTCGCTTGCCGGACAATCGTCGGTGACGACAGCTGAAGAGCCGTCGCAGATACTCTCGCTGACGGCGGACCCTTCCCGATCGGGGGTCTTGTACGTGGGAACGTCGAATATGGGTATATTCCGAAGCATGGATGACGGAAAGCAGTGGGAGAAGCTGAATATTATCGAGAGCGCCGAGAAATTCCCGATCCGGTCCGTCGCGATTGACCCCAAGAATCCCAAGAATATCGTCTTCGTCGCCGGAAAGACCTTCTATCGGTCGACCGACGAGGGGGCGACCTGGTCCGTCACGGCGTTGAATTCCGACCGCTCCGCATCCGTCGTCGCGTATGATCCGTTCGATTCCAAGTTCCTGTTCGTCGGACTGCGGAATTACAAATGACGTCTGGTCGGTTCCAGAGTCACTTGGGTAATCAATCATCAATCATCAATCATCATTCATCAATCATCAATCATCAATCAGTATGAGTGAAGCGAAAGAAATCGTCTCGGTCAGCGAAGCACGTTTCCGTGCCGCGGCCGAACATTTTCAGACGGAGGCGGCCAAGCTCCGGACCGGGCGGGCGCACCCCTCTCTCGTGGAGGATATCATGGTGGATTATTACGGTTCGCGTACTCCGATCAGGCAGATCGCGAGCGTGACGGTTCCGGAACCGCGGACGTTGGTCATTCAGCCGTGGGATCAGTCGGGTCTGCAGGCGGTCGCGGAGGCGATCCGTTCTTCCGACCTGGGTCTGAATCCCGCCGACGATGGACGACTTATCCGGTTGTCGCTCCCTCCACTCACGGAAGACCGTCGCAAAGAGCTCGTGAAGGCGCTCAACTCCCGTGCGGAAGATGCACGCGTCTCTGTGCGGAGCATTCGCGAAGAGGTTTGGAAGGAAATTCAGTCCCTCGAAAAAGAAGGTCGTATCGGAGAGGATGAGAAGTTTTCCGGAAAAGATGATCTGCAAAAGGAAGTCGACCGGTGGAATGCGGAACTTGAGACGGTCAGGAAACGCAAGGAGGAGGAAATCCTCACGGTATAATAAAAGACTGTCCATAACGGAAACGCCATGACATTCGCGACGTTCCTCATTTTTTTCCTCTTGCTCGGCGTGCTCATCCTGGCCCATGAGTTGGGACATTTCATCGTGGCGATCCGAAACGGCATCAAGGCCGAAGAGTTCGGATTCGGATTTCCGCCGCGGCTGCTCGGTATCGTAAAGGATCCGGAAACCGGCAAACGGAAATTGTTTTTCGGAGACGAGGACGTACGATCGCCACATACCATCTATTCCCTCAACTGGATCCCGTTCGGCGGCTTTGTTCGAATGAAGGGCGAGGATGCCAACGCGCTGATCGAATCGGACAGTTTCGCGGCCAAGACGGTCGGCGTTCGTATAGCGGTGCTTTCTGCCGGGGTTGCCATGAATTTCATCCTGGCGTGGGTATTGATTTCGTCCCTGTATGCCGTGGGTTTCCCGCAACCGGTGACGGACGGGAACCGGCACCTCGCTACCGATGTCGCCGTTCAGATTTTTTCGGTCGCCAAGGGCTCGCCGGCCGAGGGTATGGGACTTATGCCCGGAGACCGCATCCTTGCGATCGAAGGCATGCCGGTCTCCGGGCTCGCCGAGGCTAAACGTGCCATCGATGCCCGCCTCGGTGACGAGACGTCCGTCACGATCGGCCGCGGCAAAGAATCGATCACGCTTCACGGAACGCCTCGGCGGAGCGCACCGGCAAACGAGGGCGCGCTCGGTATCTCGTTCGCGGAAACCGGCTCCATACGCTATCCCTGGTACGAGGCACCGATCCGTGGCGCACAGGCGACCTGGAACGCGACGGCATCCATCATCCTCGCGTTGGCCACCATGGTGCAAGGGCTCTTCGTCGGACAGGGGGCGGGGATGGATGTGACCGGTCCGGTAGGTATCGTCTATGCCACGAAACAGATGAGTGAGCTGGGTATCGCATACCTCATCCAATTCGCGGCCATCCTGTCCATCAATCTGGCCATCTTCAATATCCTGCCGTTGCCGGCGCTCGACGGGGGACGAATCCTATTCGTCATCATCGAAAAGTTCAAGGGAACTCCGGTCAGGGAGATCATCGAACAACGGATCCATCAGGTCGGATTCATGCTCCTCCTCTTACTTATGCTCGTGGTCACGGTCAGGGACTTCTCGCAGTTCCGGATACTCGAAAAGATCGGAAATCTGTTCGGATAGCTGTTTTTCCCTTGTGATTGCCTCTTCTACGGCTTTTTTGTCTGTGCCTCCGTCCTGGCATTGACAGAAAGGCTTTTTTGCGCTATTATAGATAGTCGGATCGTATTACGGGAAACCGCGTCTCCACGGCGTTTTTCCCTCTCCGACGATAACCGTTTTTCCCATACGCTATGGAATACTCTATCTTGCCCTTCGTGCGCCGTCATGTCCGTAACACCACACTTTCCGGACTCGCTTTTGCGGCAATCGGTTTCGCAGGCGTTTTTCTTCTTGGGCCCGACTACTCCGTTCGGACCGACTATCTTGTCAGTCAGGAGAATGCCGAGACGAAGGATTACTATACGCTTACCCGTTCCGCTGAATACATGAGCCGGGTTCTTACGGAGGTTACCGGCAGTGAGCGGTTTATATCCGCGGTCGCCGAAACAGGAAAAGTCGATCAAGGATTCCTTCCACAAGACAAGCGTGATCGTCTCATCGAGTGGAAAAGAATGGTACTCGTAGGGAAAAAACTTGATCTTGGTATTATCAGTGTGACCGTACGAAGCGATGACGTCCGTTCGGCACAGAAAATTTCGCTCGCGATAACACAGGTATTTACCGAGAAGAACGGTATGTTTCTCGGGACCGGAGATCGAAATGTTCCCGTGTCTGTCCTTTCGGGACCGATTTCGGAGCGTAACCCCTCCTTATCGAGGGTCGTCCTTGTCGTAATCGGTGGATTCGGAGCGGGATGTATCGGATTCCTGTTCGTTTCATTCCTGCGAGTCGGAGAGGTCACGCTTCGGCGCGGCGGTTCGTTTCAGAGCGTCGATTGACGGGTGCTCCCAAATCCGATGGAACGTGTTTCTATCGGGTCGGGAGGACCGGTATCGTCTCGATATCACATATATCGCGGCATGCGATCCTCACGAGTTTCTTAATAATCGGTGAAGATATATATTTGTTCAGAATCAGCCTTGCAGAGGCTATAGAGATTTGCATTAAAACAACAATATAACCAACAAAGGAGGGCAGTCAGATGACACGACTGCACAATTACTACATCATCGGCCTTCTCGCAGTGCTCGTCTCTTTGAACGGCTGCGGGAGTATGGCGCCGAACACCGTTACGCTGAAGGATGACGGAAAAAATCCTTCAGGGCAGGTTGACGTATCGAAGGCGGAAACCGTGATCGCGATCGATCCGGTAGCGTTCGCGGGTATCCCGTATTCGGACGCGCTGCGGCAGGGGAATTTCATCTCCTTACTCGCGAGGTTTCCGGAATCCGAGACAGCGTTGGCGGAATACGACGCCTACCGGGTGTCGTATCCCTGCTATGCCGTGGACGGGTCCGGCAGGACCTACCCGGCGCATGCGCTGTTCGCCGGCTATGTCGGCATGCGGCTGTCTGCGGCGGTGATCGTCGAGGGGCTTAACACTCCCCGCGGTGATCTCCGGATCATCTGGTTGTCGACCAGGGTTCGGAGCGCCTACACGCTGACTGGGCTGGATGCTCCCGAGCCGTTCGACGGGAAACGGTTCCGAAACTCTGCGGAATACCGAAAGGAATTCACGCAGCGGAACGGAACGTCCGCTACCGCGTTGCGTCCGATATCGGATATGGACAAAGCGATCGCGACCTGGACGGTCTATGAGACGAAGTCCGGCACGATCGTTTCTCCGCTCGCGATTGAACAGGTCCGGTATCTGGCCGGCCTGAACCCGATGTATTCCTTCGGGGAAAAATTCATCGGAACGGCCCAGGGGGGCATTTCCGTGAGTTTCAACCCGACGAAGGACCTCATTGCGAACGCGACTCAGCTTGCGTTCAATGCGGCTCGGGCGGCCGGAACGAAACCGATGGGATTCGATTACGAGTCGAATCTTTCCCGGATGGATGCCGGGAGAAATCTTAAGGTGTTCTCTGCCCTTATGGAGCAGCAGAATGCAAGGTTAACAATCAAAAAACAAGGGGGGCAGTAGTAGTGAAACAGCGTCTGTACATCGCGCTTGCGCTCCTGATGACCCTCTTTATAGGGGTGCAGGACGCTCGCGCCGGGAACATCCACGTCGTCCGCAAGGGCGATACGATGTCGAAGCTGTTCGGAGCCGCATACCGCAAGGTGGCGGCCGAGAACGGTCTGAAGAATCCGGACATGATCCGGGTCGGACAGCGCCTCCGACTTCCGAAAGGAATCGGGGCGCGGGTCGGGAAATCGGTTGACGGCTTCGTCAGAAAGTCGGTCACAGGGGACCTTCGTTGGAATCCCGGGGCGGACAGGCTGGCGAAGTATCCGTCGAGGGGTCCGGAGGCCATCAAGCTCCTGACCGGACTCTGCGATGCCGAAGCCGCGATCTTGTGGGGACAGCTCACGGGTAATCCCGGCAACGGTCGTTTTGAAGTCAAGCCGGACGGGCGGCTGGTCGCGGTGCTGGACGACAGCACCAAGACCACACTCGAGCTCGGGAACGGGATGATGATCGGCGGCAAGACCGCGATCACATATTCCGGCGACCTGAAACTCGGAAAGCCGCTCTCCAATAATCGCCTCTCCGCGCTCAGGACCGATGACGGATGGGTGCTGAGTCCGAAGGTCTGTGACAACATCCTTCCTGGCCGGATTCCGCAGAAGGAAGTCGTTCCGGTGCCGACGACCGTAGAGGCCGTACAAAGACAGCAGGAGCTGTCCGTTTTCGCCGACGAACAGTCGTGCGAACTCGAGTACGAACTGATCACCGGTGTCGGCGTCTGGAAGAACGACGCGGCACAGGGTCACTTTTACTGGGGTGAAGGGCTTATCTCTTGCGAGCTTGGTGACGGCTATTCGGTTGGTGCCGGGTTCTACGGATACGGCGGTTCAGGCGAGAGCGGGACCGGCTATTCATGGGACGAGGGCGGTATCGGACCGCAGGTGGGACTGAAGAGGAATTTCCTCGCGAGTCACCATGACGAGTTCGGTCAGGAAGTTCTCTATCCTGCCGGCTGGCAGCTGAAGCTGCGCTATCTGCCGAACGACTATGTCGAAGGCAGGAGTGACAGTTACCATGTCAAGCAGTGGGGGCAGAAGTTCGGCCTCTACGGCGAGTACTGGCAGCGGGTTTCCGATAGCGAACTGCGTGGTGCGTTTGTAGAGGCATGGCTGTATGATCCGAAGAGGCTTAGCTCCTCATGGTCTGGCGATTCTCCGCAGGACCGTGGGAGTCTGGCAATCGGCATCTTTGACCAGCATCGCCTGAGCGATGATTGGCAGATCAGGTTGATCGGAAAGGGCATTTATCAGAACTGGGACAAGGTGACTTTTTTACAGGTCATTCCCGAGTTCCGGTATGATGAAAGCCTGATGATCAGCCCCTGGGGATCGTTGCCGATCATAAACGGCAACGGTGCCGGCCCGACCTACGGCCTCACGCTCCGCTATGAGCTCTGGGGGAAACTTCGTGAGAAGAATGAGCGTGATGGACGTGAGTCCGTGAAGGCGCTCGGCACGATGGCGGACGTCGCCGCGCCTGACAGTAGCAGTGAGTCGATACCGGAACCGACGGTAGAAATATCCGAGGCTCTGGAAGCGGCGGTTCCCATATCGGTTACCCCGGCGGATTCTTCGGTTGCAGCCTCCCGGACGGAGGTTCCCGATGAGTCTGATTCGGACATCAGTATCTTTGCGGGTCAATGATCCGAACCGAAACATACGTTTCGCTCCCTCGGAGTGGGTAGCGCGAGGCCTTGGAAGGGCCTTGCCGCCTCTGTCGGAGAGTGAATAATTTCCTACTGGGGGATCACATAGCAATGTGATGCCCCCTTTAGCGTTTTAAGTATCTATCTCAAATCTCACCGCGATGATAAGCCTAAAAATACGCTTGCCGGCTGAAATCCGAAAATTTCGGCTGCAAACCATTCAAAAATTGTCGGGTTACAACAGTAGCCCTCCTCATTTTTCATGGTTTTTCACCCAGAGGGTGACCAACCTCTGGTTGGCGCTCCTATCGAAATTTTCGGATTTACAGCACGACATGAGATTTGAGATAGATACAAAGGCGAGGATTTCATATATCTGTGTCCTGTCGGATACATTCCGCAGAGCGCTCTACGGGATATCGTCTCGAGAAACATTCGGGGGAGCGCCGAGTCGATGATGAAACGACCTGATGACCACAAAAAACAGCCCGCGTACAAGTCGAGACATGGCTTTATAGAGAGCAATTACGACCCTTGACAGAATGGCTATTTTGCGCTAGGATTGGATTTCCATTTCGTGAAGGGAACAACGTTATCCTTTCGAGAAATGGAATTGGGATGAGATGTTTTTTTTAAAAACAATGCCGCTCATAGGAGGGGCGGTTATCATGATTACATTCAAAACACTCGTGGTCGCGATTGCGCTGGCCGCAACCCCTGTCGTCGGGGCAATGACGACAACATCCGTTGCCCAGGCTGCCGTGACCTATCAGGCTCCGGCCACCTCGACCATCACGGTCGAAAAGAAGAATGGCAATGCCATCGTCAGCTGGCAGGGTCTGGGCCCGGTCTCAGCGGTTGAGCACTATGTCGGCCACGGGAAGAAAGGCGGATTTGTGAAGCGGATCAAGCTTCCTACCTCCGCTTCCAGTGTCGTGCTTGGCGACATCGTCAAGAACGGCGGACGCTTCAATCTGCAGAAGCCGGACGGCGGCTTCCTGCACCTCGAGTGCGGTGGCAATCTGGAAACGACCATGCCGAAGTTCGATGGCTGCCACGTCGACTGCAGCTACATCGACCCGGCAACCGGCCAGCCCGCAGGTGCACTCGTGATCGACTGAGCGTACCGCTGACGAAGAGTCGATTCAAGTCCCGTGTGCAGCAGCGCATCGGGGCTTGATTTTTTTCTCATTATGTAGTATTATATATTGTTGGTGATAAATATTCGATTTTCAATGGATACGCCATTTTTTGCACTCTCGGACAGTCGAAAGAGGGAGGGAATCGCCTTTGTGTTTCTTTTGATTCTCCTGTCGATCAACTCCGCGGCCAATGCGACCGTCGGTTTTTCGCTGCCGATTTTCCTGTCGACCATCGTTCCGGCAATCGTTCTTGCGTTTCTGTATCCGCGTTCCGGACTTGTCGCGGCGATTTCGGTGACGATCCTCTTCGAGCGGTTTTTTACGCTTTTTCCAATCATCATCGGTGAGGCAGCCTACAAATTCTATTCGCTCGACGCTGTCCTCCTCTCGTCGTTCGTCGGTATGACGTTGCTCGCTCTCCGTCGTCTTGGTCGACGAATCAGATTCCGAATGTCAGATATTCTCGTGCTCGCGTTCTTTGCAGTCGTGAGTGGAATTTTCTTGCCGGTATCGTGACCGGCTCCGAAGGCGTCGCGACGGCATTCAGTACGTGGAAGAACTATGTCTTTTACGGAGCCGTCTATTTTTGGTCGCCGGTTCGGTCCGAACGATCGACGATGTCCGGGTCGCGGGACGTATCTTTCTTGGTGTCACGTTTTCCGCAACGGCCTTTCTGATACTCGGTCTCGTTCGCGGCGGAGGTCTGTGGACGGAATTCACGCCGCTTTCCACGCCGGGGATACGGTATCTCGCGTTTCCGCATGCCTTTTATTTTCGCTCGCCTTTCTGGTCGTACTTATGACGCTTCCGGAACAAGGGGACAGCAAGGGAAACCAAGGTTTCTTGCGAAATTTCTCTTTTCTTTCCATACTCGCTGTCGGCATACTGGCGTCCCTTATGCGACACTTATGGATCGGCATCGCCGCCACGGTCGGCATCATCGCCCTTGTGCGACCGCGGATCGATGGACAGCGTCTCTTTTCGCATCTCCGAACGCTTGCGGTACCGGCAGTCGGCATCGTTTTCATATCCGTGTTTCTCCTGTCCGTCATGCCTGGAACCGGGATTGACCGTGTCGTACCGGATGTCGCAGACGTCGTTCGCGAGCGTATCGTTTCGATCGGCAGCACGACGGATGAGAGTCTGGTCTGGCGCGACGAGGTGTGGCAGAGCGCGATCTCCCGTTTTTCGGAGCGCCCGTTTCTCGGTATCGGCTTCGGTGCGAGCGTGCCGGTCGAGTTCGGCGAATATCACCAATATGTCGAGGTTCGAAATATGCACAACTCCTGGCTGGCCATGCTCGTCCAGACCGGTCTCATCGGCATGGGTTCCTTCGTCGCGTTTCTCGTCGCATTGATTTCGAGGCTCTTCAAAACAAGGATGACCGCACCCGGCTTCTCGGAAATCCGTACGGCGCTCGTTGCGCTGCTTCTGTTCCAGGGTCTGGTTTTCTTTTCCCAACCCTATCTTGAGACGAATCTGCTCGGTATCTTCTTTTGGGTCACGCTCGGCTTGGCCCGCGCGTTCACGGATGTCATGGAGCGTTCAAGAGACGGGAAAGCTGTCTGATTCATATGCGCATACTCGAAGTCAACAAATTCTACCATGAGCGGCGCGGTGCGGAGCGTCATTTTCTTGATGTTGTCTCGCTCTTTTCGGTAGCCGGTCATGACGTCGCCGTGTTTTCGATGGATAATCAGGAGAATGTCGTCCTTCCGATCCCAACCTATCTTGTAAGCTGGGCGGGATTCACGGATGGGGATGCCGGACATCCGTGGCATGTTCTTAAGGGAATCGGTCGGATTCTTTGGTCGTTCGAAGGTCGAAGAGTCATGCGGCGCGCGCTCGACGAGTTCCAGCCCGACATCGTCCATGTGCATAATGCGTATCATCAGGTGTCGCCGTCTTTTTTGCCGTTGATTCGTAAACGCGGTATTCCGGTACTCCTGACGGTCCATGACTACCATGTCGTTTCGCCTGACAAGGACGCATATAACGATTTCATCGGGACTTCGTATTGGAAATATCTGTTCATTCGGAAATATTCCTTCATAAAGAGACTGATGCTTGTCGTCCGTGCGTGCGTCGATCGGGTCATGGGATATTATACCCGTTGTGTCGACGCATTTATCGTGCCGAGCACTTTCGTGAAAGACACGCTCCTTCGCGCCGGCATCCCCGAACAAAAGATCCGGATCATCCCGCATTTCGTGTCCGAGACGGCCGCTTCGGCCGAGGCTGATGCCGCCCGTTCGCCCATTGAGCCGTATGCGTTGTACGCGGGTTCCGTCTCAGAGGACAAAGGTGTGCGGGAACTTGTCGAGCGGTTCGACGCGATAGGGTATCCGTTGATCTTGGTCGGCCGCAAGGCGATGACGATTCCGATATCGGAACATGCACGGTATGTCGGGGAGTGGTCACAGAAAGAGCTCGATGCGCTGTATCACGAAGCCTCGTTCGTCGTGAGCGCTTCACGTTTGCCGGAAACGTTCGGGCTGGTCGCGCTTGAGGCGGGCGCCGCCGGGAAGCCATTCATCGGATACGATGTCGGTGCACTGTCCGAAATCGTGGAGCAGGGAAGGACCGGATGGCTCGCAAAAAACGAAGCTGATTTTACGGACACGGTCCGGAGACTGATTGCCGGCTCGCTTGGCTTCGATGATGCCGATACGATACGCCGGAAAACCGCGGAGCGATTCGGAAAGACGAAGTATCTCGAATCATTCGAACGTTTGGTGGATGCGATTCGGGAAACGGAACGAATCGGGCGCACGTAAAGAAAACCGCCGAGTACTCGGCGGTTTTTTGTGAGGCTATACTTATTACCGAAGAGTGATGCGCGCGTCGAGGACGCGCGTGAGTGCGGGATCGGGGTGGACGGCGAGGGGGTTGATATCGAGCTCCGAGATTTCCGGGAAATCCTCGACAAGGCGAGAGAGACGTTGCAGACAATCGGTTACGGACGCGATGTCGACGCTGGACTCGCCGCGTACACCCGTGAGGATCGGGAAGCTCTTCAGCTCGGAGAGCATCTCATCGGCGTCTTCGGGCATGAGCGGCGCGAAACGGAACGAGACGTCGCGCAGGGTCTCCGTGTAGATGCCGCCCATACCGACAAGCAGCAAGGACCCGAGCCCCGGTTCCTCCTTGACACCAAGAATGAGTTCCTTGCCGCCGGACGCGCCCATTTCCATGACGTTCGCTCCCTCGAGTCGCGCGTCGGGTCGAGCGTCCCGAACCCGTTCGAGCAGGGCATCGAACGCCTCGCCAGCTCGTTCCGGCGCGATATCGAGCATGACGCCGCCGGCATCGGTCTTGTGAATGACGTCGGGCGAAGCGATCTTAATCGCGACGGGTTTTCCGATGGCGTTCGCGGCCGCTGCCGCCTCTTCGGCCGTCGTGACGAAACGGCCGGCAAGGGTTGGGAATCCGTACGCGAGCAGGACTTCGTCCACCTCGTAGGCGGAGAGCGAAAGACGTCCGCTTGTCCTCGCCGAAGCGATCGCCGCCTCCGCGCGGCCCCGGTCGATATCGGAAAAGGATCGTTTTTTCGGAAAAACCGTTTCCGTTTTCCACGACGATACCAGGGACAGCATCCCGAGCGCGCGCGCGGCGTCTTCGGGATATTCGAACACGGGCACGCCGGCTTCACGCAGGATCAAAGTCCCGCGTTCGAGCGAGTGCCCTCCCGCAAAGACCGCGAATACCGGTTTTCCG
>FUWD013399174.1_pt2 | contig 16562 bp, 14 predicted proteins | sample 1063281 | NCBI WGS metagenome assembly FUWD01 (sample SAMEA79048168, study PRJEB19326) | metagenome | biome: marine | reverse complement strand
GTCTCGGGAAAGTCATACGAGAACGGACTTGGCATGTGGCCCCTCACCCGCGAGGTGCCAGCGATGGTGCCGACACGGAGATTGTCGCGATAACGATCGAGCAGTTCCGTCGCGTAAAGAAAGAAAGACGTTGCCGGGACACAGTCATCCTCCAGAATAATGGCGGAGTCAACTAGCTCAAAAGCTTGATCAAGGCCCGTGGACACGCGGGCCTTGAGGCCAAGATTCGTATCCGAATAAATCCGGTGGACGCTGCACTCCCAGTCCACCTCCGCAAGAATCTGGCGGGTCTCGCGAGCAAGAGCTTCATCCGAAGGCGAACCTTCTCGGGGGCCATCTGCAACGATAATGAGAGTGGGTGGCTTTGCCTCTCTCACCCGCTCAAACACCTGACGTGTCAGCTCTGGGCGGCGAAACACCAGCATGACCACCGGAGCACAGACTGAGCCCATGAAAGAGCAACTCCCCTCGGTAATGTCCTGATAGCGACGGTTGCCCCCATCAACCAACTAGCGTAGTGGGGTGCCCCTTTCCGTAGCCCATGTGAGTTTTTCCGCCTCTGGCGGTGCTGGAAGTGTCGCATCTCGCCTCGCGGAAGAACAACGACACAGAGGTATGGAGTCATTCTTATTTTCGGTCATTGACCGGGATCTTCGGGCTCAACCGTTCACGGCACCACTTCACACCGGAGCAGCGGCACTAGACCAGTACATCATCAAAAATCCAAAATTTGATGGGCCGATTAGCTTGCTGCGCGATCGGATTCAGGCCGTTGCTTGGTCTGCGATAGCGCAGTTCGATGTCGTTCATTTACACGGGATCAACGGTGCTCTCGCGCTCAAAACGGTGGCTAAACACCTAGCCAATGCTCGATTGGTGTGGACTCTTCACGATATGAACCCTTTTACCGGGGCGTGTCACTTCTCTCTGGGATGTGATGGTTTCACTCGTTCATGCCAGCAGTGTCCCGCTACCCGAGAGCTCTTTCAACCGTTGGTGGTGAAATCGCTCTCGGAGAAGAGTGATGCGTTGAAAAACCTGACGCACCTTTCCCTTGTTTCCCCTAGCCGCTGGCTGGCCTCGGAAGCTGCACGCAGTTCCGTGTTTGCCGATAAAGATATTCAGGTCATCAATAACCCTGTTGGCGGAGAGTTCTTTCGGGATATACCCCGAACAACAACTGACACGAAGCAGGGTGCCTTTGCCATGGGAGTAATCGCGCAGAACCTCTCGGACCCGCGAAAAAATGTTGCCGAAGCTTATCGCGCGTTTCGAAGACTTCTGGAGCGTGGAGTTTCCGCGCATTTGTTTCTCATCGGAGATGGTGGGAGTGAATTCGTCGGGCCAAATGTCCATCGTTTGGGAAACCTTCCGGCCGAGCAAATCATCCGCCACTTGGACTCATGGGATATCTTGCTGAATCCTTCCCGAGCAGAGAATGCGCCCCTCACCATTATCGAAGCGGCAGCGAGGGGTTGTCCTTCCTTCGTCGCCAACGAGGGAGGTATGTCCGCAATGGTGTCTGACCTGGGCCAGGGGTCAACCTACAACTCTGAGACTGAGCTGACTGATCTGCTGGACGCAACGAGCAAGATTTCCCAATCCGCCCGAAACAAACACAGGGACACTCTCGCCTCGCGCGCCCGCACACTCTATGCGGTGTCCTCTGCCGTTGACTCCTACCTCGAGGTCTATAAAAAGTAGACTGAGAAAATATATCCGCTTCCTGTGTTCCAAAAACTAGCGTGAGGCTTTCACCATGACATCTAAAGTTCTCGTGACCGGCGCAGCCGGATTTATTGGCTCGGCCGTTGTTCGCTTGCTGTCCAGGGAAGGGTGGGACGTCATCGCCTTGGATGGACTACTGGATGGCTTATACCCATCACAGGAGAAAAAGGAGAGGTTTGACAACCTCTCTTCGCTTGTAGGAGTCACTCCACTTCAGATGGACCTTCGCGATGGCGACTTGAACGAGCTGCCTAGCGACATCGAGTTTGTGATTAACGAAGCAGCAATGCCTGGCCTCGGGCCCAGCTGGAGCAACTTCGACCTGTATTCCGGGTGCAACCTGACTTCGGTTGCTCGATTGATTGACGCCAGCGCGCGGTGGCCTCTCACCAAATTTATTCAGATTTCCACATCTTCGGTGTATGGCAAGCATGCAGTGGGCGATGAGAACCAACCACTCTTGCCTGTCTCCCCCTATGGCGTCACTAAGCTGAGCGCTGAGAATTTAGTCTTTGCCCACTTTCGGGACCGGGGTTTTCCCGCGAGCGTCCTCCGATATTTTTCTGTCTACGGGCCGGGGCAAAGGCCGGATATGGCGTATCGAAAATTCATTGCCGCGGCCATTGCCGGGACCCCAATAACGCTTTTCGGGAGCGGTGAACAGTCTCGCTCCAATACCTTCGTAGAAGACGTTGCCAGTGCAACGGTCTCTTCCCTGACCCGAAGCGAAGCGGGAGAGGTCTACAACATCGCAGGCGGCCAGGAGCGAACAATCAATGAGGCCCTGGGGATCATCCGTGATCTGGCGGGTCGAGACCTAAGGATTGAGTCTCAGCCTGCTGCTAGAGGGGATCAAGACAGAACATGGGGAGATGCTTCCAAAGCCACCGCTGTTCTAGGCCTCAGTGCCACTGTCTCCCTTGAGGAGGGCTTGTCTCGCCAATTTGAGTGGCAACAAGCCAGGGGAATCTAGGGGATGCCAACCGAGCGGGATGGGGTGGCCCCACCAAAGCCTGAGCGTCTGGTCACAATGGCGGTGGATGACAACATGGCATACGCCGCCTGCGTGCTCCTTTCTTCCCTCCAGGACTCAGCCCGCGAACCCTTTGCCATTGCTCTTGGCTTTCTCAGCGGGAGTCTCTCGACAGAGAACCAGGATCTTATTCGCACGGTGTGCCAATCGCTTGATGTACGCATCGAATTCGAAGAGCTCGAGCCCGATCCTCGGTTCATCACTCAGGGACATATCTCCGCGACAACCTTTACCAAGTTTCAGTTGTCAGACCTCCACGCGGAACCCCACCTCTGGATCGATGCCGACACGGTTGCCCTTCCCGGCTGGGACACCTTGTTTGAGGCTGTCGACACAGCGCCCTCATACGCTGGACTTGTTGTGGCGGAAAGAGGCGATATCGGTGCCGACAAGAAAGAAGATGACCCGAGCTCGCTTCCCTTCAACGCAGGAATTCTCGGCTGGCCCGAGGGTGCCAGGCGGAACTGGAACACAGCCCTTGATAAATTAGAGGTGGTCTCCACTCAGGAGCAGTTTCTGCTCAACAGCCTGTATGCGAAGACCGCCACCCGGGTGAGTGAAAAATTCAACATGATGACCTACCGGATTGATTCACTAAACCTCCATGATTTACCCTTCATCATTCATTACGCCGGAGCACATAAACCTTGGCAATTGAGTCCGCGTTTTCGAAGCGAATGCATCCGCCATCAATGCCCCTGGGCACAGTGGTATGCCTCCGAAGCAGTGTTGCAAAACCGCTCTGAATCAGCTTCCCTCTTGTCACCCCTCAAGCGCGGAGCACAATTTGCCCTGGGAACAGGGGTCGCCAGAACAGATCGCCAGCACACCGGGCTTCGAGTGGTGAAGACGCTTAATTTTCTGGGTCCTCTAGGCTGGCTTCTGGTCTGGGGAGCAAAGCTGTTTAAGCGCCACATTCCGCGGGGAACACATCCTTTTCATTAGCCGGGAACCGGAGGAAACCACGTGAGAGATGCTTCTTCGGTGACCAACGGTGGAGCGAACACCATCACGATGGCGCTCGATGACCATATGGTTTATGCATTTTGTGTTCTCACCTACTCCCTCACAACAACGGCACGAGGTCCTTTTGAGTTGGTCGTCGGGTTCTTTGCCGGGAAACTTTCTCCCAAAAACCAAGACCTGATTCGCGCCTTCTTGGATTGGTTATCAATCAGTTATGAGCTGCGAGAGCTCCAACCGAATCCGCTGTTCACTGAACGGCGACATCTCACGATGACTACTTTTTCAAAGTTTGTTCTCTCCGACCAAATCCAAAAGGCGCACCTGTGGCTTGATATCGACACCATTGTCAGACCAGGGTGGGACCAGATTTTTCAGGACATTGCTGCCGCGCCCCGTGACGCACAGTTGGTGGTGGCAAAGATGCTGCCCGGACCACACACTCGCTTCTCGGGCTTCAACGCTGGGGTATTGGGATGGACCACAACCCCTCGTGCTTTATGGGAACCAGAGCTTGCCGACATGCCAGAGAAAAGGTTCAGCTCCGAACAGTTCCTTTTCAATACCCTCTATGGCGATACCTCTCATCAAATTGACACCGCCTACAATTTCCTCTCCAGCTGGTTTCGCAATGACGAGGAACTCGACTCAGCAAAAATCATCCACTTTTCGGGTCCCATCAAGCCGTGGCATTTGCCACGGCGCCACCGGACATCGTGGTTGCAGGTGAACCGAAGTTGGGAATATTGGTTCAGCGCAGAGGATGCTCTGCAAAATTCCCTCGATTCGAGTCCCCTTGATTCTCGGATCAAGCGCGCGGCCCGAAACGCACTGTTTTCCGGACGGCTTCACACCGGAAAAGGTGCGCTCGCCGGCTGGGTGTTGAGGGCTTTGTCGATAGTGGGGCCTCTCGGTTCTCCGATTGTTTCCGTGATCGCACGGAGATCACAACGATGACTTCTGTGGCCGTCATTTATTACCCGGGCGCGACAGAGAAAAGTCGCTCGGTTGTAGCTTCGCTGGTCGCCGATCAACTGTCCCTCGGACACAGTGTCACGCTGATCGACATCAGTGCTTTCACTACTATCAGGCAGGATTTTCCCCCGACGTGGGTTGCTAGAGCGCTCAGCCATCGAGTTGATCCTGACGCATCTCGCGCCGAAATAGTGCGGCTCGGTGCCACATACGTTTTTGCCCAGCCACCGCATCACTTAGTCGCACTCGATGACCAGCAGGTACAAGCAATTGGGGCATCTGTCGAGTCGGAACTTCTCACTTACTTTCGTACCGACAGGCTTGAGGAAGTTGGTGCCCGGGCACACCGACTCCGCGCCAAACTCTGGAATGAGGTCGCTCGAACTTATCGGTCCCTGGAGGAGTTCTTTTCGACACACCGCCCGCACACGCTCATCATTCCGAATGGAAGAACCTCGCGTCAAAAAGCTGCACGGGTTCTCGCCGAAAGCCTGGGAATTGATGTGTTGTTGTACGAAAACGGTCGCGCTAGACCAGACCACTACTACCTCGGCACGACACAACCTCACGATCGAATTGCGTCCCAAGCGGAGCTACCACTCTTGACCGCCTCCTTGAATGCTTCGGAGATTTCCGCTCTTGCGCAAGAATTTCTTGACTTGCGCATGGGAGAGGGCTCTGGCACGAATCAATTTTCGACCACATGGTCACAAGCGCGAATCGCGACGTCAGAAAAAGCAAACCCGTCGCAACGCGCGGTGTTTTTTTCTTCCTCGTTTGATGAATATCTAGCCTTTGGCGAGATGTGGATGATTGATTCTTGGAATCACCAGTTCGAAGATTTTGACCAGATCATGACTCTTCTGGAGCAGAAAAACATTTCTTTAGAGATGAGGCTCCACCCGAACCTCGCCAATAAGAGCCGCGCGTATTTCCGCAGGGAAATTGCGAATGTCAAGAGTCTCAAAGCCAAGCATCCACCACTTGTCATTCACTGGCACAACTCTTCCACAAACTCGTACTCGCTTTTGTCCCAAGCAGACCTCGTGTTTGTTGAGAGATCAACAACAGGCTTGGAGGGTTCCCTGCTGGGTAAGCCCGTATGGATTACCCAGGCAAGCCAGTGGGATGAAGTTGCAGACATCCGGCGACTTCTTGCGCCATCAGACATCAGCCCGCAGACTTTGAAACCTTGGGAGGTCGATTGCTCCGGAGCCCAACGATTTGCCGCGTACTGGATGATCCAAGAACATCCCCTCCACTATTCGTGGAAGAACTGGTCAAGCTGGAATCCCGAAAGTGCACCCATAGTCCTCAAAATTGCGACTTTGTTGGGCAGGAATCCATGGTCACACCGGGTGCACCTCCTTCGTGCCGAATGGTCCAAATGGCGCAACCGCAGATTTTCTCCTTCCCTGACTCGTGATGACAGCAACTAAGGTTGGGTTGTGGGAGAAAAACACGGACGGGCGCAGCCGTCCACCGCCGATCGGATAGCAGACCTCAAGGAACGCAATCATGAGGCTGTCACAGCCAGCGAAGAAGCGGCGGCATCAAAACAACACCCCAAGGGGAAAAAGACAGCTCGGGAAAGAATCCACACCCTTCTCGATTCGGGATCTTTTGTCGAACTTGACGAGTACGTGCGGGACCGCGTCCGCCCTTCTGATAAGGATTCCAAGCGCCCCTACGGGGATGCCGTTGTTACCGGCTTAGGCACTATCCATGGTCGCCAGGTTGCCGTCTTCAGCCAAGATTTCACTATTTTCGGTGGTTCACTGGGCGAAGCAGCAGGCGACAAAATCATCAAAATCATGGAATTGGCGTTAAGAACAAAAGTTCCCATCATCGGAATCTTGGATTCTGGTGGCGCCAGAATCCAAGAAGGCGTCACGGCACTGGGAAAGTATGGCGAGATTTTTCGCCTCAACACCCTCGCGTCGGGGGTGATTCCACAAATTTCCATTGTGTGTGGCCCGGCAGCCGGTGGAGCTGTCTACTCACCCGCTCTCACAGACTTTGTGATCATGGTGGATAAAACGAGTCAAATGTTTGTGACGGGCCCGGATGTCATTAAGAGCGTGACCGGTGAAGACGTCGGAATGGAAGACCTAGGGGGTGCCAGAACACACAACACGGTGTCAGGGGTGGCCCACTACCTGGCAAATGATGAAGACGATGCTTTTGATTATGCGCGGGTCATGCTTTCGTATCTCCCGCAGAATCACGAAGCGCAGGGACCCATCTATGCCTCTGACCCCGATCTCGAAGTCACGGACCGGGATCGACGGCTGAACTCCCTTATCCCCGATTCCACGAGTGTCCCCTACGACGTCATCTCAGTTATTGAAGCCGTCGTGGATGCTAATTCATTCCTCGAGGTACAACCGCTGTTTGCACCAAACATCGTGGTTGGTTTCGCCCGAGTAGAAGGCCGAAGTGTGGGCGTGATCGCCAACCAACCAAACCAGAAGGCCGGGACACTGAACATTGATGCCGGCGAAAAAGCAGCGCGGTTTGTCAGATTTTGCGATGCCTTTTCACTCCCCATTCTGACCATTGTTGATGTGCCGGGGTACCTTCCCGGCACCGATCAGGAATGGACAGGAGTGATTCGTCGGGGTGCAAAACTTCTTTACGCCTATGCCGAAGCAAGCGTCCCCCTCATCACGGTTATTACCCGAAAAGCTTACGGTGGGGCCTACATCGTGATGGGCTCAAAGCAATTAGGGGCAGACCTGAACTTTGCCTGGCCAACAGCTGAGATTGCTGTCATGGGCGGTCAAGGGGCAGTAAATATCTTGAATCGTAAGGAAATCAAAGCTGCGGAAGAATCCGGTGCAGATGTCGCCCAAGTCCGGGCAGACCTTGCGAGCGAATACACCTACAACGTTGCCAGTCCTTTCCTTGCCGCAGAAAGGGGAGAAATTGACAGCGTGATTGAACCGGCTGCTACCCGGGTGGCGATCATCAAAGGCCTGAGGGGTCTGCGGAGTAAGACTGCGCGAGCACCTATCGGGAAGCATGGGAACATTCCTCTCTGATGAGGGAACTCCGCCGCTTTTCTTTGCATTCGCCGATTCCATCAGGGAATACGGGTTACTGATAAAGCTTTCACTTCCCGTTTTACGAAGAACTGAAGTGAGCCAGGGCAAACCATCACTCGTCGCGGGAATGACCACATACCCCGGCAGAATCCGACACGCATGGATTGCCCTCGAGTGCCTCTTGCGGCAATCTCTGCCGCCAGACCGGTTAGTTCTCGTCTTATCTGACGAAGAGTTCCCGGGGAAGAAAATACCCTGGCGAATAAGAAATCTCACCCGCAGGGGCCTCGAAATTCTCTGGGTTACACAGAATGGCAAAAGTTTCGACAAACTGCTTCCGCTAGTAAAGAATCACCCACACGCCACCATCATGACCTTTGATGACGATAAGTATTTTCCACCAGACCTGGTTCACCAGTTGGTGGCCGCCCACCGGGCACACCCGGACCATGTAATCGGAGCGCGAGGATGGGTGATTCATTCTGCAGAGGGCTCACCCAAAGTGCAGTATGGAATGAACTGGGTAAGGGCTCTTCCAGGGGCCCAAGGCCGCGATCTTTTCCTTCCTGGCGGCAATGGCACACTCTATCCTTCAGGATCTTTGGATCCGGGGGTCACCGACCTTGCCACAGCCCTCGAGTTGTGTCCAACTGCGGATGACATCTGGTTTTGGGGCCACATTCAGAAACAAGCCACGCGCATGATATGTCTTGGCTTACCCCCACACAGACCTATTCAGAGAACCTCCCGGGGCTCCGCTTTGTCGAGCATCAACGAAGCGAGAAATAACATCCAATTGCAAACGGTGATCGACTTTTTGGGCATCAGAGAGTCCGTCGAAAATCAGGCCACCTCCCATGCATAACTTCAGTGGCGCTCGCGTCCAGATCGCGATCTAGGGCTAGCCGTGGCGAACCTTCTTTTTGTGCTCTCGAGTGACATGTATGTGCGGAACTATGTGAGGACCGGGGTCATCGACTCACTGCGGACTGAGAACTCGGTGAGAATAATTGCCGACTCGAGACTTGCTCTGCTGAGTGAGGTCGAGTCCGAGGAAGGCTACTTAGGGTCGTTCGCGCTTGAGAGGAAAATTGAGCGACGGCGGGAATTATTCTTCACGGTCTTGATGTGGCGCTTTCGCAAACGCTCCCCTACCTTTTTCTATCGTTGGTTGAGGATGGCCAACTGGGGGCTGGTGCGAACAAACTCCGGGCCGATGGCACTATTTACCTCATTTGCTCGATGGACTCTGGGCCTTGCACTGCGACCACGACCACTTGTCACCGCCTTGCTGGGAAGCAAAGGAATTTTTGCGCTGTCTTCACGGATTCTTCGTCGACCCGATAAAGTATCGGCACAGATCGTGGAACTTCTTACTCATCACCATTTTGATGTGATCGTTTTCCCCTCGGCAGCATTTGAACCGGTGATTCCAGACCTCATCCGATTTGGTCGTTCCCAGAACATCACGACACTGACTCTCATCGATAACTGGGATAACTTGACCTCGAAGACGGTTTACTGGGACAAACCAGATCACATCGCCGTGTGGGGCGAGCAAGCAAAGCGTCAAGCGCAAGAAATACATTCTTTCGATGAAAAACAGATCCATCTCGTGGGTACTCCCCGTTTTGATTCCTACTTCGCGCTTCGTCAAGACTTGAAGACAGTCCCCCCGTATCCCTTCCCTTATCTCCTCTTTGTTGGTTCGGCAATGCCCTTTGACGAACTCGGCGCATTGCATTCACTCGAACAACTAATGGCTAACAACCCAGAGGTGCCAGAAGATCTCAAGATTGTCTATCGACCCCATCCGTGGCAACAGAAAAGAATGGTTCCCGCTGCCTTTCACGAGGAAGACTTCCACCGCACTGTGCTTGACCAGCAGATTTCTGACGCCTACGCATTAGGAGTCAAGCAAGAGACGACAAATCGTGCGTTTCAGCCAGACCTCTCCTACTACCCGAGCCTTCTTTCACATGCCAACGCAGTAGTGGGACCCCTGACCACCATGCTTTTCGAAGCGGCTTTATGTCTTAGGCCGGTTCTCGCACTGTCCTACCCAGATGGGCACCACTTCACCACGAATCGTCGATACCTGACCCATTTTGAAGGCTTGGAAAAAATCCCAGGATTCGCGTTCTGCGACACGAAGGATCAACTAGAGCAGGGTCTTTCCCAGGTCTTGGGGACTCAGAACATTGACCCCCTTGTAAGCGATGCCATCACGTCCCACTATTTGTTTCGAGATGAAGCTCATTATGACGAGAGACTACGAAAAGTACTGAGAAGCATTGTGGCTTCGTGATGGCTACGGGTCATCGTTTCGCCCTTTAAGCTCGACTTATGCCCATCACTAAGATCCTTATTGCCAATCGCAGTGAAATTGCGGTCCGAATCATCAGGGCAGCAAAAGACTCTGGAATTCTGACTGTTGCGGTTTACGCAGACCAAGACAGAAACGCACGCCACGTGCGCCTTGCGCACGAGGCCTACGCTCTGAATGGCAATACTTCCGCGACTTCATACTTGGTTCCCGAAAAAATTCTTGCCATTGCCAAGAGATCCGGGGCCAACGCCATTCACCCGGGATACGGGTTTCTCTCCGAGAACGCCGATTTTGCGCAAATGGTCATCGACGCTGGCTTAATCTGGATTGGGCCCCCACCCGTAGCAATTCGCTTACTCGGCGATAAGGTTTCAGCGCGTCATATCGCTCAAAAAGTCGGTGCACCTTTAGCCCCTGGTTCCTCTGATCCGGTCACTTCGGCTGAAGAAATCGTCGCATTTGCCAAAAAACACGGTGTGCCGGTCGCCATCAAAGCTGCACACGGTGGCGGTGGCAGAGGCCTCAAGGTTGCGCACACGATAGAAGAAATCCCCGAGCAATTCGAGTCGGCAACACGAGAAGCCATTGCGGCCTTTGGCCGCGGGGAGTGCTTTGTCGAAAAGTACCTGGAAAAACCCCGGCACGTGGAAACCCAGTGCCTGGCCGATTCAGAAGGCACTGTTGTGGTCATTTCCACGAGGGACTGTTCTCTTCAGCGCAGGCACCAGAAACTGGTGGAAGAAGCCCCTGCGCCGTTCCTCACCACAGAGCAAGAAACAGTGCTCTACGAGTCCTCCAAAGCAATACTGAAAGAAGCGAACTACATCGGCGCGGGAACATGTGAGTTCCTGATCGGCAAAGATGGAACAATCTCATTCCTTGAGGTCAATACCCGCCTTCAAGTCGAACACCCTGTGTCCGAAGAAGTGACCGGAATCGACCTCGTTCGAGAACAGTTCCGAATTGCCGAGGGCGGATCAATCAATTACCCTGACCCAACTCCCCACGGGCACTCCATCGAATTTCGCATCAACGGAGAAGACCCGGGGAGAAACTTTCTTCCCACCCCTGGTCCCGTCCATTCGGCACGTTTCCCCGGAGGACCAGGGGTCAGAGTTGATTCCGGAATTACAACAGGCGACATCGTTACGGGAGCGTTCGACTCTCTTCTGGCCAAACTCATCGTGACAGGAGCAACACGGCAAGACGCTCTTGAAAAGGCAGCCCGTGCACTCTCCGAATTTGAAATCACCGGGCTTCCTACCGTTATTCCCTTCCATCGGGCAGTTGTCGCGGACCCCAGCTTCGCGGGGGGAAAATCGTCAGACTTCCTAGTTCACACCAACTGGATCGAAACAGAGTTTGCCGCTGAGATTGCACCCTGGGATGGCGCGGTGGAAGAGGGTTTTGACCAACAAGAACTTTACCGAACGGTGGTCGTCGAGGTTGAGGGCCGCAGACTGAAGGTCGGCGTTCCTTCTGGCATTTTTGCTGCAGGCGAGAACGCACGCCTAGGCAAACCTCCAAAACGATCTTCGGCAGACATCGCAAGCGGTAGTGCCAGCGGAACAATTACTTCGCCGATGCAAGCGACTGTGATTTCAGTGAAAGTCCAGGTGGGCGACTCCGTTGTGCCAGGTGATATCGTTTGCGTCTTAGAGGCGATGAAGATGGAGCAACCCATTGTTTCAGTCTCTGAAGGCACCGTCACTTCCATCGGAGTCCAAGCCGGGGACAGTATTTCCGGCGGCCATCTCATTGCTGTCGTTTCCTGACACGTCCACTTTCTCGAAACTTCTGCATGGGGGGTGTCGGGCTCAGCGCCTCCTTTCCAACAATGAGTCCAAAGAGAAGAGGGCGCCTAATCAGATCCCGAACAAACCATCACTCCAACTTTCTAACCCGCGGTAAGCTTACCTATTGTGAGTCTTCCTAGAATTTTTCTGTCGCCCCCCGACGTCGGAAACCTCGAAAAAGAGTTTGTGACGTCTGCGCTTGACTCCGGTTGGGTGGCCCCAGCAGGACCAGAGCTGAAAGCCTTCGAGGCCGAAGTTGCACTGATGAGTAATCGCAGTTTTGCCGTTGGGGTCTCATCTGGGACAGCCGCGCTTCACCTCGCCCTCCTAGCGTTGGGCGTCAAGCCGGGAGATGTTGTTCTTTGCGCCACCATGACGTTCGTGGCCACAGCAAATGCAATTTCCTACATCGACGCAGTGCCAGTATTTGTCGATTCAGACCTCGAAACGGGAAATATTTCTCCCGCCTTGCTGGAGCAAGCGATCACAAGTGTAAAGGCCTCCGGACGAAGGATAGGAGCCGTCATTCCGGTTGATTTCCTGGGAAAGGCCGCCGATTACTCGGCGGTAGAGCCAATTTGCAACAAACATCAAATCCCTGTCCTAGCGGATGCCGCCGAGTCACTGGGTGCTTTCCATAAGACACAACCGGCGGGCAGTTTCGGATCTGCTGCAATCTTCTCTTTCAACGGAAATAAGATAGCGACCACTTCTGGGGGTGGGATTGTGCTAACAAATGACAAAAACCTCGCTGACAGGGTCAGTTTCCTCTCTAACCAATCCCGAGAACGTACCGTTCACTACGAACATCGCGAGGTCGGTTACAACTACCGTTTGAGTAATATCTTGGCTGCAATGGGTCGCGCCCAGCTACAACGTCTACCCAAAATGATAAGCCAAAGAAGAAAAAATCGGTCCCGATACAAGGAGTTGTTTTCCTCGGTTGAAGGAGTAGAGGTTTTTGGCGGAAATGACGAGGAAGATAACTGCTGGCTGTCGTCAATCACGATATCCCCAGAATTGGAATGGAGTGCAGCTGACTTATCGGCTTTTCTCGAGGCCAGCAATATCGAAACTCGTCCTTTATGGAACCCTATGCATCTTCAACCCCTTTATCAGAGCTGTGAAGCATTCCTCGATGGGTCCTCTGAGACCCTTTTCAAGCAGGGGTTAGCGCTCCCCAGTGGATCAAACATGTCTGAAGACCAATGGGGCCGGATCGACGAAGTAACCACGCGCTTTTTGGCCGCCCGAAGTTAATACTTTGGCAGCCATGGTTGACAACAAATACTTGTTTTTCAAACGCTTACTGGATGCGGGGATTTCTCTGTGTTTATTGGTGCTACTTGGTCCTTTATTAGGGGTTGTTTCAGTCGTTTCGCTTGTCGCGCAGGGTCGACCTATTCTCTTTTCGCAGGTGCGCCCAGGTCTTCTGGGCAGGCCCTTCACTATTTACAAGTTCCGGACCATGGCACCGGATGTAAAGGAATCAGGCGCTGGAACTGAAGCCGGACGAATTACGGGGCTTGGCAGACTACTGAGAAAACTCAGCCTCGACGAGCTACCACAACTATGGAATGTAATTCGCGGCGATATGAGTCTCATTGGCCCCAGGCCTCTACTGATGGAGTACCTGCCCCTCTACAACTCTCGCCAATCTCGCAGGCACAGTGTCCGGCCAGGCCTCACGGGTCTAGCTCAAGCACGAGGGAGAAATCTTCTGTCCTGGGAAGAAAGATTAGAACTCGACGCTCACTACGTGGAATCTGTTTCTCTCACCACAGACCTCCGAATCTTTCTTTGGACGTTGAGCACAGTTACCCAGGGACGCGGGACAACGCCCCAAGGCTCCGACGTGATGGAAAAATTTAGAGGCTCTTTTGATTAGCAGAAAACCAGAGGCCGCAGGCCGGGTTTTTATCCGCAAAAAATTGTCTGGCATAACACCAGAAGTTTTTTCTTTCACCCAGAAGCAGGTAGCTTGTAATCTGAACTACAAGAAACAGACAAAAAATCACGTCAAGGCAAGCTCCCGTCAAAACTCCGGGGCCTTTGTGGACGAAATTGGAAGGGGCCAGTAATGATTTTTCAGTGGTTCCGATCTAAAGTTGGCGGTCAGGCGGCGTTTGATGCGATCTCGTGGGTCGCCGCAGTCTTCCTCGCAGGTTTATTTCGCTATGAATTTGATGCCGGCAAAATTTCGGCCTTCCCTTTCTTCATATTGGGTGCGTCCCTCGCGCTCTCAACTTTCACTCTTGGGAAGCTTCTCAGCCTCTACCGAGCCCGGCATAAAGTCGGCTCTTTCGGCGAGCTCTATTCCCTCATTTCCGTCACCGGCGCTATCGTTGCCCCCTTTGTCGTTGCAAACTTTCTCCTTGGTGCGAGCTGGGGGATTCCCCGTAGCGTCGTTATTATTGCGGCTCCCCTCTTTCTCCTGCTTTCAGGGGGCGCACGAGCCCTGAGACGCTTGAATGCGAGCAAACGTAAATCGCCACATCCCGGGAAACCGGTCCTCATTTATGGAGCTGGTGCGATGGCGGATAACCTCATCCCTCAGTTGCTGGAAGACCCTCAATCATTGTTCCTACCGGTGGGTTTGATAGACGACGACCCCCAGCTCTCAAACCGGTGGATCTCAGGCGTAAAGATGATGGGCACTTTTTCACACCTTGATGAGATTGTTGCCAAAACCGAGGCAACGGGACTTGTTGTTGCGATACCGCGGGCCTCGGCCAAGCTGCTCCAGCAGATTCGAGATGCGGCGACGCCTCTGGGCCTCAAAATCTTTATTTTGCCGAACTTCAGCGAAATTCTTAGCTCGTCCGGTGACAAAGTCATTTTGCGTGACCTCGGCATTGAGGACTTGGTAGGACGGCGCTCGATAACGGTAGATTCTCCCAAAATCGATTCTCTGATTCGCAACAAGAGAGTTATGATTACCGGCGCTGGCGGATCCATCGGCTTAGAACTGTGCAAGCAAGTGGCGAGATACGGCCCCCAGGAGCTTATTTTCCTCGACCGGGATGAAACAGGCCTTCAACAAGCTCAGCTCGCGACCCAGAGTTCGGGTTTACTCGACTCCCCCAATGTCGTCCTCGCTGATATTCGCGATTCAAAGGCGCTGAACGCTGTTTGGTCACGCCATCTGCCAGAGGTTGTCTTTCATGCTGCCGCCTTGAAGCACTTACCACTCCTCGAGAGTTTTCCAGAAGAGGCCTGGAAAACAAACGTAATGGGGACCCTCAACGTGTTGAACGCCTCGCTGAAGTCGGGTGTCACGACATTTGTAAATATCTCTACCGACAAAGCCGCAGACCCTTCAAGCGTATTGGGTCGCTCAAAGCTACTCTCGGAAGAGCTAACCGCTTGGGCCTCCGGGGAAGCTGCCGGAAACTATCTTTCGGTCCGGTTTGGCAATGTTCTGGGGTCTCGGGGCTCACTTGTTCCTACGCTCACCTACCTGGTTGAAAACAACCTCCCCATCACCATCACCGATCCTGAAGCGACTCGATATTTTATGACCATTCCCGAAGCGTGCCAGCTGGTGATGCAAGCTGGCACAGAGACCTTAGAACAATCGATTTTCATCCTTGACATGGGCGAACCAGTTAAAATCCTAGATATCGCCAACAGAATCATTGAAATCTCGGGAAAAGAAATTGACATAGTGTTCACCGGTTTGCGACGAGGAGAAAAGCTTCACGAGTCGCTTCACTTGATGGAAAGTGAATTGTCGAAAAGCAGTCATCACCTAGTGTGGACTACCAATTCTAGAGTCACCGAGCCTGGGAGCCTTTTGCTCATTAGAGAGACTTGGGGTGGCTGAGAGATCTGTGCTCGCAACAAGCAAGCGAACCGCGCTAGCTCTAATTCCGCGGTTTACGCGAGGTGGCATGACCCCTCCAGTCAAGGTCAAAGTGACTTTCTATCCCGGAGAACGCCTGAAACCTTTGGCGAAGACTTAACCCGGGGTGTCTCCATAGAACCCAGGGCGGTTCAAGGAATTCCAATGGTTTTCTGAATGACCGTTGGCTAGAGGGGGTTAGAAAGTTGAACGCGAATCAGGTTACCCAAAAGCGCATAGTGAAATCACTTCAGCGAAACCCCAGGGGACCAGAGTTCACCATTTTTCGGCTGAAACGAGTGAACTGTAGAATTCGAAGTGCTGTTGTGAGACCTTCTCCGCATCAAAATGGTCCCTGACCCACCACCGCGCGGCTTCCCCCATAGTTGCCGCACGCGTCCTATTCGAAAGAAGCTCAATGGCGGCCCGGACAAAGGCGTCCTCGTCACCTAGTGGCACTACGATTCCGGTCTCGCCGCTTACGACTGAGTCAACCGCGCCAGTGGCGTTAGTTACTATTGAAGGCACGCCTGAAGCTGCCGCCTCTAAGACGACGTTTGGCAAACCTTCTCGCTTCGAGGGCAGAAGCAGAAGGTCAAAGAGCGGGTAGAGAGATGATAGATCTTCCGAGCCCAAAATGCGCACAACAGGTTTACCTGTCGAATTCATTGCATCCATATAATGCGGAGAATCTTCAATTTCACCTACGATCACAAATTCGTGGTCGATTGACAATTCCTCGAGTGCTTGCTTGCAAGCAACGAGAGTCTGTGCCCCCTTATCCCGGCCGAAACGACCTACAACGCCACAATTGCTCTACCTTCTTTTCAGGGGCCAGAAGACTCGC
>FUWD013228994.1_pt1 | contig 16592 bp, 16 predicted proteins | sample 1063281 | NCBI WGS metagenome assembly FUWD01 (sample SAMEA79048168, study PRJEB19326) | metagenome | biome: marine | reverse complement strand
TAACCATTTAAAGTAAGAGTGAGCCATATTGAGTTATCATTGAGTTTTCTAAGTCTCATTTCTTGCTTACTACCATCAATTAGTACACTTATTTTTTTATGATCAATTTCAAGTTGTGATTTTTTTCCAGGGTCTCCATCCCATTTTGTAAAATCTTTTCCTATAATTTTTTCATGATCTTCAAATTTGTATTTTGTGATGTCAAAATTAAAAAAGTTACTTAGATTAAGTTCTTTGTCCTTTTGAAATAATTGATTTGAAAAAAATGCATTATCACAACTACTCAACAACAAACCCAGAGCCAATATAGAGATTAGTTTACGCAGAATTCTTATTTTTATTAACATCTCTTTTTTTCCTCTCTTTGATTGCTTTATCAAGTTCTGGGAATGGTTTTTGTAAATATTGTGCTGCTTCCTCTGCGGTCATTCCATATGTGAAAGTAACAGGGCCTCTGTTGCTAGTTCCATAACCAAAACCTTTGAGATTTGTTAATCCTTTAAAATTAAATTGGCCTTGACTACCATCATTACAAGAAACTGTTCCTTTCCCTGTTTTTGTCCAAGTTGATATATATCTAAATTCACCAACACAAGTTGTGCTAGGATTCACTACAGATTGGATATCAATTGTCCCGCTGCCTGTAAAATCTCCTACAGCCCATCCTAAAAATATGTCTCCCCTAATTGTAACTGCCACAGGTGACTTTGCGGTGAACAGGCCCATTCGAGCCCCTGATTTATTTACACACCCACTCAACAACAGTGCTAATACTAAAACCAAAACATTCTTCTTCATCTTCGAATTATAACCTAGTATCGTGGGCATTTGAAGGGTCTATGGGCTGGGAAATGCTGTGATTTTTGATAAATTAAATACGTGCGAAAGATATCAGAATCAAAAAGTTGGAAAGAATTAAACAATCATTTAGCTTCCCTAACTACCTCGCAAAAATCTAAAGAGGGTGGTGATATATTTGAACACGTTTGTAAATACTATCTTCAAACAGCACCTCACTATCAGTCTAAGCTAAAGAAAGTTTGGTTGTTAAAAGAAATTAAAGAAGATTTAAAAAGAAAATTGAATCTTCCCGATACCGATGAAGGTATCGATTTAATTGCAGAAACCTATGACAAGGAATATTGGGCGATCCAATCTAAATACAGATCGAACCCCAAAGACACTCTTACGATTAAAGGGGATCTAGCAACCTTTGCTAATTTAGCTTTTAACAACTGTAAACATATTAGCCACGGCTTGGTTCTTACGACTTCCGACAAACCGCCACTCAAAACCAAACTATTAAGGGGAGTTGGTTTTGAAACGTTAGAAAGCTTTGTTGGTTTAGATGATAATGATTGTGAAGGTTGGAAAGCCATTACTGCTAAAGCCAAAGGTAAAATAATCAAACCAAAAGCCCTAACTCCAAGACCACATCAAGCAGAAGCTATTAAAAAGAGTTTCGAACATTTTAAAAACAATGAACGTGGCAAAATGATTATGCCATGCGGTACGGGTAAAAGTTTAACTGCCTTTTGGATTGCAAGAAAAGTAAATGCTAAATCTATTCTTATCGCCGTTCCTTCCTTAGCGCTTCTTCAACAAACCTTAAAAGTATGGACTAGAGAATATTTAATAGCAGGTATCAGACCTGATTGGTTATGCGTTTGTAGCGATCAAACGGTGAGTGATGATCAAGATGATTTTGTAAGCAATATTTATGATTTAGGGATCGATGTCACTACGGACAAAGCTGATATTAAAAAGTTTCTTCAAAAAAAGAACAGTAACTTAAAGATAGTGTTTACCACCTATCAATCAGGAAAAGTCACCGCTCAAGGAGCTAAAGGTTTTAAGTTTGATCTTGGAATTATGGATGAAGCTCATAAAACAGTAGGGCATGGTGAAAAAGCAATGGCTCATTTAATTCATCAAAAGAATATCAAGATTAAGAACCGTTTGTTTATGACGGCAACCGAGAGATTATTTAGAGGCGATAAAGATGAATATTTATCCATGGATGATCCAAGAGATTATGGAGAGATCATCTATCAATTAAGCTTTAAAGCTGCGATCGAAATGAAGCCTCCTATCATTTCAGATTACAAGATTATTACCTTTGGGATCACGGCTCCAGAAATTGAAGCGGTTTACAGTAGTAATAAATTCATCCAAGTTAAAAAAGAAATCGACAACATTACCGCCAGAGAATTTGCAACAGCCATAGCTCTTCGAAAGGCAATAAAGAAACTTAAAATAAGTAATGCTATTTCCTTTCACAGCTCCATCAAAAGAGCCAATAATTTTAAAAAACAACAAGAGCTTATCTCTAAGGTTTATAAACAATACGGAAAAATTAAAACATTCCACGTCAGCGGTGCGATGGCGACCAGTCAAAGAGCATCTCAAATGCGAGAGTTTGCGGAAGGCAAAGGTTTAATGACCAATGCTAGATGTTTAACGGAAGGTGTCGATTTACCAGCTATAGATTGTGTTGTGTTCACGGATCCCAAAAGATCCAAAGTAGATATAGTGCAAGCGGCAGGAAGAGCATTGCGATTATCCAAAGGTAAAAAGTTTGGTTATATTCTTATACCCATTCTTATTTCAGAAGACGAAAATGCAACGGAAGCTGCAAAAGATACAGCCTTTGAAGATATCGTAGCAACGATTAGAGCATTAGCCACACAAGATACCAGGATCGTTGATTATTTAAGAGCGGTCAGTAGTGGAACTATTCCTAGAGGTGGATCTCCTATTAAAGAACTAATAAAATTAAATGTTCTTACCAAAGTTAATGAAGAAGAATTTAACAAATCTATTCAATTAAAAGTTTGGGACCGTGTTGCGTTTGGAAATTGGAGGTCTTATGAAGAGGCAAAAAAATTTATACATAAATTAAAATTCGCAAACAACAGAGATTATTATAATGGATTTATAAAAAATATAATTCCTAGAGATTTTCCTAGACACCCAAATAGAGTTTATAAAACAAATGGATGGATAAGTTGGGGGGATTTTTTAGGTACAGGCTATGAACATATAAAAATTTATAAAACATATAATCAAGCAAAAGAAATTATTAAGAAATATAATTTAAAATCACAAAATGATCATAAGATATTTGCTTCAAAAAATAAAAAATTTTTTAATCAAAATAAAATACCAACATTTCCAGGTGGCTATTACGGAAAAAGAAAGTCTTGGATTTCTTGGGGAGATTATTTAGGCACTGGTAAAGTTGCAGATCAGTATAAAAATTTTTATTCTTATGAAAAAGCAAAAAAATTTATTAAGCCTTTTAATTTAAAGAACACAAAAGATTGGATAAAATTTTCTCAATCAAAAAAAAGGCCAGAATATATACCTGCAAGTCCACGAGACACTTATTTAAATAATGGATGGAAAGGTTTTGGTGACTTTTTAGGGTTTGGCATAAGTGAAAAATATGTAAAATTATATAGCTACAACGAAGCAAAAAAAGTAAATAAAAATTTGAAAATATTGTCTTCTTCAGACTATAGAGAACGAAAAAAAAACAGAACTATAAGTCCAAGATTGCCTTATAAACCTAATATTATTTATAAAAGTGAAGGATGGATTTCATGGGGTGACTATCTTGGTACAGGAAGAGTTGCAGATCAAAAAAAGAAATTTATTTCATATAATGATGCAAAAAAATATTTATCTAAATATAAATTTCAAAGTGTTCAAGATTTTACTAGACTCAAAAAAAATAAAAAATTTCCAGACAACTTTCCAAAACAACCTCCTCATGTTTATGGAAAGCAAAAAAATTGGAAACGTTGGATTGATTTCTTATCATTAGACACTGTAAAGTATTTAGGAAGGTATGAAGTGAAATTAACATACATTCAAGCAAAGAAAGTAGTTAAAAACTATAAATTAGAAAATCAATATCAGTGGAACAAGTATATTGCGAATAATAAAATTCCAATTAATATTCCAAGACAGCCTAGAATACATTATCATAAAAAAGGTAGTTGGAAAGGGTGGCGAGATTTTTTAGGACTTCAAGAGTATTACAGTTTTGAAAATGCAAAAAAAATTATAAAAAAATTAAAGATTCTTTCTGCAAAAGAATATTTTATCAAATATAATAATAAAATAGTGCCCAGCATTATTCCATATTCCCCAAACCATTATTACAAAAATAAATGGATATCTTGGCCAGATTTTTTAGGATCAAACTTACAAAATGAGAAAAGGAGAAACTATTTAAATTTCTTTGATGCAAAAAAGTTTGTTAAAAAGTTAAATTTAAAATCTCTTAGTGAGTGGCAAATGTACTCAAAAACAAAAAGACCTTTAAACATTCCTGGGCATCCAGATAATATTTATAAAAAACAATGGAAAGGCTGGTATGATTTTCTGGGCAAGAAGAAGTGATGAAAAAAGAAGATGAAATAATCCAGGCAGGATTAGATCTGTATGAATTAGCTATGGCGGGTAAGCTAAAATACAAGGCTCCGCGTAGGAAATCACAACAAAACTTAGAACATAAAGTACTCTTTGGTATGATGAAATTAGTTCGAGAAAAACTACACACTCCTCACAAAGCTCAATTGCAGTTTAGCAAAACCGAAGAATTATTGGAGCTATATAGAGAAGATAAGAAGATACCTGCCACGGACAATCCTAAGCATTGGGCTTCAGAAAAGCTATTTAAATATTGTAAAAATATGTGGGATAAATACATGCGAAAAGGCGGTATTTATTCATCTTTAAAGAGGAACAAAAAGGTAGACCCAAAGACAAAAAAAAGAATAGCTAAATAAGAACTTAGCAATTTTTTTCATACATTTTCTTTTGTAGAGAATGGTCTATGAAACATTTAAATAAATACGACCGCAAACTAGAGCTACTGGCTTTAGAATGCATTGAGTTGTTAAAGAAACAACTTCATTTACCAAACAAAGAAAAACCAAGAGAACAATTTGCCAAAGGTGGCAGTGTTGGGTCCTTGATGGATAATGGGAGAATTGACCAGGCGATGAAGCGCCTGTCTATGAAGCCTGTGGAACAAATGCATAAGATGCAGCAGCTGCGTATATTGCTTTCTGAAGGAGAAATGCTCGATGAGGAGTCGCAAACCAAATATCTAATATCTATTTTAGAATCGGTACATGAACTATCGCCCATGGAAGAAAAACTATTGGATGATCTGCATCAAGATCGTCGTAAATTTAAAGGAGGAAAAAAATAATGAGTAGTGAAAAAAAAGTAACTTCTAGAGGACAGCCTAAGATAGAGTTTTTTACAAAGTATACTGTGATTTATAAAGTTGTTCAGTATATGAAGCGTTATAACTACACCCCTCATAAAGCTTGGATGAAATTAACCAAGCATAGAGCTTTTAGAGATTTAATGATGGAACATTACAAAAATAGAATATCAAAAGAATATTTAGTAAGTAGAATTTGTACTGAAAAACAAACGCAAAAAGATTTTTATACAAATCATGTTAAAAAATTCCTACATTCGAAGCTTGGAAGGGCATCTCTCAAGAAACGCGGTTTAAAGCTTTAACAATAAGGCTTTTTGAAAATAAGTACTCCGCGATTTTTTCTAAATTTTAATTTAGCTAAAGCATAACTACAAAGAAAAGGAGTAATTATGAATAAAAAAACAAATGAAAGCTCATTGAATCATGATCAATTGCGCCAGCATTGTATCCAATTATTAAAGCAGTGCTTAACTAAAGTAAGACACAAATACGCCAAAGGTGGCAGCGTTGGTTCGTTAATGGATAACGGTAGAATCGATCAACCGATGAAACCTTTAACGATGCAGCCCATGCAGGTGATGCAACAGATGCGAACCAAGTTTTCAGAAGGAGGTGTCGTTGATGATGAGTCTCAAATTCGTTATTTGATCTCGGTTTTGGAAGGCGGGCATTTGAATCCTTTAGAGCAACAATTGTTGTTAGAGCTTTATGATGATCTGAAGAAACTGGGAGGCAATAAATAATGAGCAGTGGAAAAAAAGTTACTTCGTTAAAAAAAGTTTTAGCCAATCAAAAGAATGCTAAAAGCAGTACCGGTCCTAGAACAGAAAACGGAAAGGCTTGGGCGAAACGCAATGCGATTAAACATGGTTTGTTAGCAGAGAACATTGTAACCATTGGAGAAAACAAGCAAGCCTTTGAAGAGTTTAATCAACAAATGCTCAAAGAGCTACAACCCATCGACATGATCAGTATGCAAATGGTTAATAAGATTATTCAGACGGCTTGGAATTTGAAACGTTGTGATCAAATTCAAAGTGGGATGCATGCTTATGAGATCCAAAGCTATGAGGCAGACGATTATAAAGGCAAACTACGAGAAGTTTCTCATACGGACTTTGCAAAAGAAGATGAGAAAAGTGTTCGTTATCAAAACTTGTTACTAGGATTATCTTTTCTCAGGGATTGTAATAGTGGCAATGCCTTGATCAAACTGGGAAGCTACGAAAGTAAACTACTCCATCGTTTCTTTAAATTAAGAGAAGAATTGAAATCTTATAAGGGGGAATTGTATGGATGAGGATAAAATCAGTTCTATTAAAAAAGAAAAACGTAGTTGGTTTGGTAAAGATCGTAAAACTTCCTTTAGATCTTGTAATCCCAATGACCGTTACTTTAATGCAAGAATTAAAGAAGTTCAGGAAACTTTCTTAAAGGAGAGTAACAAATATCTAGAGCAGCATGATCCTGGCCTTCTTTATAATATCAAGAATAAGCCTTTGCCTAAGAAGCAAAAGAAAACAATTATAAAAACTTCGAGGGAAGATAATGAACTTGATAAGCATCAAAAAGAACGTGAGCAAAAAAGAAAAGAGGAGCTGGTCAAACGAACCCAAATAAGCGTTGCAAAACCTTTCTCATTTTCTGAAATAGGGAAAAAAGATCCCTGTAGAGGTATGAGGTGGGTAAATCCTTTTGAGTCGATTAATCAAACCAGGCTAGGTCATTCTCAGAGTTGGAGAGGCAATAAGTCCAAAAAAGAGTTCTATTAAATGGGCTTTTTAAGCTTTTATGCAACCTATGGGCGGTTGTTTAGTTTGATTATTGCTTTAAATAGAGTGTTTTACGGGAGAGACTATTTAAGTATAGCGCTGAAGGATCAACTGCTCAGGAAAATCTCAAGCAAAAGGACCGTAAAAATTAAAACTCTGGAAAGCGAGCTTCAGTGCTCCACCGAAGGATTAAGATCTCAGGTACTCAAGACAGATGGGCAAATAGAGTTTAGATGAGCCATTTAAAGACAGCGTTATTCGATTTTCATAAAGCTAGTGGTGCAAAGCTAGTTCCTTTTGCAGGCTATGAAATGCCGGTGCAATATCCTTTGGGGATTGCAGGAGAGCATACGCATGTTCGAACCAAAGCTGGAATTTTTGACGTTTCCCACATGGGACAATTCTCCATTATTGGAGATGAAACGGTGTGCAAACAATTAGAACAAATTGTTCCCATCGATTTATCTTTATTAAAATTAAATCAATCGAAGTATTCCTATCTAATGAACGACCAGGGTGGCATTGATGATGATTTAATTGTTACTAAATTAGAAGACCGTATTAGCATTGTGTTGAATGCAGGATGCAAACACAATGACATTAAACAAATCAAGACTGTCTTTAAACAACCTGCCGAATTTGTTTTGCATGATGAATTATCCTTAATTGCTCTGCAAGGTCCGAAAGCAGTTTCTATTTTAGAAAGCTTTATTCCTGGAGTATCGAATTTAAAATTTATGAACGGAGGATCTTTTTCTTTTAAAGATAAATCTGTGTATGTAACTAGATCTGGTTATACAGGAGAAGATGGGTTTGAAGTTTCTATTGCCAATGAATTAGCACAAATATTTTGTGAAACATTATTGACCAATGCGGATGTCGCTATGATTGGATTAGGTGCTAGAGATTCTTTAAGATTAGAAGCTGGATTATGTTTGTACGGCCATGATTTAAATCCAGAGATTAGTCCGATCGAAGCTGATTTAGTTTTTGGAATTACTAAACATAGAAGAGAGACTTGTGATTTTATTGGAGGATCTGTGGTCAAAGATCATTTAACTAATGGCATTAAGAAAAAGAGAGTAGGGATCCAACCTGAAGGAACTATTATTGCAAGAGAAAATGCAAAAGTATTTAAGGATGATAAGGAAATAGGATTAGTAACAAGCGGTGGATATGGACCCAGTGTAAGCGCTGCAGTTGCTATGGGTTATGTAAATTTTGATTGTTCAGAAGTGGGAACTTCTGTGGAATTAGAAGTAAGAGGTAAAAAATATCCAGCCAAGGTTTGTTTGTTACCATTTTATAAAAAAAGTTACGCAAAATAGGAGAAATATATGAGTGAAGTAAAGTATTCAAAAAAACATGAGTGGGTATCGGTAGATGGAGATGTGGGAACGGTTGGAATCACTAAACATGCAACCGAACAATTAGGAGATATTGTATTTGCAGAAGTTCCTGATGCAGGAAAAGCACTAACTAGCGGTGGAGAAGCTGCTGTGGTTGAAAGTGTGAAGGCAGCATCGGATGTATACACACCAGTTACTGGAGAAGTAGTAGAAGGTAATGCTGCAATTGTTGCAGAGCCTGCTTTAATTAACCAAGATCCAGAAGGAAAAGGTTGGTTTTTTAAGATTAAAATTACTAGTCCGGATGAATTAGCAGCTCTTATGAGCAAAGCTGATTATGACAAATTTGTAGAGGAGAATCCAAGTTAATGAGAGATCACAGAACATCAGAGTTTATTAAAAGACACATAGGCCCTTCACAAGCTGAGCAAACCAAAATGTTGGATTCAGTTGGTTATAAATCTATGGAACAATTTATTAAAGATATTGTTCCTTCGAGCATACTAGAAGACGAACAATTAGACCTGAGAGATTCTGTATCAGAACAAAAAGCATTAGATATTTTAAAAGGAATAGCTTCTAAAAATACAGTAAATAAAAGTTACATTGGGATGGGTTATTACGGAACCTACACACCGAATGTGGTGTTAAGAAATATTTTAGAAAATCCAGGCTGGTACACAAGTTACACACCATACCAACCAGAAGTAGCGCAAGGAAGATTGGAAATGTTGTTGAACTTCCAACAAATGATTACCGATTTGACTAACATGGATATCGCTAATGCATCTTTATTAGATGAATCTACCGCAGCCGCAGAAGCAGTAGCGCTTTGCCAAAGAATTAATAAAGAAGATGCTAAAATTGTTTTTGTTTCTGAAAATTGTAATCCACAAACCATCGATGTGATTAGAACGAGAGCAGAACCTTTCGGTTTACATGTCATGGTGGGAACTTTTGATATGTTAGGGGCAATTAAAGATAATATTTTGTGTGGAATTATTTCTTATCCAGACACGTATGGTTTGGTAGAAAATATTGAAACTCATATTAAAACTATTCAATCAAAAAAAGGAAAAGCAATTGTAGTTGCTGATTTACTTTCTCTTACCTTGTTAAAAGCACCAGGTGAAATGGGTGCAGATATTGTGGTTGGAAATTCTCAACGATTTGGTGTGCCGATGGGATACGGCGGACCTCACGCTGCTTTTTTTGCAGCCAAAGATGAATACAAAAGAGCGATGCCTGGTCGAATTATAGGAGTATCGGTTGATCGAAAAGGAAACCAAGCATTACGAATGGCTTTACAAACCAGAGAGCAACACATCCGACGTGAAAAAGCGACCAGTAACATTTGTACCGCTCAAGCTTTGCTATCTATTATGGCAGCCGCTTATGGAATTTATCATGGACCTGATGGAATTAAACATATTGCAGAACGTGCCAATACCTTTGCAAACATGTTTGCATCTGAAGTGACCCCTAAATACAAATTAGTATCGGACACTTTTTTTGATACCGTTTGTTTAGATACCGGTGCAGACACGGCAGATATTTTAAAACGAGCTTATAATTATGGTGTCAATTTACGAAAAGTAAATGACGAAAGAATAAGTGTTGCTTTTGATGAAACTACTGAGCTGAAAGATATCAATAATTTACTTGAAATTTTTGGTGTGGAAAAAAAATTAGAAGCATTAGATGCTAATACTGCGAAAAGCATTCCAGACGATTTAGTTAGAACTTCTAAGTTTATGGAGCACGAAGTATTTCATCAATTTCACTCAGAAACAGAAATGTTAAGATATTTAAAACGTCTAGAAGATAAGGATATAGCGCTTAATCAGTCTATGATTGCACTTGGATCTTGTACGATGAAATTGAATGCGGTTGCTGAAATGATTCCTGTGACCTGGCCAGAATTTGGCGGTCTTCATCCTTTTGCACCAGTGGATCAGGCGCAAGGGTACCAAGAATTATTTGAAGATTTAAAAAAGATGTTGTCTGAGATTACAGGATTTTCTGGAATTTCATTACAACCGAATGCAGGAGCTCAAGGTGAGTATGCAGGTTTAATGACTATTCGAAAGTTTCACATCTCTAATGGAGATGAGGATAGAAATATTTGTATTATTCCAGAAAGTGCACACGGCACCAATCCTGCTTCAGCACAAATGGCGGGTATGAAAGTGGTCGTGATTGATTGTGATGAAGAGGGAAATATTGATTTAGAAGTGTTGAAGAAAAAAGCAGCAGAACATTCTAAAAACTTAGCAGCATTAATGGTAACCTATCCTTCTACACACGGTGTGTTTGAAGAAAGCATTGTTGATATTTGTAAAATTATTCATGATCATGGTGGTCAAGTTTATATGGATGGAGCTAACCTAAATGCATTAGTTGGAATTGCAAAACCGGGAGAGTTTGGACCGGACGTGTGTCACATGAATTTACATAAAACATTTTGCATTCCACATGGAGGTGGAGGACCTGGAATGGGACCAATTGGTGTGAACAAACACTTAGAACCTTTTTTACCTAATCATTCTGTTATTACAGAAAACTCAGGACCAGAAACTGGAATGGGAGCGGTATCAGCTGCACCTTGGGGAAGCGCTAGCATCCTACCAATTTCTTGGATGTACATTCGTATGATGGGACCTAAAGGTTTAAGAGAAGCAACGGAAGTTGCGATTTTAAACGCAAACTACATGTCTAAAAAATTAGAAGGACATTTTAAAACTTTGTATAAAGGAACCAAAGGGCTGGTAGCACATGAGTGTATTATTGATCTTCGTCCCATTAAAGCGGAAAGCGGTATTTCTGAAGAAGATATTGCAAAACGATTAATTGATTATGGATTTCATGCACCGACTATGTCTTGGCCCGTTGCAGGAACGTTAATGATTGAGCCAACGGAGAGTGAAAGCTTAAATGAAATTGATAAATTTTGTAATGCGTTAATTAATATTAAAAAAGAAGTTCTTATGGTTCAAAATAAAATATTTGATGAAAAGGATAATCCCTTGAAGAACGCTCCTCATACCCATCAAGAATTAACGGGTGATGTGTGGGAACACAAATATACGAGAGAGCAAGCAGCCTTTCCTTTAAAATATTTAAAAGAGAATAAGTTTTGGGCACCTGTTTCTAGAGTGGACAATGTGTATGGTGATCGAAATTTAGTTTGTTCTTGTCCTTCTTTAGATTCTTATAGAGACGAAGTAGCTTAAAGAGTGAAATGGGAATTGCTTTATAATCCTGGCAACGTTCTCTGTGATTATTTAAAGATTAAAGATGATCATAAGTTTATTTTAAGAGTGTTTATAAACCTTACGTATTACGGCCATTTTATTGCCGCTATCATCCTGTTTTTAGTTCGTAATACAGATCTTCTATGAATTTTATTACAAAATACCAAAGCTTAGCCCTTATACTTCTTGCAACTTATGCCATCTCCCTACCGGCTAGTATTATTACTATTCCATCGGTGGCCACTTGGTATGTAGATATTGCAAAACCAAACTTCAATCCTCCTAATTGGGTATTCGGTCCTGTCTGGACTACCTTGTATGCCTTGATGTCAGTTGCGGTATGGAATGTCTGGAATGATCTAAAAAAAACAAAAGTATATTATGCCAAAAAAATTGTTTTTATTTATTTTGTACATTTATTAGTCGGAGCTAGTTGGAGCTTTGTATTTTTTGGAATGCATCAAGTAGGATTAGCAGCATTCATTATTGTAGCCATTCTTAGTTTTATTATTTTCCTTATGAAAATCTATTGGCCCATCAACAAAGCATCCTTTTATTTAATGATTCCGTATTTGCTATGGAGTTCGTACGCTTTGATTTTGAATGTTAGTATCTGGAAACTTAATTAATTCGATTGACGATATAAAAAGCTAGTTCTTGTAATCTAGTTTTTTCTTTGCTTTCAGGAAAAATCCCAAGAGAATCTGCTGATACCGAAGAAAAGTGCTCTGCTCTTTTTTTACAAGAAGCAATGACTTGATACTTAGTCATTAAATTTAATGTGTATGCCAACTCTTCTTTAGTACGTTCTTTTCGAACAAACATTTCTTTCAAAGCTAATCGTTCGGACTCGGATGACTTTTGATATAACATGATAGTAGGCAAGGTAACTTTACCTTCATAAAAATCATTACCAATCACTTTTCCAAAAGCAATTTTATCAGAATAATAATCTAAGATATCATCTGTAATTTGAAAGCATATTCCAAGATTGAACCCAAAGGAAGTTAGGGCTTCTTTTTCATTTTTAGATTTGTCGTTAATGCATCCACCCACTCGCATAGAAGCTGCAAATAGTGAAGACGTTTTGGATCCAACAATTTCCAAATAAGTTTTTTCTAAGGTTTCAACTTCTTTTTCATGTTGTAGCTGAAGAATTTCTCCTTGTGCGATTTCTGATGATACAGAAGAGAGTAGCTTTAACACTTCTAAAGATCCGTCCTCCACCATGATCTCAAAACATCTGCCTAATAAGTAATCTCCTGTTAAAATAGAATTTTTATTTCCCCAAAGATGGTTATTAGTTTTTTTGCCTCGTCTAAAATCTGATTTATCAATTACATCATCGTGAAGTAAAGTGGCGTTATGAATAAGCTCGACACAAGCTGCTAATTTAATGTGACGGTCACCTTGGTAACCAAACAATCCTGAAGATGCGATCGTTAATAAGGGTCTTAGTCGTTTTCCACCAGATTGAATTAAGTAAGAAGACATCTCTCCAATAAGCTCGACATGGCTTGAAAGTTTCTCTTTAATAAAAGAATCTACCTGTTCAATTTCTGATTGGTAGGCGCCTTTAAGCTCCTCATAAGGATTGGAAGTTTCTAGCTTCTTTAATGGAACTACATTATTAGACATGGCTTAATCTAGCTTATTTAAATTACCATAGTTAATTATCTAATGACGCACCAAATGCAATTGAATCATGTTATAATACTTTACTCTCAATTTCTTAAGTTTTAAAAGGCTTGAACAAAATATGTTTTTTAAAAAAAAACCACTTATAGCTCATATACGCCTATCAGGCGTGATTGGCAATGTAGGAAGATTTCAACAAGGCTTAAGCTATGCATCTCACCACGAGATTATCAAAAAAGCTTTCTCTCTTAAAAAGATCAAGGCCGTAGCTATTACCATTAACTCACCGGGCGGGAGTCCAGTCCAATCTCATTTATTATATTCTCTTATTAGAAAATTAGCCGATGAAAAAAAAGTAAAAGTTATTACTTTTGCAGAAGACGTTGCAGCATCAGGTGGATATATGCTGGCTTGTGCAGGAGATGAAGTTTATGCAAACGCTAGTTCTATTTTAGGATCGATTGGAGTTATTTATTCAGGTTTTGGTTTTCAAGAATTGATTAAAAAAGCAGGAGTAGAACGAAGAGTGCATACTGCAGGTACTAGCAAAAGTATTTTAGATCCTTTTGTAGAAGAAAAGCCGGAAGACATTCAAAAATTAAAAGCAATTCAAGAAGAGCTACATAAAGAATTTATTCTACTAGTTAAAAACAGTAGAAAAGGAAAAATTACACTAGCAGATGATAAATTATTTACAGGCGAGTTTTGGGCAGGATCCAAAGCAAAGGAACTGGGTCTTATTGATGGAATCGGAAATATGTTTCAAGTCATAGAAGATCAATTTGGAAAAGATGTTAAAGTTAAAAATTTTGAGAAGCAAGAAGGCTGGTTAAAGAAAAAATTATCTTCTAGCATGGCTAATGCAGCCTCTTCAATAGTAAGCGAATTAGAAACTAGATCTTTTTGGAATAAGTTCGGACTTTAATATGGTTGCAAAAAAAGCAAAAGTAAAAGCAAAACCTAAAGCTGTTAAGAAAGTAAAGACAGCGGCTGTAAGCAAAGAAAAGAAGCAACCTAATTTTTTAAGCTTTCAAGAAATCATTTTTAAATTACAAAAATTTTGGTCGGATCAGGGTTGTGTTATTCTTCAGCCTTACGATACAGAAGTTGGTGCAGGAACGTTTCATCCAGCGACTACACTAAGATCCTTAGGACCAGAACCATGGAAAGCAGCTTATGTTCAGCCATCGAGAAGACCCACCGACGGAAGATATGGCGAAAACCCTAATCGCTTACAGCATTATTATCAATTTCAAGTAGTGATCAAACCATCTCCAGAAGATGTGCAAAAATTATATTTAAAAAGTCTAGCTGCGATTGGAATTAATCATAAAGATCATGACATTCGTTTTGTAGAAGATGATTGGGAAAGTCCCACTTTAGGTGCGGCCGGTCTTGGTTGGGAAGTCTGGTGCGATGGTACAGAAGTTACCCAATTCACATACTTTCAGCAGATGGCAGGATTTGAATGCAAACCAGTTACTGCAGAAATTACTTACGGCCTAGAAAGATTAGCAATGTTTATTCAAGGTAAAAAAAGTGTGTTTGATATTGAATGGAATAAAGAAGGTATAAAATATGAAGCAATATTCAAGCAGGCTGAAAAAGAATTCTCTGCATATAATTTTGAACATGCCAATACAGACAATTTATTAAAAATGTTTGGTTTTGCAGAAGCTGAATGCAATGCCTTAATAGAAAAAAAACTTTGCTTGCCCGCTTATGATCAGTGTTTAAAGGCCAGCCATACTTTTAACTTACTGGATGCAAGAGGAGTGATCTCGGTTTCTGAAAGAGCAGGATACATTACCAGAATTAGAAACTTAGCTAAAGGCTGTGGCCAGGCTTGGATTAATAGCCAGCAAAAATAAATGGCTCACTTTTTATTAGAACTGTATTCTGAGGAAATACCTCATGGATTACAAATTGATACGAGAAAAAATATTGAATCTTCGTTTAAGAAAAAATTAGAAGAGTTTCATATTAACTATAAGAAGTTTTTTGTTTTCTCCACGCCAACTCGTCTTTGCGTTTCCATAGATGGTTTGCCCTCTCACTTGTCAGTTCCGTCTAAAGAAATCAAAGGACCTAAGGTAGGTTCTCCAGAACAGGCCTTGATAGGTTTCTTAAAATCAAATCAATTAGAACAAAAAGATGTGTTTGAAAAAACGATTGATAAAGGAAGTTTTTATTTTGTAAAAACCAAGCAGCAAAAAATAGACTTACAACAATTATTTTCAACCACGGTTCCAGAAATATTACAAAGTTTAAATTGGAAAAAATCTATGCGATGGGCCGACCATAATCTTTCTTGGGGAAGACCATTAAAATCTATTCTTTGCCTATTAGACAAACACACCATCAATTTTAATTTTCATCACTTATCTTCTTGTAATAAAATTTGTGTGGGAGCTATTTATGATGAAAAAAATATTACGATTAAATCTGCTGAACAGTATTTCCAAGTCTTGAAAGATAAAAATGTTGTTTTAGATCAGGACGTTAGAGAAAAAATGATCTTAAGTAGCCTCACCTCTATTTTTAAAAAATCTAAGTGCGAAGACAATCCTAACTTACGATTAGTAGAAGAGGTGACTAATTTAGTAGATCATCCAACTGCTTTAAAAGGCTCTTTTTCTGCTGATTTTTTAGTGTTACCAGAGGAATTGTTGAATCTTACTATGATGCAACATCAAAGATACTTTCCCATGAAGTCTTTAGAAACGGGAAAAATTACCAACAGTTTTATTACCATTTCCAACAACCAAGATGAAAAAAAATTAATTATAGATGGGAATGAAAGAGTGTTGCAAGCACGCTTATCAGATGCAAAATTTTTCTGGGACAAAAACAAAAGACAAAATCTTGTAAAAAATGTTTCTAAATTAAATGGTATTACTTTTTATAAAGGACTGGGTACTTTGTATGACAAAACTCAAAGAGTTAGACAGTTAGCCTCACTGATTGCTGATATTATCATAGCGAACAAAGGCGATGCTGAAATTGCAGCATCCATTTGTAAAGCTGATTTGGTGACAGATTTAGTGGGGGAGTATCCAGAACTACAAGGTGTCATTGGAAAGTACTTTGCAATCTCTCAAGGATTTAGCCCAGAAATTGCAAATGCTATTTCAGAACATTACTTGCCCCTAGGTCCGTCCGATAAAGTTCCCAAAGATAAAATTGCCATATGCGTAGCTCTCGCAGATAAGTTAGATACGTTAATTGGTTTTTTCGGAATAGGATTAAAGCCAACTAGCTCCAAAGATCCCTTTGCATTAAGAAGAGCTGTTTTGGGTGTGATTAGGATTGTGATAGAGAATAAATTATC
>FUWD013175198.1_pt1 | contig 16594 bp, 18 predicted proteins | sample 1063281 | NCBI WGS metagenome assembly FUWD01 (sample SAMEA79048168, study PRJEB19326) | metagenome | biome: marine | reverse complement strand
TAGTGTATGTCTCGTTAACTGAGAACACATCATAGGCTACCATCTCAATGATGTCATTTAAACTAGCAGCTTGTACGAGTACGACAGTTGTACCTGTAGTTGCTGTGTAGTCATCTCCCGGAACAAGCAATATACCATTCTGATATACGTCTAGGTACAAACTATCTGTGTAGGTAAGTGTCAATGAGTTTGCATCAGAGCCACTAAAGGATGTTTGCCCTGCCGTAGCTTGGTATTGAAATCTGTTACGTACTCCCTGTGAGGGCGACTTGCCTATGTATGCCATTGTTACTCCTTTGGGTACTTATCTTTAACTGCTTTTATGGTAGCTTTCCAAGCATCCACACCATTGTTATATATGTCATCAAGTTGGTCTGCCATTGATGGATATGCTTCTGCTCTGTCTCTTTGATACTTAGCATTATCATATGCAGTTTGTAACTCTTTTTGTTTAGCAAGAATGTCTGCTTCTGATATAGGCTTTGTGCCATTGCACCATTCAATTTGACTAATATCATCTCCTCTTACAACTACGTTAGCATTTGGATTTATTGCTCTTATAGATTTAATAATATTAGTCATCCTGCAATCTCCATTAATGTAATACTTGAAATCTGATTTGCATTTGTAGATGACATTCTACCACCAACTGCCATTCCCACATTTTGTGCATCTGCCATTAAAGAGTATGTTACACTTGAAGTAGAAGAAGGAGAATCTAAATGTTGTATCGTCAAATCTTGAACATCATTACCTCCTGTGTCTTGATAACTAAAACGTGTAGTTTTTACATGAGAAACCCCTGTGCCATTTCTTCCTATTTTTAAAAACCTAAACGTAGTAACAGTATCATCTACACTTACTACAGTATTAATTGTAACAAGCACCTTATTACTTGTAGAAGATGGAGTTATATCTGCTGTTATGTGAGAATTACTGAAGCTACCATTATTGGTAAAATCTGTTTTAGTATCAAAAGTAGCATTAACAACTTGCAACACAGTTCCTGAAGGCATCCCACCATCAGCTATTTTAGTTAAAGCCATTAACTACTCCCTATGCGTATGGACTATCGCCTAATAAGTCAGCATCCCAAGCTGCTTTCAATGCAGATATACTTGAAGCACTTGTAATTGCACTTGCAGCAGGAGCATTTCTAAGATTAGTCTTCTTAGTTACACTTGCAGCTTTAGCAGATGAATCATCAGCTTCCATTGCTTTCATATAAACTACATCTTCAGCATCCAATAAAGGCTTTCTTACTTCCCTTACCTTGTCCTTGAATATAGTTTTAGCTACAGCTAAGTCTTCTGAAATAGTTGTACCTGATAATGACCATGCACCTCTGAAGTGCCTGTCTGAAGGAACAGTAGCATCTGAAGCAGATATACTGTTACCATCTTTGTCTACGATGTTAGTTGTTGCCATTGGTTTCTCCTTTAAGCAGCTTCTTCATTATGCGTGGTGTTTATGTCTTCATTAATCTTCCAAGCATTTCGCCACACTCTAGTGCTTGGTAACTGTGACTTAGTACAAATGAGCATACGAGGTTTGTTGGCTTTATCATAGTCTTGCCATACATGTCTCGGTAAGTCTTTCATAATAAGATATTCTATTGCTCTTTCTTCTGTCATTGCTTCAATAGGTTTAGTGTTATGTAACAAGTAACCTCTTGTATGCTTTACAAAGTCAGGCTTTTCTTCATCCTTCTTGAGTTCCCAATAGGCTTCTACAGGGGGAAGTATGCCACCCTTTAATGCACAAGCCATCCAATTAGGGTCAGGATGTGTAATCTTTGCAGGCTCATCAGGTGTCTCAGGGTCTTCCCATACAACACAGTATTCTGTTCTGTAAGGCTCTAACTTTTCTTTTGCCCAACACAATCTATCCCAAAGATGTGTGCCTTGAAATTCTGGTGTTTCTATTGTCATTATGCTAAGTCTCCGTTTACTGTACCCGAACTGCTAGTGTCATATAACACTCTAGCGTTACTTGAAGTATAATACGCCTCAATACCAAACCCACCTGTTGTACGACTACCAGTAGTAATATCAGAACTAATAACCCCTGCTGATGTGTTGTCCTCATTACCTAGTGATATAGCGGCGTTCACAGTTGAAAATGAATTTGTATAATTTAGACCTCTGTCACCCACACCATCGTCATCTAAAGAGGAAATATTAAAACTATCGTCAAGGGCAGTTCCTACAGAATTAATATCAAACCATGCCTTCGCACTACCATTCACAACATAATCTGTATCCAAAGACTTAGCTGTTCCTGTTATCTGTCCACTTGTTGATAATGTATCAAATGCTATTGTTCCGTTTGCCATTATGCTAAATCTCCTGCTATACCAGAACTCATTGTAGAATCATCTACATTACCATTGGCATATGCACTAACTGCTTTGTAAGAACTTGTAGTCTGCACACACTGACCACCCATTTTAGGATAATTTTTATTTCCATTTGACCTATCATGGTGAGGTGAATTAAAACCACAATAAGTTGTATTACCCATATTACTAGAAAGATTTACTACAACAACAGCAGTGGATTCATCACTTTGAGAAGATGTATTAAAAGTGTCTCCTGCTGTATTTGCTCCAAAGGGTGCAGAATTTTGACCAAAAGATGCCCAGTTTTTTAATAACCCTTGCTGAATACTTGTATGTGCCGTACCCTCACCTCTAATAGTCATAGAGTTTGCACTTGCACTAACTACAGGTGTTGAGCCAATGGTTATGGTTGTTGCAGTGGACTTGCCTGTGATTGTGTCTAGGATTACTGTACTCATTGTCTAGCCTCCTATCCTATAACCACTAAATTCTCCGTAAGAACCACTAGCATAATATACACCATCAGCACTTACATTATGTCTTGCATAAATTTCTAGGTAATCACTGCTTCCGTTCATATCTATTATACTTTGCACTTGAATAGAGCCAAAAATATTAGAAGTAGAAGGTGTACTATATCTATTCATTTCAGCTACATTACTTCCATTTTTATATATTGCAATTCTAACTCCATCAATGGCATCACTACCGTAAGTAATATAAACCCTACCATAAATAAGATACTTTCCTGCAACTTGTGGTGTATATCTATAATTCGTTGTTGGGTCATAGTAACCACCAACATCATATACTTCAGAATTAAATGTAACTTTTACCCAAGTATTATTAGTCATTGCTACGTTATCTGCACCTCTAGCTAAAAACAATGGGTTGTTTGGTTGTGTAACAACACCACCACTACTAACAGTCATAGCATTTGTGCCGTTTGTGTGTGCTATGTTTTCTACTTTTAATGTACTCACGATATCACCAACCTTCCACCACTATTGACAGTCAATGTAACACCACTATCTACTGTAAAGTCTCCAGTAACTTGTGCATTTTCTGTGGCTAGTATAGTTGTGTCTATTGTTAAGTTCTGTGAGTTAGTTCTAAATATACCACCTGTCTTAAAGTTACCTTTGTTTTCTGCTGCAGGTGTTACACTTCCTGCTGATAACTCAAGAAAGTATACAAAGATATTACCTGTGCCACTTGAGGGTGCTGCACTAAATGTCAATGTTGAGCCATCAGGTACAGTGTAAGCTGCACTATCTTGCACAACACCATCAACACTTACAAGTATCTCTTGTACTGAACCTACTGTTCTTCCAAGTGCAAAGGTTGTATCAGAACCATCACCATTAAATCTTACAACAGCAGGTGGTGCTTGGAAGTTAGCAGGTACAACATTTCCAATATATGCCATTCTATCTCCTATTCACTAATAGTATCAACTGCTGAGACAACAACATCAAGTGAATTTGTTACACTTGACTTTGCTCTTAGTTTATCACCTGATTGTAGTATTATCTTTGAACCACCATCTATTAACTCTAATGCACCACCAACAGGTATAGGTGCAGATTTAATGAGGTAAGCTGTTACGTTATCACTATTGTCAGTAATAGCTACGTCTACAGTAATCTGTGATGTATGTATATTAGCCATCCTTATACCAACTATTGCATCATCACTATTTGATGTAGCTCTTATATCTGCAAGAGATGTATCTATGTTAGCTGTAAGGGTTCTTTCAAAATCTTGTGCCATTTCTTTTTCCTTTTATATAATTATACTCGGTTTCGCTTTATTTGTCAAGTAAAATCTTATTATAATGCTATTGCCATTGCTGTGGCGAAGCCTTTACTTGCCGAGCTTCCTGCGGCATATGTTTTTAAGTCAGAAGCAGGTATCTGCTTTGTAGTTGTTCCATCTATTACTATGAAGGCATCTGCATCATCCACTGTAATAGAGGATGTTGATTTAGCTGAACCATCTAGTAAGTTTAATTCTGCTGCAGTAGAACCTACATTAGTACCACCTATATCAAGTGTAGTCATAGAGACTTCACCTGCTACTGTAACAACACCATCGGCTAGTGTCATTAGGTCTGTATCATCTGTGTGACCTATTGTAGTTCCATTAACTATGACATTGTCAACTGTTAATGTTGTTAGTGTGCCTAATGATGTTATGTTAGATTGAGCTGCACCTGTAACTGTAGCAGCCGTACCACTCACGTTACCTGTTACGTTACCTGTGACTGCACCTTCAACATTAGCTACTATTGTACCTGCTGTACCTGAGAATACTTCAGAAGAATTAGTTGCATCAGGTATAAATGTAAATTTACCTGCACTGTCATCAAATCCAAAGAAACCTACTTTAGCTGCAGAACCTGTATGGTATCTAAACTCAATACCTCTATCTTTATTATCATCTGAACCCGGAGCAGAATCACCACCTAGAGTAAACACAGGGTCATCTACAGTGGTGGTTGTACTATTCACAGTAGTGGTAGTACCATTGACTGTTAAATCGCCACCCACAGTCACTGCACCTGTCGTAGTAATAGTATCTATGTAAGCATCTTTCCAGCGTACAGAATCACTACCTAAGTCTACATCACTATCTGCTTGAGGACCAAAGATATTATCACCTACATATACTTGCTCTACATTTGCGGCATAAAAGTGTATCTCATTCGCTGTCTCAAAGTCTATCTTTGTTTCATCATCTTCACCAATCTTTATATCTGTTGCAAGTAAAGATGTAATACCTGTCTGTGCTGCATCTATTGCAACGTCTATTGTGTTGTCAGCATCTTGATATGTAACAGTAACACCTGATTCAGTATTACTTGAGAACATAGCTCCTGCTGTATCAGATATAACTTCAGCTAAAGCAACACCACCAACTGTTATAGCATCTGCTTCTAGTGTTCCATCAAAGTCACCATCTACAGCATCTATATTACCTTTAAAGATTGTAGCACTTACTGTACCTGTACTTGGATTGTAAGAAAAGTCTCCATCAGATTCTAATCCAACATTACCTGTTGCAGAAGCATCCTCTATGAATGTTATTAAGTTTTCTTCATTTGTATTCTCATTATCAGCGACATTAACATGATTTGCATTTGTTGCTGTTGTAACTGTTGTTCCTGCTATCACTGTAGCTAAGGCTGTACCATTAACTGTAATTGCATCAGCTTCAAGTGTACCATCAATGTCTGCATCACCACTAACATCTAGTGACCCTGCATCTAATTCACCTGATAGAGTTATGTTTCTAAATGAGGATACATCTTTGTTTGCATCTACTGTAACTGTTTTACTTGCAACGACTGTACCTACAGATGCACCTGTGTCATTGTAGTTAAGTTCTGCTGCTGTAGCACTAACTGCTGTACCATCTATAGATAAGGCATCTGTCTCTAATGTACCGTCAATGTCTGCATCACCTGATACATCTAATGAACCTGCATCAAGCTCACCTGTCAATGTAATGTTACGTAGACTTGCTATATCCTTGTTGCTATCAACTACTAGTGCTTTACTTGCTGTTACTGTACCTGCTGTTACACCATCTAAAAATAATAGTTCTGTAGAAGACAAAGTATTACCACCTATGACAACACTGCCACCTACAGTTAAGTTGCCTGATACATCTACTGCACCATTTATGTCAACAGTTGTGGCTGCTATTTGTACTTCTGTGTCTGCGACAATATCAAGTTGTCCATCGGCACTTGAATTGATGTATATAGCTGTGTCTCTGAATTGTAGCTTCTCTGAAGAAGCAATAAGTATGTCATCACTAAATTCAAAATAATCCTCGTCTTCCATCCATTTTAATTCACCATCATTACCATTTGCATTAAATGTAATGACTATGTCTGCATCTGTTGAACCATCACCAAAACTAAGCGTATTACCTAGTAGGCTAGTAATAGGTCCACCTTCTGCTGTAGTACCATCGTGTGTATGTCCTGTGCCTGATGCAAAGGCAGCTAATATCTGATTAAACTCATCATTGGTATGAGCAGCAGTTATTACGTCTCCATCTGTGTACGAGGACTGTCTTGTATATGTAGCTCCCATTAACGTCTAGCTCCTAGTTGATATTCTAATTGAAAACCTTTAAGTGAGTATGGAGCACTTCCTGTGCCATCCGTAACTCTTAAAGCAACAGCAAATCCTGAACCTTCTACTGCTTGTCTAACTAAAGGTTGTGATGCTCCACCATATGTAGGCACTCCATAAACTGATGTACCATATATAGCAACAACATCTTCTGAATCTAGTGGATATGCTGCAGGTCTTGGTGCATCTTTATCCTCGTAGTCATATCTTAAAAATAAGTCTGCATCTATGGCTGCTTCAGGCTTATAGTTTATAATAACCCTTTGCATATGTTTTCTTATTCCGGGGTCATTAAATGTTAAGTCAGGACTTCTATATTTACCTGCTATATTAACACCATTAAATGTATTGCCTACTTCTTGCCTATATATAAAGCCATCTGCGTATCCACCATGTAAAACAATGACATCTCCATCATCTACGAAGTGGTCAGTACTAGCAGGTTTTATTCCTCTAATCTCTGCAAACTCAAACTTCTGTCCTCTAAGTGAACATATGATACCTTTAGTTTGATTATCTACAGTACCACTTTTAGTAAAGAATATTCTATACTGTGTCTTATCTGGTATTACTATACTGTCAAACTCTGATGCACTAGCTATGTTTTCATTAAATATAGACTGCACGTTAGAGCTTATAGTACCCAATTCCACGTCACCAATTCTCGCTGTACCTGCAATGGTTCTTAAACCATCAGGACCTAAGAATATTAAGTCACCTGCAAATTCTTGGATTGTATCACCGTTGATACATCCTATGTCTCTTGTTATGTCTGTCATTGCAAAGTCAGTTACAGACGAACCTGCTAATTTAAATATTCTATTCTCACAAAACACAAACAAGTTATCACGGAAAACCTTGATGCCTGTTATGGTATCATCAACTTTGATACTACCTGAACCTGAACCACTAGAGAAGTTGTCTTCATCAAATGGCTTACTAAATACTAATTCCTGTGGAGTACCTGACATGCCTGAATAAAACATGTGGTCTCTAAAGGATGCTACGTGTTTAGCACCTGCAACAGCAGACTCTGAAACATCTGAAGCTGCTAAGGAAGAGTTAAATATAGTCGGTGCATTAGCACCGTCAACAACTATAATCTTATCTGTGTTATCGTAGTTATATCTCTCAAATCTATACTTTAAAGCACCTGTTCTGCCACTGTCTCTGCTAGTCCATGATGAACCACCCGGAGTTGCACTATATATACTAGTACCTCTAGCAGCTAACACGACATTACCAAAGGTTGCAACCATAAGTACTTTTTCTGTAGCAGATGCTGTCTGTGGCACAACTGCTGTTACATACTTAGAGTATCCATTTATTCTTCTGTAGCCACCTGTTATGTCAGGCTCAAAGTTCTCTAACTCTAATGCTTCACCCGGTTGCATCATAAAGGTAGACTTGTTTAGTACTAACCCACCTTCACAAGTAAATGCTGAAGGTACTGTTTGAGATTCATCTGCCATTATAATGCCCTAATATCTACACTACCTGAGTTATATACTCCTGTTCTTGGTATATAGGTTGAACGTAAATATGAAAACTTATTTATTAATAGTGTTTGCATATTCTTTATGCCTTGTTCAAATCTTTGCATGTTAAGTTGATATTGTTGTGTCTCACCTCTATACTGATATACAAAGGCTGTAGCACCATCTACAATTACAGGTGCAAATCTGTCAGGTATAGTTGTCGTATCACCATGTGCTGATAAATCAGTAGGAAATGTATAGTAGTCAAACTTTATTGCATATGTTTTATTTGGAAATGGATATAGTAGATAGTTATTGTCAGGTGTTCTTACTACGTATTCAGGAACACCACCTCTACTAAATTGTGCTACCGTGACACCACTAGCTATTGAAGCTGCTGTTGTACTTGCTGCACCCCTTGTGCAACCTGTAAATGTTGTACTTGTAGTACCTGTATAAGTAATTGTTTCATTACCTATAACTATAGTACCTGCACTATCAAACCCTGTAGTACTTGCAACAGTTATAGTTGTTACACTATCTGTGTGCGTTGTACTAGTTGTTGTACTTTCTATTTCATCTTCTTGATTTACAACTCTATTTATATAATCATTGTAATCAAGTAGTCCTAACTTATACCCACTATTACCTAGAGAACTATCTTTGACTATTCTAAATGTATTATAGTCTACTGTCTTAGTAGAAGCAGGTAAACTATATCTAACCACACCTGCTGTCAGTGTCTGAGTAGCAGTAGCATGATTAAATGGGTAGTTAAACTCTCGCTGATTAATAAACCTTATTGATTCATTAACTGCGTTTTGGCATTGAACTTGTATACCCCTAGCACTAGAAAAAGTTGACGAAGTTAATGCAACCTCATTCAACCTTGCTATTACTTTATTTGTTAGTGTTAGGTAAGTCTCTGCCATAATAATTCCTGTAAAGATAAGAGAGCAAGTTGCCCTGCTCCCTTATATATGATTTAAGCTAAAGTGTCTCTGTCAACTTCGTTGGCATTGAAACCGTCACCACCCATGTCACTGACATCGGCTAGTACTGCGTATACTCTTATCTTACCTGCTGAGAAGGTTGCACCATCTCCTGCAAAAGTAAGGTCAAGTGTATCTGCTGTAGCAAGAACAACATCTGCTGATACTGTTACACTTGGAGCATAAGCCAAGTCTGCAGCACCGTCAATGTCAAATGCAGTTACATATTCATCTGCATCTGCTGCTCCTAAAGTTGCAGTAGCATTAGTACCTGTATTCATAGTAGCACTCTCAACAACTTGAAAACCTGCTGCAATTATTTTAGTATTTGCAGGGATTGTCAAACATTGAACTACGTCACCTGATGAACAATCGATTGCTTGTGCAGTAAGGTCAATAGTTTTTGTAGTTGATAAGGTGCTCTACCTCTTGAGCTATTACCGTGGGCAGGTAATAATAAACTTGTAATTGTAGCCATTGATTACTCTCCCTTTACGCTAAGTGATAAGCGGCAGTACAGATTGCTTCAGGGCGAAGAATCTTTCTACCATATAAATGCATACCACGAACAATATCAGCAAAAGAATCAGGGTCTCTATAAGTCTCTGTCTTGTTGATTTGCTCGGCAGTAGCTATTGATGAAGAGTGACCAGCAACAATAATACCAAAGTTTGTAGAACTATTAGTACCTGTATTAGAAGGTCCTGTTCCTAAACTTGGAAGGTTATTGGATTGATACACTTTAAATCCATGAAGGTTATTAAGAATTAAACCATTCTGTAGTCCTGAACCACCAAAGTCTGCATCGAACAATCTTGTGTCCTCATCCTTTAGTACTTCAATAAATACAGGGTCTAATACTAACCATCTACCATTAGTGTCAACATTTTGTTGGTCTAATAGTCTTGACATTCTAGCAATCACTGTCAATGGGTTTCTATCTCCATTAGCAGGAGCAGCAGTAGTAGCTCCACCTGTTCTTGGTAAGATAGCTACAGCATCTCCAGCAGAACCACCGAAGTCTTCAGCATCAATTTTCATTGAAGATAAGAGTTCGTCAGAACCGGCTGTTGAAACAGCTACACTACCATTAGTAGTTGTATTAGCTGTGTCTGGAGCACCATGTATAGATGATTGCTTGTAACCTGACATATAACCAAGTACATCTTGGTCAAATTGGTCGGCTAGTCTATAGGCTGCTCTATCAGATGCTAACTGTTGAAAGTTAACGTGTGAATGAGCTTCCTCAATATCATCCACTTTAAATGCAAAGTAATTAGCTTTGTCAATATTAAGTGAAAATTCTTCGTCATCAAGGTCTTGAGGAGTAATAGTAGTTCCTCTCTCATATGCCTTAACTGTTATTTCTGGTTCTTTGATAACCTTAACGGAATCGCCCATATTAGCAATCTCACCGAAGTAATCATTATTAGTGATTGCATCAACGATAGATGACTTACGGAACGCAAGTTGCACCTGTTTGCTGTAAATAATAGGACTAAAATTACCGTTAGGTAGATTACCATAACCAGCTGCTGCTGAAAATGCCATTTTAATCTCCTTAAACATTTATCAAATGTACACGGAATGTGTACTATATAGTTTTAGTCATTTACTTTATAAGGACCATTCATGCGTTGAGGTTGTACGTAGGATAGCGATTCCTGTGTAGGCTCACATAATTGGGTAATCTCTAAAGTTAGGGTAGTAGTATAACATAAGTATCCAAACATGGGGTTATGTTATACCTTTAGTTATGTATAGTTATATACATAAATTCTTTGTTGTCAACTTTATTTTTAATTTATCTAGCTGAACCAGATACATCGTACACAAAGTTACCTGACCTGATTGCTTCCATTATTGCATCAGCTTGTTTCTCATACTGTGAAGAGGACATTTTCTGAACCTGTGATTCAAGTATTTTTTTACCAGAATCTGTTGCATCAACTTTAGTGCGTGTAGCTTTTGCTCCAACTTCCATAGCAGCACCCTTATCACTCTTTGTTGTAGTCTTCTTACCAAGTCCTTTGTCTGCTTTGTAGAGGTCAATGGCTCTTGCAGCTGACCTTGCATCATTGTCATTCTCATATAGTGCTTCCTGTACCCATTTTGGTTGTTCATCTGCCCATTCATGGAAGTCATCACTGTCTCTAATATCACCAAAGTCAGGATGCATCCTCATTAGTTCTGCTTCAGCTTTTTCTTTTTGTGCATCAGCAGACATCTCATCAATTTTCTGTAGTCTACTTTCCAAGTCTGCTGACTGTTCTCTTGCTTTCTTCATAGCAATAGTCTCAACAATTTTAGCTACATCAGGATAATCTTTTGCCCATGCTTCTATATCAGCATCAGACTTAGGTAGTTTCATTTCTTTTTTAGTAGCACTCTCTAGTTGTCCTTTTAACTCATCGAGTTGTTTTTGGAATTGCTTTTCTTTTTCTTGCGTGTGCCTTCTTAAATCACCATATCGTTTCTTAAAAGTTTTTTCTTCAGCAGTAGTCGGTTCTTCTTCACTCGGAGTTTCCTCTTCGCTAGTCTCACCTGTACCTTTTTGCTCCTCAACGAGCCTTGCAAGTTCTTCTTCATCTCGCTTTACTCTTTCTTCTTGAGAATATGGTCTATTCATAAACATTGCTTTTTTAGGTGTAGCATCTTGCACCATTTCTTTAGTAGCTTCTTCAGCCATTAGTTTTCTCCTTTGGGGTTATCGTAGCCATTTATTGTTATTGTTGGGGGATAAGTAGCCATTATATCACGACTTATTAATTAAGTCAATGAATTAATTGTGGATTATTAACGTGAAGCTAACCCACCTCGCTTCATCTTCTTAACTTTAGGTTTTCTTTTTGCAAGTCCACCTTGTTTAAATACACCTTCAGTGGCTGCACCACCCGGACCTCCACCCGGAGAATCGGCATCACCTGTTGAACCAACTCCTGTGCTATCATCAGCAGTAGATACACCACCTCCTGATGGTGAACCTGCTGTAGCACCCGGACCTGTAGAAGTTCCTATACCTGTAACATCTGTTTCTATTCCTATAGTTTGTGAACCCACACCTCCTGTTGTTCCTATACCATATCCACTTTTAGGGTCATCAAAATTAACAGGGTCAGTAACATCAATACTTGTAAATGATGGATTACCTCTGTCTGCTCCCTTTTCTGCATCCATAGTGTTCATACCTCTTACAACAGCCTGTGCTTTTTTATTTCCTTGCTTGGCTTGTTCTCTAGCCATTCCCGGACTGCCATAGTAACCTAATGAATGTGCCATACTCATATATCCTAATGCGGCAGTAGGACCAGAATAAGCTGCGTCAAGACTATTACCTCTGCCACCTGCATCATAAAATACACCATTCATCATTTGACCCGGATTTGTTCCAATTTCTATTTGTACATCCTTATTACCACGACTTGTATAGCTTGGTGCTATACCATACTCTCTTTGAATATCTCCTATAGTAATACCAGCAATACCACCACGGGATTTGTCTTCTGTTCCTGTAACTTTTCCACCAAACATGGCAGTGTTAATAGCATTTTGTTGGTCTATTCCTGCTAAATTTGCATCCATAGGGTCATCCATATCATAACTTGCTGGATTATATCCAAAAGCACCTGTTATAGCATCTCTAGCTGCCATGTCAGGTTGACCTATCTGACCTAATATATCCATAGGATTTAGAGTTTTTTGTCCATACATTTTACCTGCTAATACACCCGGAACTACTGCAGCACCTAGTTGTTGCATACCTTTAGATAATCCAGTATAGCCATATGAAGTTTGCAGTGCACTTTGAACAGCATTAGCTCTATCTATAGAATTCATATTTCCTAGATTCTGTGCTACTTTATCAGGTGTTTGATTTGCAAAATCAGTACTTACAATAGAGTTATCTAATCCTCTAACTTGACTTGTACCTGATAATACATTATCGTCTCCACCATCTTGTTGGTCTTGTCTTACAGTTGTACTTTGTACAGTAGGCTGTTTTTCAGGAGTAATTTCTGTTTCTGCTGTATATTTAGTGTAACCTTCAGGTATAGGATATATAGGCTTACCATCTACAAATGGTATAAATAATTTTTGTCCTGCATCATTTCTGTATTCTATTGTTTCTCTTTTGCCACCCACTGTAGGCATTAATGTGGAAAAAGATGGAAAGGTCTGTTGTTGCTGTAATCCTGCAACAGGTTGAACTTGTGTTTCTCCACTAGGAACAAAAGGTTGAAAGGGTGCAGTTGATTGTTGATAGTTTTGGAAGTAAGAAGGTTGTGTAGCAATGTTAGTAGGAACTTGGTATGTACCTGTAGAATTAGTAAAACCACCTACTGCCATATTTTTAGTTTCAGTCATTGGTCTTGTTGTTATTGGAGGTAACTGCCCACCTATCATAGATATAGGCATAGGCTTACCTGCTACCATTACGTAGCCACCTTCAGCCATTTCCTGTGGTTGGTCTTCATCTTCCATGTCTAAGTCTTCTAAACTAAAAGGCATTTCATCAGGAAGTGTAGCTTCTTCACTATTACCCATCTGACCCATCGCTTCCATTTTAGCTAGACCTGCCTTAGCTTCATCACGTAATTCCATTATCTTTTCTAAACCATGAAAGCGAACTACGTCAGCAGGTAAAACAAATTCACCTTCACTTAATTGTGCAGGTATGTCATCTCTTACTTCTTCTCGTGTAGAACCTGTAGGTACATCATTGCCTGATACTTCATCAATCATACCACCTTCATCTTTGAGACCACCGTTATCAAACATTTCCATTTGTTTAGGCATACCACCTTTATTAAGTTCATTTAAAGTAGCTACTGCTTCAATCTCAGGACCTGTAAGATTTCTACCTGTCATTACATCTTCAGGTGTACGACCTCTACGATATAGTTCAGTCATAAGGTCATTTCTTGAAAGTTGAGTTAAGTCAGAATCTTTGACTCCAACTTTAGATTGCTCACCTTTTTGTATATCTTTGTCCTTTGTCTTATTTGCCATTTACTTCATCCCTTAATAACTTTAATCTGCTAAGCGTAGCTATTGCTCCTTGTGCTCGGTGAAGCATAACTACATTATCAGTCTGCTCAAGTATCTTATGTTGCTTTATAATTAATATATCTATATAATCATTGAAGCTGTTCAGTAGCTTGAGGTTGTTCACCAACGGCTTCAGTTGGCTGATTACTTGGTTGTGGTTGTTGTTGTCCATTTTGAGGTGTTCCTGTAAATCCTTGTTCTCCCGGAGTTGGTGCTATTCCTGTACCTATTGTACCACCACCTGCTCCTGTAGGGTCTGCTGGGTTAGCTCCTGCTGGGGGTTGTTGTCCTTGATTGCCTTGCATACCTTTTAGAATTTCAGCTTGCAATGCTGCTTCATCCATATTGTTTGTAACCTTATCTGGGTCAAGACCCATTGAGGTTGCAATCTCTCTAATGATATATTGAAACTTAGCGAATGGTGCAAGAGGTTGGCTACTTGCAACTTGTAAGAACTGCATTAGTCTTTGTGACCTTACTTCATTAGCCATCAAGCTTTCAGTTCCACGAGCTTTTACTTCTAAGTCTCCTTTGATACTCTTATCAAAATCAAACTGCATATTAAATCTAAAGAAACCTTCACCTAAAGGTTTAAGTAAATAATCATCTACGTTCTTAATAACTGTTTTAATACTGCCACTTGCGGCATTCATTAACATAGATATACCTGATGCAGTTCTACCTACTCCTGATACTCCTGTTTGTCCATGAGAGAATGAAGGCAAGCCTGTGCTTTCATCTGCAAGCTGTCTAGCCTTATCAAATAACTGTAAGTTTTCCTGTGAAACATTTGGAAACTTCGTACCAAAGATAGCTTGACCCGGAGCACCACCCTGTCTTCTAAACACTTTACCCGGATATACAGATAAGTCTTGCCCCGGAACTAAGTTAGTTTCATCTACCTCTATAAGTAAGTTGCCTGATAATACAGCATTATCTACAGACATTCTCATAAAGCCATTCATAAGTGTTTGTGTATCATCCATGTTCTCTGCTATACCTACACCAAAAAATGAATAAGGGTTTAATTCATATGGTGCAGCCATATAAGGTATCTTTGCTGGTTTAAATGGGTTAAGTACCATACGTAGCAATTTACCATTACAAATCCATATGTTTGCTTGAAGCTCATCATATTCCTTTAATTCTTTAGGTATATCAATCTCATTGTCAATTAATAACTCGGTATCACACATACCCCAATATTCTAGTACTTCAAATCTATCTATACCACTATCAGGAGAGTAGTCAGATAAATCATCTTCCCAATATTTTCTTACATAGTTTTCACCTGCTGCAATAGCTTCATCTATAACAGCACCTCTAAAGAAAGGTCTCTTCTTTAATCCACGTAACTGTGTTCTTGACATCTTGTGTCTTTCAATTACATACTGTGCTTCATCCATATTGGCAGCATCAGGGTCAGGAAAGAAGTTCCATACAGATACGTGATTTAATTGAGGTACAGTTTTAAAGATAGGATTATATTCACCTTCGTCATCCCAATTAGGATATTCTTTATCTGCGGCAAAAGGTCCTTTCATTACACCTGTACCAAACAATGCCATTTCAAATGCTGTGCTTCTTAGATGTTTAGATGCACTAGACTCTTCTAGTTGGTCGTGTATTTTCTTCTGCATTTGTTTTGCAGCTACCATAGCAGGACTAAATGTAACTGATGAAGGAGTCTGTCCTACACCTTCTCTTAAGTTATCTATGTCTTGTAGCTTCTCTGTGAGAGGTCCTAGTTTGTCTTCTAGTGTTTGGGCAGTAGCACCTGCTGGTAACTCTTTACCATCACCAGTAAAGCCATATGGGCTGCCTAGGGCAGGGTTGTCTCTAAGCTGTTCAGGTTCTTTAGGGTCAAAGCTAACATCACCTACTACACCATCAGGTAATTCAGTAGGTTCTATACTTATAGGAAATTTACCACCTGCAAATAAAACGTCAGCTATTTGACCATAAGCAGCAAGTGTTTTTGTTTTGGTAACTTTAATAAACACACGTGACTTTTCAGCTTCTGTAAATTGTACATCAGAACCATATAAACCTCTATAATTTCTGTAAGCTCTTAGCCATCTTTCTTCATCATTACTTCTATAATCTTCTGACCTTTGATATTTTTCAGATACAAAGTCAACCATACTACTTACTTGAATATCATCAACTATACTTTCTTCAGTATCTTCTAATGCTATTGCCTTGTCTTCCATTATAATTTCTTCTTCAGCCATATTGTTTTCCTTTAATATCCAAATGTAGAGTCTGCTATTGGCATACTTCTCTTAGGACCACCCATAGGGTCATAATCAAATATACTAAATCTTGGTCGTGACATTATACCATATCGTAAAGCATCGTACAAGTGGTCTTCTGAATGTGTGTCAATATCTTCAGGGTTCTTTTTATCAATAGGTAATGCAGGTAACTGTGCTGTTATATTAGTACACGTATTAAAAAATACTAATCTAGGTTCTTCTGTAAACTCATCTACCTGTAATCGCCTATGTATTTCATTCTTTCCTGATACACGACTACCTTTACTTCTATCTGAAGGTCTCCAACGACACCCTCTCATAATCATCT
>FUWD013022624.1_pt1 | contig 16600 bp, 16 predicted proteins | sample 1063281 | NCBI WGS metagenome assembly FUWD01 (sample SAMEA79048168, study PRJEB19326) | metagenome | biome: marine | reverse complement strand
CAGCATGTTTCTCGAACGGTTGTATACCTCAAAGACGTCGGTCCCATCGACTTCTGCAGCACGTAACCCAAAGGTTTCTGCCCTTCTTTCGAATTCCAGTGTGGCACTGGCACGATCAAGGCGGGTTCCCATTCCATATTCATTGTTGATGCATACAAACATGACGGGCAATTTCCAGAGCGCAGAGAGGTTCATGCTCTCATAGAGAATCCCCTGCTGCATTGCTCCATCTCCAAAAAATGCAATTGCTGCATTGCCGTTGTGTTTCATCTGGTAGGTCAATCCTGCACCAACCACATGGCTGATGCCGCCTCCAACGATTGCATTCGCTCCCAAATGACCAAGACCCATATCGGCAATGTGCATCGACCCGCCTTTACCCCTGCAATAACCACTGGATTTGCCAGCGATTTCAGCCATCATCCTTTTCGGGTCAGCACCCCTTGCCAGGAAAATCCCATGACCCCGATGATGGGTCGTGAATCCGTCACCTTCGCGCATCGCCCCCATCACTCCGACGGCTCCGGCTTCTTCGCCAATCGAAAGATGAAGCATCGACCCCGCGGTTCCTCCCTGAACAAAGAGTTCACTGACTCGTTCCTCAAAGGTTCGGACACGAACCAATTGCCGGAAAAAACGCAAAGCCTGCTGTTTTTCAGGATGATCAATCACTTAAAATTTGTTGGTTTTTTGATTTCTGAATATTGGATTAATTCACAGAGATAGAACTCCTACCTAAAAGAAAAGCATCCCATTTTTATGGGATGCTTTTTCCTATAATAACATCAGACTTTATAACCTAATTTTCTAGCACCACTTAGAAAATTGGTATACTGACGTTTTTGGCTATCAATTCCTAATTTCTGCACAATTTTAACCCATTCTTCTGCAGCTTCATCGAGAGCCTGTTTTGAAGACAACTGACCATTCACTGCTTTGGAAATATTCCTACCTAATGCATCTGCATATTGAGGTGTTCCTTCCCAGTAAAATTGTGGGTAGCCAACTTCAATATTTTTCAAACCACCATCCAAATGAGAACGTGCAGTTTCAAAAGTCTGGTAAATTCCAGCATTGGTTGACCACAGATCATTATCGGTTCCCCTTTGGGGATTGGGTGCGAGATACTTTCTAGCAGCATCGTCCGTGTAATGGGAACGACCAAAAGGATCCGAACCACAATATTCATCTGCAACAATTTCGTCTGAAACAGATGGATGAGACATTCTATAAAGATAATAGAAAGCAGCATCCTTCTTGTCCTGGGGAATATTTTTAGGGATCGATCCTGTTCTACACCACAATGATATGGCCTTGTGATTGATTGATCCGTCAGGTTGTTCCCAACCAGGTACAATATCAGCACCTTGTTGTTCAGCTCTTTCCATGCCTTGTTGCTGGACAGTAAATTCAGCAAGGTCAATCCACCAAACAGACATGACATCTGCTCCAGATTGCCAGCGTTGAATGCTTTGTCCTAAATCCATTGATTTTCCTCCAGGTCCGCTAAAATCGATGATGTTTTTATACATATCGAGGGCTTCAATCGCCCCATCAGAGTTAATTCCAGGATTCATGTTTGCATCAAAATAATTAACTCCTTTCCCTGCAGCAATATCCATCCAAAATCCCCAACCAAAATTAGGTGGATTGACAACCATTGAAGTCCCATAAACACCCTGACTAGATAACTCTTCTGTAAAAAATTGAGTGCAATCTAAAAATTCAGGCCAAGTTTTTGGGACCTTCAATTCACGCTGAAAACGCTTGGAATACTTTTTTTGAAGACCTGAATCATTAAAGAAATTTTTTCGATAATGTAAAACATGGATATCTCCATCCAGCATTATTCCATAAGTCTTTCCATCCCATTTTGTATAAAATTCTCCATAGGCAGGCATGACCCAATCCAAGTATTCTTGAGCACTTGGATACTGAGCAAAATAATCATCCAGTGGTTCAAGTTGACCCGTTTCTGCAAATTGCCCAAAAAACAAATCTGGATATTGAACCCAATCAAATCGTGGCTTTCTTGATAATAGCTGAGGCAGGACTTTGGCAACCGTATCTCCACCACCATAAAGTTCTCTACTTTTAATGCTCACTCCAGCATCCTTTTGGAACGTGGGAGATAACCATAAGGGCGCATGTAACCAGTTGTTATCCTGGAAATATGTCAATTCAATATCTTTAAAACGTCCATTAGGCGGAAGTATTTTGTTGTGCCCTCCAGCAGCTAGTTTTTCTGGAAGCATTTTATTTGCAGCCAATGCGCCGGCACCTGCAGCTGCACTTTTTAAAAATTTACGTCGTGTTAAATGAGAGAAAGCACCCATATCAACTCCTATATTGAGATTGAGATTCCAGGTTTTCCCGGATCAAATAAACTCCTTTCAATTGAAACGCAATAAACAGACGAAGGAAAAAATATCACGTTTCAAGGAGTTTCCATAACCAATTCCTCCGTCTCAGGATGAAATACCATTACATCTTTTGGATGGTAATAAACAGTCATTGTATCACCTTTATTCAAGTTCCTTTGTGGGTATGAAAGAACTTTATAATGGACACCGTTTGATTCTATTTCAAGTATACTTCGCTCACCTAAAAATTCATTGATTAATAATTGACCTTTTACGCTTTTCCCGCCAACAAGTGGTTCAACACTTAGATTTTGCGGTCGTATCCCTATAGTCGCTTCACTGATTTTAGCATTATTCATCGCATTTATGGATTCCTCATTCAGAAAGAAATTCAGACTATCACCAACTTTCATCTGGCCTTGATCTTCTTCTCCATTATATTCAGCATCCATAAAATTAGTGGCTGGTTCACCAATAAAATCAGCAACAAACCGGTTTTTGGGTTGATGATAAAGACTGTTCCTATTCCCAAATTGTTGAAGTTCGGAATTTGCCATAACCGCAACTTTATCGGATAAAGCAAGGGCTTCCATTTGATCATGAGTCACATAAATCATCGTTTTTTTTAGGTTTTGATGAATTTTCTTTAACTCAAAAAGCATTTTGAATTTTAAGTGTGCATCAAGATGACTCATGACTTCATCTAAAATGAATACTGCAGGATCTCTGATTAATGCTCGCCCTAAAGAAATTCTTTGCTGTTGGCCTCCTGATAATTGACCCGGTTTTTGATTCAACAGATCAGAAATCTGAAGCATTTCAGCAATTTCGTTTACTTTTTTGTTCTTATCGATGATTCAATGTTTCTTACTTCTAATGGAAAAGATAAGTTTTCAAAGACAGTAAAATTGGGATACAAGGCATATGATTCAAAAGCCATTGCCACATTACGTTTTTCTGGAGTCATTTCGTTCATCACCTCATCACCGAACATGATCGTGCCTGAAGTAATTGATTCAAGCCCGACAATCATCCTCAAGGTAGATGTTTTCCCGCAACCAGAAGGTCCTAATAAAGCAACAAATTCTCCATCTTGAATTTCCAGGTTCAAATCCTTTACTGCATGGACTTGATTTTTACCTGGATTATAAATCTTATTTAAATTTTTTATCTTTAATGTTGACATGATTATGGAATCAGATTCACACCATTATTGAGATCAAAATAATTGAAGGTAGAAGGGTCAATCCGTATTTTAATATTTTCATCATGATCATACTTGTCTTCCGGATCCGTTAATACTGTAAGTTTTTGACCAACAACAGATGTTATCATCACGCCATAGGCACCTAATGCTTCATAGACTTCGACCATTCCATTTAGTTCCAAACTATTATCTTCACTGCTTTGATCTCCATTCACCACTTTGACAAATTGGGGCCTTATACCTAATGTACATTTAGTTATATTTTTCTTTTAAGGTGTTCCCAATGATTTAAATCAACAGGTAATTTCAGACTTCCAGCAATCGCCGATGGCTTTTCTGCTTCCTCAATTAAATCGATTTCCAATGAGTTGATACTTGGTTGTCCTAGATGCTGTGCTACAAACAAAGAATTGGGTTTTTCGTAGATTTCATGGGCTGTTCCTATTTGGACCAAACCCCCGTTTCCCATGACCCCAATCCTATCACCAAGTGATAGGGCTTCTGCATAATCATGAGTCACATAAACGGTGCTAACTTCTCTAAGAGCTTCCAGGGTATGAAATTGAGTTCGAAGTTCAGCTCTGATTTTTGCATCAAGATGGCTGATTGGTTCATCCAGGAGAAAAACACGGGGATGAGCGGCCAAAGTTCTTCCAAGAGCAGTTCTTTGTTTTTGGCCCCCTGAAATTTCGTGTGGTTTCCTTTCCAATAATCCATCAATCTGCAGTAATTCAGCAATTTCATAAACTCGACTACGAATCAACGAATCCTCTTTTTTTAACGCTTTAAGTGGGTTAGCAATGTTCTCAAAAACTGTCATATGGGGATAAAGTGCATAACTTTCGAAAGTCATGGCAACATTCCTGTTATAAGGAGGAACATTCGTCACATTATCACCTTCGATAAATATCTCTCCTTCATCCAATTTTTCTAATCCTGCAATACATCTTAATAATGTCGTTTTTCCTATACCCGAAGGTCCCACAATTACAAAAAATTCTCCTTTATCAACTTTCAACGAAAGCCTATCGATGACAGGATGATCAAATCCTTTACAAATTTTATTCAACTCAAGATGCACCATGCTAACCTTTCACAACACCCAGTGATAATCCTCGTACCATATACCTTCTCAAAATAATAAACATGCCTACTGGAGGAATCATTGCGACCATTGAAAAAGCCATAACTAAATTCCAAAGTGTTTGACTTCCCTGGGTGAATGAGGGTATGTGGACTGGAAAAGTTTTTACAGTAGTACCTGTCAGAAGATTAGCAAATAAATATTCATTCCATGCAAAAATCCAACACAACATTGCTACGGATATCATTCCTGGAAAAACTAAAGGAAGTGTAATCTTAAAAAATGTCTTTAATGGGGTATAACCGTCCAAATATGAGGCTTCCTCCAATTCTCTTGGAGCATCACGAAAAAAAACCATCATCAACCATGTCGCAAGAGGCAGGTTAAACACCAGATACAGTAAGATTAGACTAACATAACTATCAGTACCCCAAGGAGTAGCATCGAACAGAAAAAACATGGGTATAATAACCGCTACTGGTGGAAACATTCGATTGGATAAGATCCAGAAAGCCAAATTCTCACCAACAATCCCTTTAAGATAACGTGCAAGGGCATAACCGGCTAAAGTTCCAAGTAACAAGGATAGTATTGTGTTAGAAATTGAAACAATCAGGCTATCCATCAAAGACTTGAGACTACCCGGATCTGCAAAAATTCCTAAATAATTACCTGGACGGAACGTTTCTGGCCAGAATGTCGGCACCATGGCATTTATTTCTGCAACAGGTTTCAAGGATGTTATCAATTGGAAATACAATGGGAAAAGCGTAAAGACGACCCATACCAATAGAAACGCAAGTAATATTATTTTGATTAATTTGATATTTGATTCTGTCATAATTTCATGCGAATGCTTGTGCTTTAAGCACATTTTTTAAATACTTTAAAAAAAGAGTTATTAGTAACGCAGCAAAAACAAAAATTATCCATGCATATGCAGCTGCTTCTCCTACTTCAACTTCTCTAATACCTTTTTGAAAAGCTATAAACACAGGAAGTTCTGTAGATTGACCTGGCCCTCCTGATGTCATCACATAAATTTTGTCTACAAATTTATATGCATCCATGAACCTTATGATAAATGCTATTGCAATAATTTCTTTTAACATTGGAAGTGTTATCCGCTTTAAGACCATCCAAGTTGGTGCACCGTCAACTCTTGCTGCTTCATAGATTGCTGGTGGCAATGAAACTCTGCCTGAATACACAATCAACAAAGGCAGTGCAGTCCATTGCCATACATCTGCAATGGTTATTGAATAAAGCGCAAATTCTGCTCCAAGCCATTCAATCCTCTCCATCGCGTCAAGAAAACCCAGATTAATCAACAAGTGATTAATTGCACCATTGTATGCTTGAAGTAGAAACTTCCACAAAACTCCAACAATCGATGGTGGAAGCATCATCGGCATGACCATTAATATAAGTAAAACAATTCTAAGCAACTCATTTTTTATCATCTCATAAAGAATTAGAGCCAAGATGGTCCCTAAAATCACTTCAAGGCATGCACCAAATAAAAGGTATTGAATTAAACGATAAATGCTTTCATGCATTCTATCTGAAGTCATAACATTATAGAAATTACTCCACCCAACATATTCGAAATTATTATTGAACAAACTCATCATGCTGGTATTTTGAAAAGCATGGTATCCCATCCAAATAGTTGGATAAATTACTATTGCTATGAGGATTAACACTGGAAAACCTACCATTAACCAAGGTATTGCTGGAGACACGATTAAATTCTTTCCAGTCCTTTTTTTTAAGAACCAATCTGGATAATCTGTTTTCGATATTTCTTTCATCTTCATTTTTTATATAACAAATTCTCCATGATGCATCACAACCTTCTCGTCAAGAAATAATTCTCCTTCTTCTCTTAAATCCTTGATCAAATCCCAATGGAAAGCGGACTGATTTATTCCACCGCATTGGCTGTATGCTCTTCCCAATGCAATATGAGCGGTCCCTCCTATTTTTTCATCAAAAAGTAAATCATAACAATAACGGCTGATGCCATAATTGGTTCCTACTCCAAACTCCCCGATCCTTTTTGCCCCTTCATCCATGGAAATCAATTGATGCAGGAGGGCCTCATTGCGGTCCGCGTGGGCTTCAACCACCTCTCCTCTGGAAAAACGTAGCCGGATTCCTTCAACATACTGACCTGCAAAGACTGCTGGAAAATCAAAACTGATCTGGCCCTCAGCACTTTCATCCAGTGGAGCGGTGTAAACTTCTCCACCGGGCATATTGATGTGACCATCATCAATCACATAGGTCCGTCCTTTTGTAGTAAAATTTAAGTCGGTGTCTTTTCCAACAATTCTAACTTTCTCGGTCGATTGCATGAATTGACATATCTCTTGATATCTTCTGGATTCTTCCTTCCAGTCCAACAATGTAGCGTCGAAGAAGAAATCCATCATTTCTTCCGTACTCATACCGGCTTGCTGGGCAAAAGACGAATTAGGAACCCTAACCAAAACCCATCGGGTCTCTTCGGTACGTTTCGCTGAAACTTTCCCCAGTTCTCTCCGGAAAGCCATGATCCTTTCTTCCTCAATACCGGACAGTTCATGGGGGTTGCTTGCCCCCCGTAGACCGATATAGACATCTGCCCATTCCATACCTCTGGACTGCAATTCATGAGAAGGAGCAAATTGCTCCTCACAACCATGAAGCATCAGGTCACGCTGCAGAAGTAAAGACTGGAATTCTATGTGTGCCATCGCACCTGCCTGCACTGCAGCAGCATGAACTGCCCTTGCCAAAGGGAAAGTATCGGTTTCCATCATCGTAATCAGAACCCGATCACCTTTTCGGGTTTCAGTAGAATAGTTGACCAGTATATCGGCCAATTCATCCCAGCGATTTCCTCTCATTCAATTAATTTATTGCTTCAAACATTCTTTGAAAGGCCAACATTCCCGGATCATCAAGTCCAATTGATTTTTCAGAGAATATCCTTGCTCGACCAACTTTACTTTCACGGTCTCTGAAATCATCAATTGTTTTTCTGATTGCTTCATGAATATCGCTCAAAATCTCCGTACCGGTTGTTTTGTTTTTTGAAGCCATACTTGCTGCATCAAGCACATCCAATACAGTTTTATCTCCAAGATTCGCTTTGCCCCTCTCTTTCATGGCCTCCAATGCAACCCCCAGCAAGTTCGATATTTCTTCATTATGAATATCCATCTGCCCTTTTTTAACCTTGGCCACCGCCATCAAGCCAGTTGCTAGGAGAGTCCCAAAACTTGATCCGGAAGTTTTTGTAAATGCTTTTGCACACTGGAACAAAGCCATGCCGATATCATCTGGAAGGGAATCTCTGATTTCCATGATTTGCCGAAAACCTCTAATCATTGTAATTCCAAGATCACCGTCTCCCAAAAGGCCGTCCGCGGAATTCAGTTCATCCGCAGATTCCTCCATACAATTTGCAATTCTAGTTATTGCAGATTTGACTGAATCGGTGGTGATCATGCTACTTTCCAAAACGCACAATCTGCAGGGGCTTGGAGAAGGGTTTCCAATTCAGAATCAAGTTCACAAAAAGTAAACGAAACTCCTGACATTTCCATTGAGGTTGCATATCGCCCGACTAGAGGCATAACGATTTCAACACCGAGGTCAACAAGTCTCTTTTTTAAGATTCGGTAAAGGATATAGAGTTCTTCAGGTGGGGTTGCTCCTAAACTATTGACCATGACTGAAACCCGAGAATTTGATGACAGTTTCATGTCCGAAACAAGCATATCCACCATTTCGTTGGCGATGTCATCGGCTGTTTTAATTTTACCGCGCCAAACACCGGGTTCCCCATGAATGCCCATTCCCATTTCCATTTCATCAGCAGAAATTTCAAAAGTTGGTTTTCCTGCCTGAGGAACAGTACAAGGAGTCAATGCTGCGCCTACAGAATGACAGGCATCCGCAGTTTTTTGTGCAATTCGTGTTACATCTTCTAAATTTCTCATTTCTTCTGCTGCAGCACCTGCAATCTTAAAGGCATAGACCATTCCGGCGACACCACGACGTTTTTCCTTTTCATCTATTGGGGCAGAAGCCACATCATCGGCAAGTAAAACGGTCGTTGAAGAGATATCTTCCATTTCGAGCATTTCACCTGCCATATCGAAATTCATGACGTCTCCACCATAATTCCCGTATAACTTTAAAATACCAGCACCTCCATTGGCTTCCCGCATTGCATCAGCCATTTGATCCACTGATGGTGAAGCAAAAACATCTCCTATTGCACACGCATCCAATAAACCTTTTCCAACATATCCAGTAAAGACAGGCAAATGTCCCGATCCTCCTCCACTTACGATACCAACCTTCCCTTGTGTCATTTTTTCTGCACGAGCAATCACCCTTCCTCCTTCACCAGCTTGGCGATACAATTCCGGATGAGCGGAGCATAGCCCGTCTAACATTTCATCAACATAATTGAAGGGATCGTTCAAAATTTTTTTCATGTCACTCCTTTAATGGTTTGTGTCACTTTATCCATAAAACGTTTCACCCGTTCAACATCAACAGGATTCCAGGTATTTCCGTCTTTTTTCAGATGGGTTCCGATCACACATCCATCGGCGACCTTCATGATCTCACGGACTGTTTCGAGGTTGACCCCCGTATTTGCAAGCAAGGGTGTTTCCGGAAGCACCTCTCTCACTGCAGCAAGTTCGGATTGTTCCACCCCTTGACCGGTCATCGGGCCTGACACACAGACCACATCCGCCTTGGACGAAAAAACCGCACTTTGAGCACGTACGGAAAGTGGACGAGTATCAAGACTGGTTGCAAATTCCGCATTGATATTGAAAAGCATCTGCAAATCCTGATTACCCAGTTGTGATCTTAAACGAGCAGCACCTGCACAATCAGGCACCCAAAGTCCCATATCGGAGGCATATACGCCGGTGTAGATTTCCCTGGCAAACGATGCCCCAGTTGCAGATGCCAGAGCAACTGTTGCAACTGGATCCCAGAGGTAATTCACTCCAAAAGGAAGCTTCAAGGTTTTCTTGGCTTCAGTAACCACCGCTGTCAAGGCCGCAAGACCTTCCGGAGGAGCTTTCAGCACATAGGGCCTGTCAAATTCATTACCGAACATGATCGCATCCACTCCTCCCGACTGAAGAGCTTCAATATCCCGACCAACCCAATCATGTAATTTCTGCATTCCCTCGTGCAGTTTATAATCGGGTGAACCTGGAAGGGCAGGAACATGTGCCATGGCAATCACCGTCCTTCCGCCCTGTTTGATCACCGCGTTTTTCATTTACGTTCCAGGTTCATTCGGAGTTGGCTCATGGCGTGATAGGTTTGTTTGTAGTTTTCATAATATGGCTGGTATTCCTGATGCGTTTCAGAATTGGGTTTCACCACTCCTTCGACTTGAACCATCATATCTGCTGCCGACTGTACATTCTCGTAGAAGCCTACACCTGCAGCAGCAAGGATGGCACAACCCAGAGTTGGAGCGTCTGAAACTTTGGTCAACGTCAGTGGAAGATCTGAGACATCGGCATGGATTTGCAACCAAAGAGGGGATCGGGTCGCACCACCGGCGATGACAATTCTTTCCGGTATAAAACCGTTGTTCCGCATGGTTTCAAGAATCAGTTCACTGCCGAAAGCCACTCCCTCAATCACGGCCCGGAAAAGATGTGCTCTTTGGTGTTTCAAAGTCAGTCCATGGAAAACCCCTCGTGAAAGAGGATCTGTATGAGGAGTGCGGTTGCCTTGGAAGTGTTCCTGGACGATCAGTCCTTCGGAACCTGCAGGAAGTTTCTTTGCTTCTCGGTTGAGGACTTCATAATCCTCGACACCATAAAGTTTTTTGATCCAGTTCACTACAGAGCCTGTAGAGGTTTGCCCCCCTTCGACCGCGTGTATCCCAGGCAGCAGTGCATCACAATAGGTGCCCCAGACACCTGTCCCGTTAAAAGCCTTTTCACTCAATCCCAACTGAAGATGGGACGAACCCGTGATGAAAGCCAGGCTTCCGGGTCTCACCACACCAAGACCAATCATGCCAATGAAAGCATCTGCTCCAGCCTGTACCACCGGTAAATTTTTGGGAAGCCCTAGATGTTCTGAGGCCTTTGCCGTCAGCCCCCCTATCTGTTCTCCAAGATTCAAGACTTCGGAAGGCCATTTTTCAGACAATGCACTTAAACCCAGTTTTTCAAGAAGGGTTTCTGGTATCCCTCCACGTGTTCGGTCATAGTGCCAGCGAGCTGATACGTTATTGATCGAAGCAACTCTGCGGCCTGTGAGGTGTAGGTTGATGTAATCCTGAAATTCACAAATGGTTGTTGCACGATCAAACAATTCAGGTTCATTTTCATGAATCCAAAGTGCCTTGGGAATCATCCATTCTGCTGAAACCGGCCCTTGACCGTTGCTGTTCACTCTCAAGGCAGGATCCCCTGTGGCCAAAACCTTCTCCGTCTGGGGAGCACTCCTGAGATCCATCCAGATCAAACAGGTACGCAGCGGATCTCCTTTTTCGTCAAGCGCCACCACGCTGCAGCAGGTGGTATCAACCGCCATCGCAGCAATGGCATTGGAATCGACACCTCCCTCATGGATGGCAGAACGAACCGAACAGCCCAGAGCATTCCACCAGTCAAGAGGGTTCTGCTCTGCCCATCCCGGTTGAGGAAATTCCGTCGAATAAGCTGTTGAGGAAAATGCCAGAGGATTTCCAAAAAGATCAAATATCCCCGCTCTCAGGCTCTCCGTTCCTGCATCCACACCAAGCAGGAATGGTCCTTCTTTTTTGGATCCTTGAGACACTTTTTCTTAAGAGTATGTTTCGCTTATCGAATTGAGATAGGGAGCCCTGAGAATCCCTTTTTCGGTTATCAGGCCCGTGACCAATTCATTTGGAGTTACATCAAAAGCTGGGCTTCTAACTTTAACATTGTCCGGGGCCGTACGATGATTGCCCCAGAAGGTCACTTCATTCGGATCCCGTTCTTCAATAGGGATCTGCTCACCGTTCGGGGTATGATGATCGATGGTGGAATAGGGACAGGCCACATAAAATGGTATCCCGTAATGCCGGGCCAGAATGGCTACTCCAAGAGTTCCGATTTTGTTCGCCACATCACCATTGGCTGCGACACGGTCGGTTCCTGTGATGACCATGTCGATCAGCCCCTGAGACATCATCGAGGCCGCCATGTTGTCGCATATTAAAGTTACGTCGATCCCTGCCTGCATCAGTTCCCAACTCGTCAGCCTGGCTCCCTGAAGCAATGGCCGGGTTTCATCCGCATAAACCTTGAACTGGATCCCGTCTTCATGCGCCAGATACATTGGGGCAGTCGCAGTGCCTAGTTCAGAAGTGGCCAAAGATCCGGCATTACAATGTGTTAATATCCCCATTCCTTCCCGGATCAATCCTTTTCCGGCTTCGCCCATTCCTCGGCATAACTGCCTGTCTTCATCATGAATCCGGATGGCTTCTTCCAGAAGCCGTTGATGAATCAATTCAGATGAGGTTTCCGATAATCCTTCCGCATGCTGAACCATACGCTCCAATGCCCAGTGCAGATTGACCGCTGTAGGTCGTGCGCCATCGAGGTATTGTGCCTGTTTACGCATCTCATCGATGAATTCAACACGTTCCAGGCCTTGACACGATTTCAGGGCAACAACCAAACCATAAGCCCCCGCAATTCCAATCGCAGGAGCTCCACGGACTTTAAGTTTTTTGATGGAATCCCAAACCTGCTCAACGCTATCTTGACGTTCTTCTACCACTTTCCCAGGAAGAAGCGTCTGATCCAGAAGGAATAATTCACCGTCTTCCCAACGCAGTGTTTGAGGTAAAAAAGATTTATTCTTCGGTATCGGCTCCATGGTTCAAATCAGTTTAAAATTAACAAATTGAGCCTCTAGATTTACCAGACTTTATAAATGTTTTATCTCAATTCTGAAAAACTCTTTGCTAGATCAATCACTTCTTCAATCGAGTTGATTTTCTTCCTTTCTGTTACCAGTTTTTTCCCCATTTGAAGTGTCATGTTTTCGATTCTCGCTCTCTCCTTAAGGTCTCTAATATCTGCTATGTCAGCCACTTTTGCAAGCCCAAGGATCCTTCTCATCATTTTACATGCAGCAAATCCAAGAGTGTCCTGAAACAGATCCAATAAAAATACATCTCGTTGTTTTTTAAAATGCTCTTCACCCCTTTCATAAGCCCAGTACAAACTTTGTTCAGAAGTGGCTTGTTCAACCCATAAAAGTTCAAATTTATTTACAAATTCCTTCCAGATTATTTCAATTGTATCCAACAACCACTTACGATATTGATAAGGTTCTCTTCCTAAAAGGTTCTGCCGATGTTCATGTGAAAAATATGTCATCAAGAAATTTCCTATGAGTGCTCCAACATCGAAACCTATTGGACCATAAAACGCGAATTCAGGATCAATGACATAAGTTTCTTCCTCATTTGCCATGATACTCCCAGTATGAAGGTCGCCATGAATGAGTGCCTGTGCTTCAGTCATAAATTTACGTTTCATTTCAGCCACAGCGATTTTTAATTCACAATCCTCTTGAATTGATTTTATTTCAAAATCCTTTAATTCAATATTGTATACATTAGTTTCATTCTGTTCAAAAGGGTGGGTAAATACAAAATCTTCAGTAATCTGGCATAAATCAATATTGATGAAATCTCTTACTAATTCTTTTTTCTCTCTTGGATTTAAGAAAATATCACTTGTATGAAATAGAGTTTCTGCAAGGTAAGTCGAAATATGATCCGCAAATTTGGCAAAATATTGCCCTTCAATCAGTTGCCCCCTCAATACTCCATGAGTTGAAAGATCTTTCATGATAACAAGGCTCATTTCATGGGAGTAATAATATATTTCTGGAACATGTTGAGGGCACCATTCAGAAGCTTTTTGGAGGGCCTTTATTTCTATCGTCATACGCTCTTTAGGCAATGGCCAGGATTCGCCTACGATTCGAAGGAAAGGGACTGCTTGTTTCAAGGCTACTGACTCATTGGAAGCATCATTATTCGTGACCAAATAAACATAATTTAAATTGCCGTCACCAACTTCTCTCACATTTAGGTTATTGAAATTACTGAATATATTTTTCATCTCTGGTAGCCCTGAAAAATATTCAGGGATCATTTCTACAGACAATTGTTGATAAGGCATATTAATCCGAAATGATTGGTACTCTTTGAAATTAAAGAAATTTTCTTATTCGGAATATTTCAATAAACTTAGTTTAATAGAAACTAAGTTTTTGTAAACAGAACAAGAACATTAAAATTAATTTTCTAGATATCTGAACCATTAGACAATTCTAAAAACATCAACGGTTCATAAGTCCCAGGAGGGTAAAATACGCTACGGGAAGGACCCAGAGGATATGAATCACGGCAAAAACCGAGGCAGCAACATTTCCGTCCATCAGGGGGTGAAGCTTAGGTTCTTCTTAGCACGAGGCAGGTTATCATCAGGATAGACAGAATTCTTAGGACTATTGTCGGTTCGAGTGGGACGGTATTTAATTTTCTTTTTTTTTGTTTCTCCCAATCGAGCCTGCCACCAAACAATCTGCTGAGCTTTACGACTGATATCATCTTCGTTCCATAACCAATAAAACAGATCATCCTGCTTATCTTTCTGTGGAACTGCACCCCAAACCAGAGGGTTCCAAAAAAATAGGATGCTCGAAAGAATTATGAGTGTTCTCAAGATTTTCATCTGCTTCATCGGACTCGGCGAGTTTGATTGTCAATACACCACGCCTAAATCAATTCACAAACCCTGCCAGTTTCCTGTCCAAGGGTTCGTCCTTGTCAAGCATCCGAGCATTCCGTAGAATTTTTAATTTAAGCGATAAAGGAAGATGAAAGCAAGACTGAATTTGGAGCAAAAAAGTTGGCTGGGAAAAAACAGGTAGCGGTCATCGGCGCAGGGCTTGCGGGATCTGAAGCAGCTTGGCAGTTGGCAGGACGAGGGATTCAGGTGGATCTGTACGAAATGCGGCCGAAAAAAATGACGGAAGCCCACCGAAGCTCTTTCTGTGCAGAACTCGTCTGCAGCAATTCCTTCAAAAGTCTGAACTTGGAAAATGCTCATGGATTACTCAAGGAGGAACTGCGATTACAAGGGTCGTTGATTCTTGAGGCTGCGGAACGTTTTGCGTTGCCGGCAGGTCAGGCTCTCGCAGTGGATCGGGAACCCTTTTCCAAACATATCAGTTCCTGTCTCGAAGCACATTCTTTGATCTCCATTAAGAGGAAGGAGATACAAAATATTTCAGAATTGCTTTCTGATTATGAACGAATCCTGATATCAACCGGACCCCTGACTTCAGAATCCCTTTCTCAAGATTTGGAGCAGTTGCTGGGAACACACCACCTTTCTTTTTACGACGCTATTGCACCCGTCGTGGAAGCAGAAAGCATCGATTATCGAAAAGCCTTCCGTGCATCTCGCTATGGGAAGGGTGATGCGGATTACGTGAACTGCCCGATGAATCAACTTCAATATGAAACGTTTGTGAAAGAGATTGACCAGGCAGAGAAGGTGCAATTGAATGAATTTGAAGACGTCCGACCCTTCGAAGGTTGTCTGCCTATCGAAGTCATGGTTGATCGCGGGAAAGACACTTTACGCTACGGCCCTTTAAAACCGGTTGGACTGGAACATCCTGAAAGCGGTGAATCCTTTCATGCCGTAGTTCAACTTCGCCAGGAAAATGCTGCCGCAAGCCTCTTCAATCTGGTGGGTTTTCAAACCAAGATGAGCTGGACCGCACAAAAGAAGGTCTTCCGAATGATTCCCGGGCTTGAACATGCTGAATTCGTACGCCTCGGCTCAATCCACAGAAACACTTTCATCAACACCCCTGTAGTCCTCTCACCAAGACTCAATCTTAAAAAATATCCAGAAGTCTACTTTGCCGGGCAGATCATTGGTGTTGAAGGATATATTGAATCCACGGCGATGGGCCTCTGTGCTGCACATCAAATTGACGGTGACCTGAAGGGTTTTGAATGGAAGATCCCCGAACCAGAAACCATGTGCGGTGCGTTGATCCGCTACATTACCGAAAGCGATCCGAAGCATTTCCAGCCAATGAATGCCAATTTCGGGCTGCTTGACCCGCCCAAAAAGAAAATGCCTAAATCTCTCCGCAAAGCCTGGTTTTCGCAAAGAGCACTCAATGTACTCAGAAAATCCAATCCAGAAATGGGGAAGCAAGACTTCTTCACCGATCCAAAGATGAAAAATCAGAGAACCGCAGTAGCCGGACAGGGTAGAGCATGAAGGATAAGGAAGCGAACAACCCCCTGATTCAACAGGGAGAGAAGCTTTATCCAACCAAGGTGCGAACCGAAAAAGAACGTGTCACGGATCTGACGGTCAGCAAAGACCAGTCACTGGAACGAAGCAACGATGCCTCCAATCGAGAAATCGAACGTTTGCGTGAACAGGCGAAAATACTGATGGAACAGGCCGATCAGGTGGAATTCGAAGCAGAAATCCGCACCAAGATCCGTTCTGCTAATTGTGGATTTCATCCGGTGGTCAATCAGGTTTACTTCCTTTATGAAAAAAATGAATCCTGTATCCTGAGCCTTATTGGCCCGGATGAATGGAACGGACAACCTCCCTATGGAAACTGCCTCGCCAGCGTGGTCCAACTGGGGGATTTGACCTGGAAAATCTCAGATTACATGTCGCCTCAATGAAACAGCTTACACCTTCAGGACTCTTCCGCAGGATCCTGGTTGCGAATCGAGGAGAAATCGCCTGCAGGGTGATGAGAACCTGCAAGACGCTTGGAATTTCAACCGTTGCCGTCTATTCGGAAGTGGATCAGGACGCACTTCATGTGAGACGTGCCGATGAGGCTTGTCTGATTGGT
>FUWD013022323.1_pt1 | contig 16614 bp, 20 predicted proteins | sample 1063281 | NCBI WGS metagenome assembly FUWD01 (sample SAMEA79048168, study PRJEB19326) | metagenome | biome: marine | reverse complement strand
TTTTAAAGTGATGTGAAGACAACAAGCAAAAATGCAACAGTTGTTACTGGACCCCACAATAATCTTTCTTTACGAGATGGTGTAATCAAATTTGCAACTGCAGTTAAACCCTGAACCACCATTGTCACGTATACCGTCCATTTTTCCCAGTTTGGAGCATTGCTAATAAGAGAAGTTATGCTCAAACCCATAAAAACTAGAACAGGCACAGATATGGCTGCTAGTAAGCGACCACTTTTTGGTAGAACTCCCTTGTTCCGTCCACCTTGTGTAAATTCACCCCAAGGGGCACCAGCAGATAAGCAGATTTGAAAAAAAATGACAACAACGGTTATAAGAAGATATATTATTCCAGTTAATTGTTGTAAAGGCATAAGCCTATATTGTAGATAATTTTAAATTCTTTACTCCAAAAAATATCAGTTCATTATATTGGTAGATTAGAAAGAGGGAATCAAATTGAGTTTACTTGAAGTATCTTTACTACTTGCTGTATTGTCATGCAGTTTAGTAACTGGATTTATTTTCACGTACGCAGTAGTCGTTATGCCAGGTCTTTCAAAACTTAATGACAGAGATTTTCTAAGATCATTTCAAGTTACTGATGGTATCATCCAAAACAATCAACCCCTGTTCATGCTTACATGGTTAGGGTCAATAATTTCAGTGATAACTACACTAATAATTTCCGCAATGAATAAAGATTCTGAATACGCACTAATAATAATTGCAATATGTGTTTTATTCCTACTAGGAGTCCAAGGTTTGACTATCTCTATTCATATACCGTTAAATAACCATGTTCAAAAGATTGATTTAGACAATTCCGATGAGCTAGTAATAAAGAAAGAACGGACAAACTTTGAAAATAAATGGAACTTTTATAATAAAATACGCACGTTAATTAGCTTCAGTGTTACTTGTAGTTTTTTAATAATTTTAATTATAAGATAACTTTCCTTCCAACACCCTTTAGAAAATAACTGGACGATTTTGTTATTTGAAATAACAAAATACTTCAATGATTAATTCACTATTTTAAAAGACTATATCTCACACAGAGTCCAGAAACTTTTATATTGTATCCCTATGCAATCAGTCAATATTCTCTACTCTTCTTCTAGTGATGACTTAAAGTGTTTCATTTCTTCAGCATTTTTCTTCCACCAATACTTCATATATATTTCAAAAAATATTCCAACAACAACCATGAATCCGACAAAATAAAAAATCCATATATCACCTTCATGGTAAAAATTTGCCGGCATATCTATTTACTCTTAGCGAACACCTGATCAAAACAATATGGACAATATTCATCAATTTTGTATCTCTCAGATCCTATCTCTTCTTTATTAAGAGGCTCTCTGCATCTAAAACAGAGAACATAATCAGTTTCTTCTAGATTTTTATCTAAGGCAACCCTGTCATCAAAAACAAAACAATCACCTTTCCAATAAGCACCACCTGTTTCTTTAAAGTAATTGATTATTCCACCATCTATTTGTTTGACATCATTAAATCCATTTTTAAGCATTAATGCTGAGGCTTTTTCACAACGCACTCCACCAGTACAAAACATTACAATTTCTTTATTTTGAAGCTCTTTCTTTAAGTTTGCAATTTCCTTTGGAAAGTCACGAAAGGAATCAAGATTCAGATCTATTGCATTTTCGAATGTACCTAATCTAACTTCGTACTCGTTTCTTGTATCAAGCAGAACAATGTCAGTTTCACTATTTAATTTCATATGTAGTTCTGAAGGTGAAATCTTTTCCCCTGTAAATTCAAATGGATCTATATCGTCAATACCCATAGAGATAATCTCTTTTTTAACACGTACTAACATCTTTCGAAACGGCTGATAATCGTTATAGGTTGTTTTAATATCAATGTCGTTGAATCTTTTGTCGGCACGAAGATAAGGTATGAATTCATTAATATTTTCTTTACTGCCTGAGATAGAAAAATTAAGTCCTTTACTGCTGATTAATACAGTGCCCTTCAGATGTAGTTCCGTACTGCGGTGTAATAGATTTTCTTGAAGAACTAACGGATCAGCAATAGGAATAAACTTATAACCTGTTATGTTTGCAATGTTCATTGTTTTACCTTAATCTCAAAAGTTTTATTTTCTTTTTCCTGTTCTACCTGTTCTGAAATCAAGTCGACCTTTTCTCTTAGCAACGTGTTTCTTTTTTCGTTTTTGACGTCTACCCTCAGGTATTGAAAAGTCCTTCATAAATCTATATTAGTTATCTTATTTATTATTTAGTACAAATAGAAAAGGGAGTCGGCAAACCCCCTTTTCCTGGCAAGTACTAGTGATAGAAACTTGCCACTACTTATTTTAATCTGAAATGGATGTAAGATAATTAAATCCTATATTGCTGATACATCTTGTGATATGGGATATTAGAAGGAGGAGTTCTCTGTCTGAACTCCTCTTTCATAAGAAAAGGAGAGAAATGACAATAGATTCTAACATCCCGAGTATCGGATTAGGCACTTACATGATGACACCAGAAGAAGCTGAAGAGATGACATATGAAGCAATTAAAGTTGGTTATAGGCATATTGACACTGCAGAAGTCTATAGGAATGAACAAGGTGTTGCAAAGGGTATCCAAAAGGCGATCTCAGAGGGAATAGTTTCAAGATCTGATTTGTTTATTACAACCAAAGTGTTTCCTGGGAATGAGATGTGGGGTCAAGATCAAAAGACCTACGAGGATGTGATTGACTCCTTAAATAGCAGTCTGAAGAGATTAGAGCTAGATTATGTAGATTTGTATCTAATTCATTCAGCACATGCAGATAAAACAAGAATTGACCAATGGAAAGCTCTTCTTGAATTAAAAGATAAGAAAAGAATTATTTTTGCAGGTGTTGCAAACTGGAATATCAAACATCTTCAGGAAATTAACGAAATTGGCCTACCTCTTCCTGATACAAATCAAATTGAATTACATCCGTGGGCCCAGCAACCTGAACTTGTAAAATACTTGAAAGAAAATAATATTCATATTATTGCTTACAGCAGTCTTGTACCACTATCTACATGGAGAACAAAAGAAGGTGAAAATAGTCTTAAAACTAAAGATATGGAAAATGAAGGATCTTCTGAAGAATCACTGTTTAAATTACTAGCTAACAAATATAATGTTAAGGAATCTCAATTACTATTGCAGTGGGCACTACAACAAAAGTTCGCAATATTGCCTAAGACAATAAAAATTCCAAGACTTAAAGAAAACTTTGATTTTTCATTTGTTATAGATGAAGAAGACATGCTTTTGATTCAAAATGAAAATAAAGGTGGAGGGATTACTTGGGAATGGGGAGATCCACTACTAACTAATTAAACTAAGTAAGAAGAGTATTTTTAATTAATTTAATCACTTCTTCAGCATTAACTTCCATACAAATCTTTACATCAGATCTGTCTGCCCAAGGATTATTTACATCTTCTGTTTTACTTGTCCCCATCCACGTTTTACCACGACTAATTCCATCTGTTTCAACGACTATTGGGAAGTCAATAGTTGTAAACAGTTTACTATTTACGAGATACGCTATCGCAGATGAATCGTGAATAGGCATACCTTTTCTGTTGTAAAATTGGCTTAAAAAATCAACATAGTGGGGGAGAATAACTTTTAAATGATCAGTTTGTGCATTACCGTGATTTGATATTTCGTCTATCGTAATGCTGTTCATAAAAACTTCATTTGTCACATCGAGACCAACCATGGTGATTTGTGTATTTGATTTGAAAACATAATTTGCAGCCTCAGGATCATTTTTAATATTAGCTTCTGCAGCAGGTGAAGCATTACCTTGGGACAAAGCATTTCCACCCATCAGTACAATTTCTTTTATCTTTTTATCTATTCCTGGATGTGCAATTAGAAGCTCAGCAATATTTGTCAATGGACCAATTGGTACGAGTGTAATTTCTCCAGGAAATTCTTCAATCTTGTTGTTCATAAATTCAATTGCAGAATCTTTCCCTTTTTCAAGAGTTGGTTTTGGCAGATTGCTGTTACCTTGACCGTCAAAACCATGTACAATTTCTCCCTTTCCTAGATATTCGGTCAATAAGGGTTTAGATGCTCCTGTATGTACGGGTATTCGATCTTTATTTGCTATTTCTAGAATACGAAGTGCATTTTCAGTTCCTTGAGTGTTAGAAGTGTTTCCATATACTGTTGTTAAGCCAATAACGTCAAGTTCAGGCGAATTTAAAGCAAAATATATTGCCATAGTGTCATCAATACCTGGGTCTGTGTCGATTATAATTTTCTTCAATTCAATACCTCAAATCGTTATTAAGTATATGTTAGGTACATGCAATCAACAATTCATCTGTACTTTGAAATTCGTCATAAACGATAGATTAAAAAGTGTGCAAAACATTAATATAGATTTATGAAAGTTCAAATATACACTATTCAATCAGTAGAAGAAGCAGAAGCATTAGTAACTTTAGGTGTTGATAACATTGGAGTTACTCCAGCATCTATCGGTTTACCTGGTGAGATTACAATTGAGCTAGCAAAAGCTATTTTTAGTTCAGTCAAAAGCTCAAACAATATTGCTCTTTCTGTTTCCAGTAGTATTAAAGAGATTTTGGATATGACTTTCGAAGTTAAGCCAGACATTTTACATCTATGTGGAGAAGAAGGGGCACTGAACAGACAAGACCTGATGTCGTTAAAAACTGAACTACACTCACACTCTAAAGAAATAAGATTAATGCAAGCTATATCTGTTGATAATTGGGATTCGGTAGATCTAGCAAAAAAATATAGCGAAATAGCTGATTATCTAATCTTAGACACGTCAACCACCGAAGTAGAAGGCATTGGAGCAAGTGGAGATATACACGATTGGAATATCTCAAAAGCTATTGTTGATAATGTTACTATTCCAGTTGTTTTGGCTGGTGGGTTGTCTCCAGATAATGTTAGAGATGCTATTGCAAAAGTGAATCCCTGGGCTGTAGATTCGCTAACCCACACTAATAAATATTTTGACGATGGAACATTTATAAAAGACCTTAATAAAGTGGAACAATTCATAAACAATTCAAAATCTACAATATGAAAAAAATTAGCATTCTCGGTGATTCAAACGTTGATATGCTGATCTATTTAAATAATCCTACTGAATTAAGTGATCCAAAATTATATTGCGGTGGATCGTCAGCAAATGTTGCCTATGGTCTTTCCAAACTTGGTAATGATGTTCATTTTTTCGGATCTATAGGAAACGATATTCACGGTAAATTTATCATTGAGGATATGAATAAAAGTGGCGTAAACATTGATAATTTGGATATTTTGGATACGGAGAGTACTGCTATGGTTATAGGAGTAGTTGACACTCAAAGCGAAAGAAATTTATTTGTTTGGCCTCCTGATAATGCAGCACACAGTAAATATCAATTGTCTCAAATGCATTTAGATAATTTAATCAATAATGATTGGCTACACGTGTCAGGAATAAGTCTAAGAGAAAACCCTGCATGTGAGTCTATGCTGGAAGCCATGAAATTATGTTTTCAAAATGATATAACAGTTTCATTTGATTTAAATCTACGCATCGAATTATGGGGATTATCAAACGAATTTAGAAAGATAGTTTTAGAAGCTATTTCATATTCAAACTATATTTTTGGAAGTCTATCTGAAGAATTTCAACATTTATATTCCAATGAAGACTTTGAAGCCGAATTCAATAAAGAATTAAATATAGAAAAACATTTATTGTTAGAGATGGGAAAAATGGGTCTATTTGTTACTTGGACAACAATGCAATCAAGACACCTGGATTCAGCGTTAATCTTATTGATACTGTAGGAGCTGGAGATGCTTTTAATACTGGATTTATTCATTCGAAAGTAAATCATCAAGATTTGAACACTGCTTTAATTAAAGCAAATGCAGTTGCTGCATATAAAATACAAGGTCATGGTGCTAGACATTTACCAGATTTTGAACAGTTAAGTAAAATTTAAAATTTTAATATAAATAATAAGCAATCTAACAATAGATTAAATCTCTGAAATCTTCCTTACGCGAAGAATCCAAAGTATTCCCATAATGATGGAGAAAAAGAAAATAATAAGACCAAAATTCTGGTATTCAACGATTTTAAATTCACTGTTAAAGAAGAACACCCTATCAATAAGTATGGAGAAGAATCTTAAAACTACACCAGTACCAATTACAGTTATAAAAAAACCAGTAAATTTTGATGGAATTTTGTCCTTCATTTGAAAAATTATATCAAGTTTTTTTAATATTGTACGTTTGTTACACAGGAAGTAATTAGTCAATATAATTAGTGTATGAAAAATTGGATACCAGGTACTCCGAAAGCCGTGCTTCACGACCATCTTGATGGTGGATTGCGTGTAGATACTCTTATTGAACTTGCAAAAATACAAGGTTATAGGAATTTACCATCCTCTGATAAAGCAATTTTATTGGACTGGATTGAACCAAAACCAAACAAATCACTAGCTTTAAACTTGGAAGCATGGGACCACACTATTGCAGTAATGCAAGACGTTGATTCGATCTACAGAATTACAATGGAAGCTCTTGAAGATCTAGCCTCTGATGGTGTTGTCTATGCTGAGTTAAGATTTGCTCCTCTTGTTCATTGCCAAACTTACTTAAATCCTAGCCAAGTTGTTGATGCTGTATTGAACGGCATAAAAGATGGATCTGATAAATTTAATATATTATCTGGTGCCATCTTATGTGCTATGAGGCATTTGGATAATGCAAAAGAAGTTGTTAATTTGTGTATTAATCACAGCGATGTACTTGCTTTTGACCTTGCTGGACCTGAAGTAGGTTTCTCTGCTAAAAACCATACGGATGCTATTGAAATTGCTCACACGAATAAGGTAAATGTTACACTTCATGCAGATTGGGAGGTACCTGAAGGTATACATGAAGTTGTTCTTGATTTGGGAGCTAATAGAATTGGACACGGATCTCAGATCGTTAATGACTATACTCGTAGTGGACAAAATTTAGAATTTAAAAATGAAGCTGCTAAATATGTCTATTTCAATAATGTCCCTCTTGAATTATGTCCAACTTCAAACATGCAATGTGGATCCTGTGAATCAATATCACAACATCCATTCAAAAAACTTTATGATGATGGATTTAATGTAACAATAAATACAGATAATCGTTTAATGAGTAACACGTCTATGTCATCAGAGGTAAGTAATCTTGTTGAATCTTTTGATTTAAATGTTGATGATATCAATAAAATAACAATCAATACTATAAAAGCAGGATTTGTAGACGAACACAAAAGGAATAAATTAATAGATTCTATAACTTAATTTGTATTTTCAATCGAGTCAAGAGTTATCTCAACCATTGTTTTAAGTCCTATTTCTCGTTCTTCTGATGACATTTGAAGATTTTTAGCAATTACATCAGAGACTGTTGCTACAGCTAGAGCTTCAGCACCATATTCAGATGCAACGCCGTACAGTCCAGCTGCCTCCATTTCGACAGCTAATATTCCCATTCGCTGCATCAATTCAAATGTTTCCTTTCTTGGATCGTAAAATAAATCACCAGAAAAAATATTTCCAACATGGACATTCTTGCCCAATGTCTCAGCTGTATGAACAAAATTATGTAAAAGATTCCAAGAAGCTGTAGCTGAAAAATCAGCATCGAAGAACCTTGCTCTATTTACACCAGAATCAGTAGATGCCCCTACACCAACCACAATATCACCAAGATTTAAATGATCCGCTATAGAGCCGGAACTACCAACTCTAATAAGAGACTTTACATTGTATTCAGTGATTAGTTCTTTTGCATATATAGATATGGAAGGAATACCCATACCTGTGCCCATGACAGATACCCTTTTACCTTTGTATTCACCTGTAAATCCTAATATATTTCGTACATTCGTAACTTCTTCAGAATTTTCAAAAAATGTGTCAGCAATAAACTTTGCACGAAGTGGATCTCCAGGTAATAGGATTGCATCTGCAAAAGCATTATCTTTTGCGTTTATATGTGGAGTAACCATTAGTTAATCTTAACATCAATATCTAATCACCAAAGTGTTAGGTTATTATAAATTATATGTCATATTCAATCGCAGAAAAAAAATTAATGAAAAAGGATAAATTACTTAAAAATATTATTGTCAGCAATACTCATATGAAACATATTCTCATTAAAAGTAATCTCTACCACTCGTTAATAAATATTATTATTTCACAATTTATATCTACACAAGCAGCAAAAAGTATATCTGAAAAGATGATGAAACACTTCGGTACTGAGATTTTTATTCCTCGTCACTTTTACTCGCTTACTATTGATGAAATCAAAAAACTAGGACTGTCTACAAATAAATCAAAAAGTGTTACTGAAGTTACCAAACTCTTCATTGATTCAGATCTTGAAGTGTTAATTCCGGATATGACCGAGGAACAGGTAGACACTCTTTTACTTTCTATATATGGAATAGGTCCTTGGTCCGTACAAATGTTTAAATTATTCACATTAGGCTACCCAGATATTTTTTCAGCAAAAGACGCAGCTCTAAGGAAAGCTATGGAAAACTTAGACATGGTACCAATTGACTCCCCAGAAATTGTTTATGAAGAATATTCTCAACAATGGGCTCCTTATCGATCTATTGCTTCAAGACATTTGTGGGCATCTTTACATTAAAAATATAAATTAATTACTAATAATAATCCTAATTAAGTTAATATTGCCTTAGGTAATAAGCCTGTTACCTCAAAAAAGAGTTCGAGAAATCGAGCTCTTTTTTACATTATTGAGATACAGTTTCATATTATTCAGAACTTCATTTAGATTAATTACATGATAGAAGTTGTTCTTTCTCGTATAATTCAAGGAGCCTTATCGGGTATTGGTATAGGATTCCTTTTTTACTGTTATCCCTTTGTAAGACACTTAGTCTCTAGAGAATATCGTTTTCGCTTTTATCAGAGTGAGGATAAAAACAAGGCATTTAAAAATGAATGTATTAAATACCTGAAAATTGGGCTCACTTACGGATTTATCTATGGATTTATTATGGGTACAATTATTGGACCATTTGGACAAAGAAATGGTATCTAGAATATTTTAACCAAATAAAATTCTCATAGATAGAAGTATTGACACTATCACTAAAACAGGACGAACAACTTTTTCACCATTTGTAATAGCAAATCTAGATCCTAAATTGGCTCCTGTTATTTGGGCAACGGCCATAATCAAACCAAGTTCCCATATAACGTATCCCTGTACAGCAAAAATTATAAAAGCTGCAAAATTTGAAGCGAAGTTAAGTAATTTAGTTACAGCGGTGGATTCCATTATTGAAACACCCTTTATTATGACAAAAACTAAAACAAAAAATGATCCTGTTCCTGGTCCGAAAAATCCATCATAAAACCCTATTGCTAAAACAAATAAGTTAAACAAAACAAGTAAATTCGAATTCCTTGAATTTCGAGAAGGACCTCTGTTGAAAATAAAGAAAACAGCAGCAGATATCAGTAATACTGGAATAATTTTCTCCAATAGTTCATTAGAAATTCGACTAACTAATAATGTTCCCACCCCGGAACCCACAAATGACAAAATAAAATAAAGATTCTTTTTAGGTTCAGTTAATAATCCGTTCTTAAAGTAATTATATGTAGAGGTAAATGTCCCAAAACACGATTGAAATTTGTTTGTTGCAAGTGTATTCAAAGGATTAATACCCACTAATAACATCGCTGGTGTAGTCAGTAAACCGCCACCACCTGCAATGGAGTCAATTAATGAAGCCAAAAATGCTACAAAAAATAAAATTACGTAAGTACTTACCTCTAATGAGAATTCCATAATAAATACTCTAAAGAATATTAATTATTGAGTATAAAATTTTCATAAAAAGTGATTTGTTATAATTACATATGGAATTTTACGGAGCTATCGATCAAGGTACTACAAGTACAAGATTTTTAGTTTTTGATAGTGAAGACAATTTGGTTGCTATACACCAAGTAGAGATTGAACAAATATTACCTGACCCTGGTCACGTAGAACACAACCCAGAAGAAATCTGGGAAAGTGTACTTACATGTGTTAATGAGGTTTCAAAAACTATAGATTTAACACTACTTACATCTATTGGCATAACTAACCAAAGAGAAACAACTGTTGCTTGGAGCAAATCTACAGGCAAACCTACTTTATAACGCGATTGTTTGGCAAGACACAAGGACCCAGTCAATATGTGATGAAATAAGTAAATTTGTTGATCTTCAAGAAGATTTTGCTAAAACAGGGCTGCCTGTAGCGACATATTTCTCACTTTCAAAAATTATCTGGCTTATTAGGAATGTTATCCAAGTAAATGAAGCCTTAAAAAATGATGATGTATGTTTTGGTACTATTGATTCCTGGCTCCTGTATAAATTAACAAATAACCATTTAACAGATGTTACTAACGCCAGTAGAACACTTATGTATGATTTGCATTCACTCACATGGAATCAAAATATTCTTGATCATTTTCAAATACCTTTAGATTCTCTTCCTGTTGTGAAACCATCACTTTCTATATACTCTGAAGAAACAGATCTGTTTGGTAAAGTTCCTATTGCTGCCGTATTAGGAGATCAACAAGCATCTTTATTCGGTCACAAATCTTTTAAGAATGGCGATTCTAAAAACACATACGGTACAGGATGTTTCCTCCTTAGTAACACTGGCAATGAAATTGTTTCTTCAAAAAATGGTCTACTAACAACAATTGCTTATCAGATCGAGAACGAACAACCTGTCTACGCCTTAGAAGGGTCAGTTGCAATTGCAGGTGCATCAGTTCAATGGCTTAGAGACAATATTGGACTAATTAAAACTAGTGAGGAAATTGAAAAATTAGCTTTAGAGACTAAAGATAATGGAGATGTATATTTTGTTCCTGCGTTCTCAGGTCTATTTTCTCCTCACTGGGATCCTACAGCAAGGGGAACACTGGTTGGGATGTCAAGACATTCAAATAAATCTCATATCGCTCGAGCTGTGCTTGAAGCAGTAGCTTATCAGACAAATGAATTATTGAATGCTATTGCAACAGATTTAGGTGAAAAGTTATCAATAATCTCGGTGGATGGGGGAATGGTTAATAACAATCTTCTTATGCAGTTTCAAGCTGATATCAGCCAAATACAGGTTCAATCTCATAAAATATCTGAAATTACAGCATATGGTGCAGGCTTGGCCTCCTATGTACATATTAAAAAAATACCATTAGATTCTATCTCAAGGTCTGATTCTAAAAGCTTGTCTTGGAACCCAAATATGAACGACAACATACGCACTAATTATTTATCTAAATGGGATAAAGCCGTAGAGAAAGCAAAAAATTGGATTTAGTAAAAATAATCACTTACGGGTATGTAATATTTTTCATCGGAGCTGGTTTAAACCACTTCATCAACCCAGTTTTCTACGATGAGTTAGTACCTAAATTTATTCCGTATCCTCGTGCTGTACATCAATTTACTGGAATACTCGAAATCATTATACCTTTATTTCTTTTTACAAAATGGCGCTCTCAAGCTGCGCTTCTAATGATCGTTTTTCTGATTTTGATTTACGGAGCAAATTTATATGTATGGGTTGAGGGTCTACCTTATGGTAGAAGGACTTTTTCCAACATAGAACATACATATAGATTGTTACTTCAATTTGCATATATAGCTGTAACATATATTATTTATCGTTATGACTAAATATTCATTTCCAAGCGATTTCATATTAGGCACCGCTGTTGCCTCTTACCAAGTAGAGGGTGGTATATATAACAATGATTGGACCTATTGGGAAACTAAATCTGGAACTATATGTGCTGAACCCTGCCGTGATGCATGTAAACATTATGATTACGTCGAAGCAGATATTGATTTACTAGATGAACTAGGAATACGTGCATTCAGATTTTCAATGGAATGGAGCAGAATTCAACCGTCAGAAGATTATTACGACCCAGAAGCTATTGACTATTATGTCAATAAAACTAAGTTATTACTTACAAGAGGTATAACACCTATTATCACTTTTCACCATTTCACAACACCCGATTGGTTAAGTGAATATGGCTACTGGGCATCAAGCAAAACCACTGAAGCTTTTGTAAGTTACGTAGCAAAAATGATGGATGCCTTACCAACTGAAGTAAAGTACTTCAATACGATAAATGAACCAGGCATATTCAGCATGTTTGGATACTTTTCGAAAGCTAAGTTTCCACCTGGCATCAGGAATGAAAAAACTTTCATTTTGGCTTCAGATAATATTATTAAAGCTCACAAAGGTGCTTTGAAAATAATTAAAGAAAAAAATCCTTTATCAAAAGTTGGCATGACGCACGCATTACATGAATGGGATGATGCTGACAAAAGTGTATTTAATAAATATTTAAAATATCACCTTGAAGATAAGTTCTTTTTTGCATCAGACGAAGATGATTTTATAGGTTTACAAACTTACTCTATAAAAAGAACAAGCCCTAATATTATTTATCGATCAGTTGCATGGATCCTTATTAAAATACCTATCTTGCGAAATACTGTTTTCCCAATATTCCTTGATGTATTCTCGGGGAGAAATGATTATGTAAGTTCCTCTGCACGCAAAACAAAAATGGGGTACGAATATAGACCAGAAGCTATAAAGTACAATCTTTATAGAATTCACGATCGTTTTCCAGAAAAAGAAATATTCATAACAGAAAATGGAATAGCAACCGATGATGATGAGGAAAGAATAGAATTTGTTACAGAGGTGCTTAAAGATGTGCATGAATATAAACAAAATAATGATAAAGTCATAGGTTATTTGTATTGGTCCTTACTAGATAATTTCGAGTGGGATCTAGGTTACGAAATGAATTTTGGTCTTGTTGAGGTTGATAAAACATCATACAAAAGAAAACCACATCCATCTGCTACTTGGTTTGGGCAAATTTCTAAAACCAATTCGTTTTCTGATTAACCTACATAACTGTAGAATTACACCATGACATACATAATCGCAGGAGCAACAGGAACTACAGGAAAAGCAATTTCTAGGGAACTTGCTAAAACTAACAGTGTCCACCTAGTGGGTAGAGATGAAGAAAAACTTAATGATTTAGCAGGGGAAATAGATGCTCCTTATACCGTCATAGATTTAGACAATCCAGTAACACCAAAAGAACTGCAAACTTCTCTAGATTACGAAAATATAAACGGTCTAATCAACTGTATAGGTTCCATACATCTAAAACCACTTCATGGATCAACTATTGAAGATTTTTATGATGTTATAAATACAAATCTGTTTTCTTCTTATTACCTACTATCTGCATTTGCAAGAAAAATGAAAAATGGATCAGCAATATTCTTTTCATCAGTTGCAGCAACAAAAGGTTTATCTAACCATGAGTTAATTGCCGCAGCAAAAGCAGGTATAGAAGGTATGGCAAGATCAGCAGCTGCAAGTTACGCCAAAGATAATTTAAGGGTTAATGTTATTGCGCCCAGCATTATGGATTCGAATATGTCACAGAAAATCCTAGGCAGTGAAGCTGCAATAGAATTCTCAAAATCAATGCATCCTATTTCTAAAATTGGAGATGTAAATGATATACTTCCTGTTGTAAGATGGTTGTTATCAGAAGAATCTAAATGGATAACTGGACAAACGATACACGTTGATGGAGGATTTTCAACGGTAAAACCAAGATAGGAACTTTATGACTGAAAAAAAATATTTAGAAACTCACGAATGGTATTTATTAACTGAAGACACAATCACTTTAGGAATATCAGATTACGCACAGGGAGAATTAGGCGATATAGTTTTTGTTACTCTACCTGACGTAGGTCAAGAATTCACTAAAGGTGATTCTCTCGTAGAAGTTGAAGCTACTAAAACAGTTGCAGAAGCATACGCTCCGATGGACTGCGTTGTTGTTGAAACTAATGCCAAACTAGAGTCTGAACCAGAAATTATTAACTCAGATCCTTGTGGTGATGGATGGATGGTTAAAGCGAAAGTCATAAATTTAGATGATTCAGGAATGTTGTATCACGAATACGAAGATTTTATCTCGTAAATGCCTGACTCGATAGTCTCACCTCTACAAAAATATCATGAAAAAAATGGTGCGAAATTTATAGACTTTGCAGGCTGGAGTATGCCTTTTTCTTATGAAGGTACACTAAAAGAACACAATCTTGTACGTACAGACAAAGGGTATTTTGATGTTTCACATATGGGCAGGTTGGAAATTGATATATCTTATATTGAAAAGTTATCAAATTTAATCTGTTCAAATATTTTGGATTTACCTGATGGAAAAGCTTTGTATTCTATATTTACAACTGCCGATGGTACTGCCTTGGACGATGTAATATTTTGGAAATTCAAGAGTCATATTATATTGATTTGTAATGCAGCTAATCATCATAAAATTAATGCACACCTCGAAGATCAAAAAATTAAATACACCGATTTAACTAGAGATACTGCATTAATTGCTGTCCAAGGTCCTAATGCAATAAATGCAATGAGTGACCTAATTGAAATACCAGATGCATTCTCTTGCCTAGAAAATGACACATATACGTATGCCAGGACTGGATATACGGGTGAAGATGGATTAGAAATAATGGTATCGATTGACAAACTTACAGAATTAATGGAATATCTAGACGTTAAACATATTAATCCCTGTGGATTGGGCTCAAGAGATACATTAAGGCTAGAAGCATCATTGCCACTTTATGGATTCGAATTAACAGAAGAAATTACACCTGTCGAAGCAAGTCTAAAATGGACTATAACTAATAACAATGAATATCTAGGTTCCGGAGTAATCGATGAGCAAATAGAAACTGGGAATCATAAAATTTTAAAAAATTTGTAATTGATTCACGTGCTATTGCAAGAACAGGAACAAATGTAAAAGCGGGTAATGTAAATGGGATAGTTACATCAGGAAATTTTTCACCCATTTTACAAAAATCTATTGGGTTCATTCTCTTCGAAACCCAGCCTCAAACTGATTTAATAGTATTCGATATTCGTGGTAAATTGATTGAAGGAAATATACTAAAGAAAAGGTTTTTGAATTAATGTTTGTACCTCATTCCAATTTAGATTTAAATACAATTTTTGATGAATTAGATATAAAATCACTCGAACAACTTTTCACTCATATTCCAAAAGATTTATTAATTGAAAACGGATTAGATGTAGAAGATTCATTATCTGAATTAGAAGCGACTAAGTACTTCCAAGATATTGCAAATAAAAACACTTCAAATATGGTCTGCTTTGCAGGTGGAGGTCATTATGATGTCTACCTTCCACCTACTGTCAAATCACTGACAATGCGACCTGAATTCATGACATCTTATACTCCCTATCAAGCTGAGATCTCACAAGGAATTCTTCAGGTTTTATTTGAATTCCAATCATTAGTGTGCGACTTAACTGAGATGGAACTAGCAAATGCATCACTATATGATGGTGCAACTTCAGTTGCTGAAGCAATTTCTGTAGCTATCAATAAAACAAAAAGAGATAACGTAGTTATCTCCCATGGATTTAACCCAAATAGTAAACAAGTTGTTAATACTCTTATTGATTCAGCAAAATTTAATCTTAACTATGTTGAATTAGACAACTACCTATTTCCTGAAGATTATGAATTTTCAGAAGATGACGCAGCTTTTGTTGTTTCTTTTCCACACTATGAGGGATCAGCTCAAGACTTGACCAATTTAGTTTCAAAGGCCCAATCCAAAGGTGTTATATGTATATGTTATGTTGATCCATCAATGCTTGGTGTTCTTAAAACTCCTGGAGCGATGGGTTTTGATATTGTAGTTGCTGAAGGTCAATCAATTGGTACACCACTATCTTTCGGAGGTCCAACAGTTGGATGGTTTGCGACTAAAAAAGACCTTGCACGATTGGTTCCTGGCCGAATCATTGGGGAAACAATTGACAATAATCATAAAAAGACATACGTAATGACTCTTCGAGCTAGAGAACAAGATATACGAAGAGAGAAAGCCTCTTCAAATATTTGTACTAATCAAACTTTAAATGCAATAGGTTCAGCTATACATTTGTCTTGGATGGGTCCTGAAGGTATCTATCAAGTTGGATATCAAGCAATTCAGAAAGCTAGCTATATGAAAACATCACTAAAAGAGGCTGGTTTCACGATCAACAACGATGAGTCGTCTTTACGCGAGTTTCTTGTCAAAACTTCTATTCCCGCAAGTGAAGTTATTTCGCTTATGGGGGAAAGAGGAATACTGGCGGGTATTGAATACGATAAGAATCAATTGTTAGTTGCACTTACTGAAAAGAGAACCAAAGCTGAAATTGATGAATTCGTATTTGCGTTTAAGGAGGTAAATAATGGTTAGTGGTGGTAACGCCAGCTCACTTCCTCTCGTAGGAGGTTCTCCCGAACCTACTATTAGGGAATTATCTAGACCAGGAAGAAGAGCATCTAAATACCCTAAATTAGATGTAC
>FUWD013022209.1_pt1 | contig 16645 bp, 9 predicted proteins | sample 1063281 | NCBI WGS metagenome assembly FUWD01 (sample SAMEA79048168, study PRJEB19326) | metagenome | biome: marine | reverse complement strand
TTCGTACAGGTTTACCAGCAAATAATGTATGTCCTGTACCAACTGTCAACTCAATAATCCCAGTATCTGGAACATAGTTAGCACCACTAACATCCCAGAAATAACTTGTAGTTGGACCAACATTTACCGTAAACGTATCATCGGTTTTAGCGGTAACAACAACTCTAGTATCAGAATAAGGGTCGGTTGATCTTGGATAAGTATGAACTGTGGAGTGGTCATCCATTCCACAAGTAAAACTCATAGTATTATCAGTAAATTTGAAGGATCTACCAACTCTAAGTCCATGATTAGGACAGGTTACTGTTAGAATTCCAATGGAAGCCGTATATTCTGCATTAGTGGCTGATCTAAAAGTATGTGTTGATACCCCAACATTAATATCAAAGGTATTTGTAGAATATCCGAGAATAGTGGCAGATGCCCCTGATATAGGGTCAGTTGATCTTGGATAACTATGTTGGGTTTGATTATTATCGAGATCGCAAGTAAATATGAACGATCCATCCTGAATTAATACATTACCAGTTGAGGTTGTTAGTCCATGAGCGGTGTTACCCGTTCCCACCCTCATAATACCAGTCTTGGCATTATATGTTGAGTTGATAGCTTGAATATAAGAGTTAGTAGATGTTCCTACATTAACTTCATATGTATTTGTAGTTACATTGCTAATTGTAAGTGCAATTCCAGATGCTGGGTCGGTAGGTCTTGGATATGGATGTTCAGTTGCATTCCCGTCCAAACTACAAGTAAATACCAAAGAGTTATCAGTAAATCTGGCAAAATCACCATTAACATATCCATGACTTGGTGCAGTGACTGTCAGAATACCAGAAGTTGCATTGTATTGTGATCCTGTAGCTGGAAAATACTGCAATGGGGAAGCCCCAACAGGAATAGTAAATGTATCATCAGTATGGGTTGTAATTGCAACACGATTAGTAGTAGAAGCATATCCACCACCAGCTGGGTCAGTAAGTCTTGGATAGGTGTGTTGAGTCTGATTATCATCTAATTCACAAGTAAATGTAAACGAATTATCAGTCAACTTAATAGTTTCGCCCTTAACATGTCCATGATTTGGAACAGTAATTATTATTTCACCAATATCTGGATCATATACCGCATTAGTTGGTTGTTGATAAACAATAGGAGTAGCTCCAACATTGACCGTAATCGTAGTTGCATTAACAATACTAGCAACTGGAATATCTGATCTATTATGAACAGGATCTCTACGTCTAGGATATAAATGTTCAGTTGCATTACCATCCATATCGCATGTGAATGTCAACGATCCTGTTGCAATACCAACCGTATCATTTGTAGTTAGGAAATGTGGTTGGTTAAATTGAAGTGTCAATACTCCCGTAGATGGAATATACCCCACTGTAGTTGGGGTTAGGAATGGTCCAGCCCAAGTGTATTTTGCAATAGCACCACCATTATTACTATCAGGAACAAACGTATATGTGTAATCACCACCAGTGATAACAGCAGTAGCTCCTGCACTAACAAATGTATGTGGATATCCACCACCTCTCCAGAGTGCAGTAGATCCAGAACTTACAAAAGTATGATCATAGTCACCACCAACAACAATAGCTTCAGATGTTGCACTGACAAAGTTATAATCATATTCTCCACCAAGAATAATGGAACTAGAAGCGGACCCAACAAAACTGTGTGCATAGTCACCACCAGAAACTACAGATCCTGTTTTTGCAGATGCAAACGTGTGTGGATATGACTCATTTCTTGGAGACTTACCTACATCTAAAGTAATTGTTGTGTTTGTTGTCGAAGCAATAGAAATAGACTTTTGATATGATTCATCTCTATGTCTTGGATAATAGTGAATGGAAGCACCATTATCGATGTCACAAGTAAATCCAAGTCCACTGAGAACAACACTTCCCGCTTTACCACCTTCCGAATACCCATGAGGAGCAGCGGTGGTAATAGTCATAATACCACTAATATTATCATACTCTGCTGTAGTAATACCGATTGATGGAGAGTAATCACAAGTAAATGCAATTCCACTAACAATTACAAAATCATTTTTGTAAAATTATGATTTCTTCTTGTAGTGATAGTTGCTACTCCACTAGTATTATCATATTCAACATCAGCAAGTCGTAAATCTACTGAACTAGATGTAGTTTGACCAACTCCACTGACAACAACAAAATCATCCGTTTTTAATCCATGACCCTTATATCGAGTAATGGTTCCAGTAAGAAGTTGTCCTGTATAGACTCCCACATTTCTTGTGAGATCATACATTTCTTCTGTGGCATCAATATTAATGTCAACATTATTTGGGACTGTAAATCCAAAATACTTCTTTAATCCTCTAGGAAAAGTAACAGGTCCATTAATAGTATCAAATACCAATCCTTCAAGTTTTACTGCATCATCATTAGTAAGACCATGACTCTCACTAAATCTGACGGTCAAAATTCCAACAACAGGATCATACTCAGCAATACCAACATTTGTTGTAACTCCAATCTGTTCACCATGAGCAGTAAATGTTGTGATTCCTGATTCCTGCGTATTATCGCTGTATACGACCTTTGCGGCAGGAAAGTACCCAGTACCACCAGAGGTAAGGTTAATCGCTGTTACAATACCCGTCTGGTCTCTCTGAACGACTCCACCAGTCACATAGTTATGTGGGAAAGTAGTAATTCCCAAGAATACCTCAAAAGTATCATCTGTTGGGGTATCAATAACATCAAAACCGATTACATTTCTTGCTTCCAGAATATTTGTATCAACACCAGCCTGGACTGTACCAGCACTTACATACTGAAGGCCTTCAGTTGCAATACCAATATTAATCTTAGCTTCGTTACTGTTTACAATAGAAATAATTGGATATGAATCTTCTCTTAGAGTGAAAGTACTAATACCATCAGTTACCTGAATTCCCCTAAGATCTAAATGTCTAGACTGGTTGGCTCCAGTACCAATATAATGTCCACCATAAACACTAAGTGTAGCAATACCAGTAATGTAATCATATCCAAACTCATTAATATTTCTTATCGGAGATAGTGGAGTAAATGTAAATCCAGCGCCTGTAATTACAACTCGGTCCCCATCATATAGATCATGTGGAGCGGCAGTGGTAAAGGTTCCAATACCACTAAACATATCAAATACAGCCGTTGTAATTCCAACAGGAGTATCTACTTTGGTTCCGAGAATTGCCGTAGCAGATGCACCAATACCATTTGTAGCCCTAATACGAACTTCTGGAGGAGTTCTATATCCCTGTCCACCACCACGAAGTTGAACATAATCAACAGATCCAGATGAATTTACACCAGCAACTGCTGCAGCTTTTACAGGAATGTAATATCCAGAACCAGTTTGAATTGCAACTTTGTCGAGTCTTCCCGCTCTAGGTACACCACTTAAGAAATTTAATTGATTATCTGAAGCATTGTTAAATGTAAAATCTAAATTTGGAGTTTGAACAACATTATTAATAAGAATAAACGGATTATTATTAATCTCTACGCCAGTATTAACACTATTGTATAGAGAAGTTACTATGCCAAGATTTTCAGTTATTCTAAAATTAGTTCCAGCAACTCCAGTAAATTCCAGTGAAATATCATCAAGAACTAAGTTTTTATCTTCAGGTTCAAATGGATCCAATTTTCTTGAGAATAATCTTCCATTAAAGGTGGATCCAGTTTCTAAACCTACTGGACCTCTTTTACCGTAAGGAGCATCTATGAAATAGATATTATCTTCAATAATATTATAGTCACCAACAAATACCGAAGATACGCCAGTTCCATGAATAGTAGAAATGGATCCAAAAGATCCTCTATCAACAATAACTTCGGATGAAGTTGTCGTTGAAAATACTGGATAATATCCAGCACCAGTGTCGAAAATGACTACTTCTCTAATAGTCCCGACACCAGTAATAACTGGATAAAAAACACCTTCTACTATAGGAGTTTCAGTTCCTTCAATAACGAGTTTAGGAGGATCTGCTTTGGTATAATCATTTCCACCAGAGATTACATCAATCCTCTCTACACCGTAAGAGGAGTTGAATACTGGTCTTAGAATAGCTCCCGATCCAGGTGTGGTTCTTGGCATTTATTTTATCAGCTAATATTAATGGAACTACTACAATAAACTCTTGTTAATCCAGAAGAATCTCTAATTATACTGAATGTCAAAATATCTTCTCCATTGGAAGCAGGTGGAGGGTTTCCGCCAACCCATCTAACACCACCAGCGATAGGTCCACCGTTAATATTGACTGAATCACCATAAGTGTATCCAATACCAGCATTAATAACAAGAGTTGCTGTAGTCGCCTTACTATTTAATGCAGTAACATTAGTGAAGTCCCAAGTACCAACAGAAGTTGTTATTCCACCAACAACTACAGTTCCTACAGAAAGATCAACAGTTAAAGTTCCTGCCGCAGAAACTGCAATATTATCACCAAAGTCATTTACTACTGTTTCTGTGATATCACTATTAAAATTAGTTGTTCCATCAAGAGTGATAACTCCCTCAGCAGTCACATTCCCACGAATATCAAGTCTTTGGTTAGGAGATGGAACATTTGTACCAATACCTATATTGGAATCTTTTGTAATAACAAAAGTCTTTTCTGGAGTAATATCTTGGTCTGAAGCCCTAAAGGAAGGTCCATTTGATTTTGCAATCGCCCACAGTGCTGGTCTAGCATCTGAGAAAGATACAACTTCAAGTTGAGACGTTGGTATAGATGTTCCAATGCCGACCATACCGTCAGATCGTATTCGGAACATTGTAGCTGCAAAACCAACCTCAATTGGACCGTCAGTAATCGCTCCTGGTTGTTGAATGGTAATCTTACCAATGTCAGCATATGAAGATGTCAGGATACCCGATGTATTGATATCAATATCATCAGTTACATATCTTGCAGTCTGAGCATATGTAGATGTGGATGCGATACCCGCATTGGTAGAATACCCCGCAGTGGTAGCGTAAGAGACGAAACTAATAAGATTGGTTCCGTCTCCAAAGATATTATAAAGATCATCAAAATTACTGTTAATCTTTAGAGTTCCTGCCAGCAGGGTATCTCCAGTGCCATCATTAGGGGCAGTACCAGTATTAATGCCTTGCTTTGCCATTACTCAAGTAGTTTTTCAGTTATTTATAGTTAATACGGAGGTCTATCATCATGGGTTACAATAGTCTCATCCAAACTAGTAATAGTGGAGTTCATTCTATTTACATCATAGTAAAAAGAATTATCCACAGTATTTTCAATTTCCACTCTTCGACCCGAGACAAATGTTCCGTCACCAATCTGTCTAACCTTCATAAATTCATCACCAAACTTAATCACATCATTTGGTGCCAAAGACGCAATTCCAGTAGTAACGACAATACTTTGATCATATATTCCGATTGGAGATCCGATACCAATCTCAAGTTTTTTATTTCTAAGAGGACTCTGGATAATATTATCGATTGAGATAAGTGCATTCGTAGATGGATCAGCAATACTAAATTTGTGGGTTCCAGTTCCATACCCAACAAAATTCAATGGTAATGAGGTAGATAGTCCACTAATCTTAAATGTAACATCATCAATTTTCTGAACAAAGACTTTTTCTGGAATAGCTGTTCCCCCTAGTTCTACTGGTGTGCAAAGAAGATCATCACCAGAACCACTGCCACCGATATAAGTTCCAGCAATAGAAATTGTTTCCGTACTTACATACCCACTACCACCACTAACAACAACAATACTTTCAACATCAAGATTGGAATCTCTAGTAACGTCAAAACGTGCGCCAGTACCGCTTAAATCACTTGTGGATGGTACGTCAAGGTAAGTAGTAGTAACACCTGTTTGAGTACCAGTAATGCGCGATACAGGGAATGTTAGGTCGTTTGCAGGAGTCGTTCCACCCAAATGAGTACCAGCAATACTCACATTATCGCCAACAAAGTATCCAGTACCACCTTGAGTCAAGGTAACATTCGTAGAAAGTGGTTGTCCCGTACTTTGTTCATATGTAAATTTAACTTGGAATCTAGCACCAGTTCCTCTGGTAGAAATACCAGGAAGACCACCATCGGGACTTCCAAATCCATATACAACAAACGTAACGATTGGGCTTACTACAGTACCAACACCAGTAAGAGTATTTTCTGGAATTTCATTATTATATCCATTTTCAAACATTGCACCACTACCACCCAATGCAGATTCCACACCCATTACAATGTCTCTTAGACCAGCAATATGAGATGTAGTAGCAATTCCAATTGGAGATCCACCTTGTAGATTATAATTTAATTCCTGTCCCGTTTGGAAGTTATGATTAGGAATAGTAATGATATTATCTACGAGATCAATGACTTTAGTATCAGCTGCATTAAAAGTTGCTTTGAATAGTGGTTGACCCTTAGCTTTCAGTTTAAATCCAACGTTACCAACCAAAGTTCCAGTTCTATCATGATCTCCATTAAAACCAGAAGAGATATCATCTATCAATAGGACCTTATTAGTCTTATTCAGAATGTAACTCTTAATGGGTCTGCCTTCTGGGAAGAAGATTCTTTGAATACTTCCATCTGGAGACATGTCATCTTCTGTGACTAGAGCAAAGTTCTGTCTTTCTTGTAGATAAATGTCACTATCAATATTGACTAACAGATTTACGGAATTAGTAGCAGACTTAACCTTCATACTTGTAGCTGCTTGACTAATAATCTCAAGGTCACAAAATTCTCTAAATCCAGAAGGATGAACAATAGATCTTACTGCTTCTCTCCATGTATCATATGGAACTCTTCCCTTAATAGAATATGAAAACTTCTGATAATAGAAGTTATCCGAAATTCTTTGACTAAAGTCATTGAGGATTCCAGTTGTATTATCATTTTTTGCAATTTTATCTCTACTAACACCCAATGTACTTTTGATATTAAATCTATTGACAGCTTCAACTCTACCTCTAATAGTAGACTGTTCACCATAGATTTCATCTCCTACAGATAATACTCCAGAAGTATTTGAAAGTCTAAGTTGACTTAATTTGGGATCCCAACCACCTGGAGATACAAATCCTTCAAATTTCTTAGAAGTGACTTTTTCTTCGGATAAGAATTTAGCATCATCGATAAGATTCATTCTAAACTTAGCCATATCTTTAGAATTGACTACATAACCTAATCCAAAATCATCGTCATAAGATCCTAAGGTTCCAGTATTAATTCCAGCAACACTATACGAAAGGGTGAAATTAGATGTATTGACTCCAGTAATTGTGAAGAACTTAAAGTCAAAATTTTCCGAGTTGAAATTAATCTCGCCATCAGCAACAGAATCAGATTTTAATCTACATCCCTCAACAAAAACAGAATCTCCAACTTTGAATGGAAAGATAATATCAGTAGTTCCGAATCCCGTTCTAACTGGTTGATTGAACTGAGCATCAAGAAGTAATTCAAGAGTTATAGTATTTCCAACATGAGTAATTTGATCAATATCATATCCATTAGAATTTTGTGTTGGAATAACACTCAATGGTTCATCAAATTCAAAAGCATTCTGTAAGACGAATACTTTATCTACAGCACCACCATTAATTCTTGCTTGCAAATCAATTTTATCATTACCACGTATAATCAAGTTAGGTGGTTGAGAATAATTTGTACCTCCATCCAAAACCTCAATATTATCAATTCTCTGTACTCCAGCAACGTCAATCACAGCAGGAACGCTTAAGAATGGAATCAAAGTAGGATCTGTTGGATAATCAAATCCATCCTTAACTCTTTCTAGAGTATCAATTTTGCCAATATCACTGGAAAGAATCTTAACAGTTGCATTATTACCAGAAGAACTTATAAATCCGTTGGTAGATGGAATAATTCTATATCCTCTGCCAGAAAAGTTTGTCTTTGTAGAGTAAACTGGACCAGAAGCTGTGGTAGATGATGTTTCGTAAAAAATAGTACTAACACCAAGTCTAGAAACATAAGTCTGTGTTTCGGATGGCTTACGATCGAGATTATATGTAAATTCTTTGTTATTAGTAACCGTAACTTGTTGGTCACCATTAACCACCATATCATTGAGAGTGATATTATTATTACCAATAACATCTTTATCGGAAATAACACTTAGTTTTCTTTGGTCGGAAGGAACTACTGGAACTAAATTATAAAAACTTTTACTTGGATAATCATCTCTACTATCAATAGTAATTATAGCATCGGTAAATCCAGGTGTGCCCTCTCTCTTAATAGCAAATCCATTTTCATCAGTTCCTGTAACTTCCAAACTATTTCTATAATTGCCATCAGAATAAAATTCCAATCGCATGTCCTTTAGAGATAGATCAGAAACATCAAAAACAAATTTATTTCCTTTTGTGAAAGATAGAGGTGGATTCACCTTAGCAATTTCATATGTTCCAATATCAATCGAAGAAAATACAATTGAATTTGAATCTGCAATATCTGATTTGTATTCAACAAATTTAATAAATTGTGGATCTTCGCGGAGGATAAAGTATGTTTTATTGTTTTCTAATCCACCAATAAGATTACCCCCAGATTCATAGAATACTACTTTATCCCCACTCTGGAATGTTTCATCTTGGATATCAATAGCAGTATAATCTGCAGAAATACTAGTACTAGAAAAACTTACTTTGTCTGATGTAATCTTACCAATAACAGGATCAAATCTAAGTTTGATATTTTCCGTTTGAGTTGGTGTTGTATTGAATTTTACAATGTCACCATTCTCTAGTCCATGATCACTATCAGTGACAACGCTAGTGAAGTATCGTTCAACTCTAGCATCAACTCTTGGGAACTGTGTAGTAAATGAATGGGCAAATCCAACATTGTTTGCTACATCAAAGAAATATAAGGCATTTCCAATAGTAGTAAATCCAATAGTAGATATTCCAATATAGTTTTGCCCAAAATTAATTGCATATACAATAGAGTTGTCTTCTAGTTTGGTAGTTCCAATACCAGAAGTAGATCCAACAGATGTATTTGAAACGACTATAGAAGTTCCAGAAGTACCGACATTATATCTTAATGGTTGTCCAGTAGCAAGACGATGATTTGGGATGAAAATTCTCCTTTCAGGAACAAATCTAGTATCATAACTTTGTGCTACAATTGTTCCAATACCAGTATTAATAATATCGTAAATTCTACCTGTAGATCCTACACCTACAGTGTCCTCTGGAGAGAAGTATAAACTTCTATTTGGTTGTACTGCATATGTGAAGAATTGATTATCAGCTGTAGCGGCACTAAATTCAAACTCAACTGGTTTTAAGAAAATAGAGTTTTCCGAAACAGGGTGTGTGATTCCAATACCAACATAATTTTGGCGATTAACTCTAAATCTCTTAAACTTATTGTCAATTTCAGTAACAACCATAACTTCGGTTCCAACACCGATATGGTCACCAGGTTTAAATCCAACAGTATCGGTGACAGAGATATAAGTTGTCACTCCCGTTACTCCAACCTCGGGAATATACTCAGCAAGTCCCACACGACGTTTTGGTACAGTAATTTTTTGTTTACCAAAGAATGGAGAAAACTTACCTGTTGTTATTCCAGAAACATGAATAAATTCATTATCCAATAAATCATGCGGAATTGTAGTTATTCCAACTACGCTCCTACCGCTAATTCTAAGTTCAGTATTCCTGTAAGTTGAAACTCCAACACTAATTTCACTAATATCTTTACCAAGAACAGTGTCAACAACAATACTGGCTCCAGATCCATCAGTTCCTTCATTGTTAACCGACAATAGATCATTGACTTTATAATCTACACCTCTACTAAAGATGCTAACAGATCCAATACCAGCAGTTTTTACTTTAGTTACAAAGAATTTCTGTTGATATGAATCATCTACCTTATCAATCAGATCATATTTGGAGTTTCCAAAAGACAAATAATATGGTCCAATATTTCTAGATAATTTTTCTTTAGAAAGATCAATATCTTGATTAAAGAATGTATTGAAATTATCTTGAACTGGAAGGTCTTTAAATCTACTGCCAACTAGATATGGAAATTTGGGTTCAGCAACTCCACTAGAATCAACGTCAATGCTGAAAAAGTATGCATATGTTCCGTCTGGAAATTGTGGGGTTACACAATATCTTCCGCCATGTTTGTCTAGACTTCCAGAATTATTAAACAAATAATCATTTGTAAAATAACCTAATGAATATGCTGGAGGTCGTATACCAGCAAGACTTTGATTATTAAGAATATAACCACTATTCTGTCTAACTACTGAACCGCCAGTTTCGGTCTCATAACCATATGGACCATAAATTGGATTACCATCATATGCCCATCCCAAAATAGGAGAATGAATAGCATTTTGTGATAATTCAAGATTACCGACATCAATATTATCTCCAAGTTGATATCTCAACTTTCTAGGAGGATACATTGATACAGCTTGGAGTCCAAGATTTGGATTAGTAGTTGGTTTTAATATACATCCATCTTCAGGATTAATATTTTCAGCAGATCTCGTTACTTGGTTAATTTTCCACTCATGGATATCGGCAATAAACTTAGCCGCAGTACCCCTATTTCTAAGTTCTAGTGATGTATCATCTCCATAGTTAACACCACCGTCAAGAATTTGAACAGAGACAATACCACCGTCCTTAACGATTGGATTGATCTGAGCAAAATCACCAGTTGAACCATGAATGAAAATATCAGAGTCTTTCCGAAAACCATTCCCCTTTGCAAGAATTTGAACATCAACAATACGTCCACCAATAATAATTGGTTTCAGTAATGCATTAAAAATAACAGTAGAAATTCCAACATTAGGTCTTCTATTAAAATCGATTATATTTGTACATCCATATCCAGTACCGCCATCTTGTAGATATACACTTTCAATACTACCAAGAACGACTGGATCCAATTGCGGTTGGATAACAGTAGTTGAACCAATAGCGGAAATAGATTCTACCTTTACAATGATTGGCGGATAAGAGATTGCATGTTCACCCGCTCCAAAATTTGTTAGAAATACTTCTTTATTTTTTCAAAGTTACTAAGATCTTTAGTAGTACCTATTCCAACATCATATAGTTTAAATCTATTACTATCAATATTTTTTACAAAATACTCTGTAGTGCTACTCAATCCACCAACCATCATATCGGTACTAGAGTATCTTACAACATCACCAGTAGTAAACCCATGTCCTCTTGCGTAGATATAATTATCTGAGGTGTCGATACCAGATCTTGTTCCAGCAGCAGTTGTCCGAGAAGGGACAACTACTTTTCTATTTGAATACCCACTTCCAGGTTCTTTAACATATATTTTGGTAATCGTATTTTAGATTTCGTAGAAACAAAACTATGGAAACCAAAACTTGGAGCTCCAATATTTACTGTATTGGTATTATTAACTGCATCCTGGAAAGATGTATGTAAAGCTATTGTTTTACTGTCAACAATCCTAATAAAGTAAGTAGCACCACTAATCAAATTGCCAATCGGAGTGTTGTTTTTGGAGTCATAAAAGACTTCTTCTCCAAGTTCAAAATTATGCGATGTTGGGAAATCGATAGTCTCTGAGTTAGAATTTACAGATGTTCCATCAGCCTTAAAATTAACAATGATTTTTCCCTTTACGAAATTAGATTCCAGAACAGCACCATTGCCGTTTCCACCTTCAACAGTAATCTTTGGTTTTTTCTGATATCCAATTCCAGGAGAAACAAGTCTAACTTCACGGAATGATCCCGTAACAGTTGGAAAAGCTTTACACCCAGATCCATTTTGATCTTGAACTATTAAATCTGGACCATTAATAACATCATAATTTTTGCCAGAACTCGTAACTTTAATATTAACAACATCACCATAATAAATCTGTTCATCAAATACAGTTGGTGGATATATTTCAACACCGTTAGCTAGAAGACCAACAGCTCTGTTTTTAACATCTCTATCATTTGGGTCATCAAAATATTGTTCCTTCCGTACATATGGAAACTTCTTTAAAATTTTCTGGTGTTCTAAATTTTTATTTTGAAAACCAGATTTAACAACATACTGTCCTGTAGAGTTTATTCTTAGTGGAATATATTTTTTAGAAAATACATCTGATCCACTAAAAGATAAGAATATATCAGTTTCATTTACAGCAGTAACAAAATAAATTCCCGTCTGTATTCCAGTATTATCAATATTATCCCAGAAGATTTTATCGCCAGTTGTATAACTATGTTTAATAGCAGTGTTGATATCATCAATATCCACAGACTTCAGTAGATATGTAAACCCACCACCATTGATTGGAGTTCCATTAGAGTCAGTACTTACATTAATATCAGTTCTAAGAAATCTTCTATTGTCAGTTGCAAATAAAGGATAGTTTGGAATACCAGCAGTAGTTACAAAATAGTCATCTCCATTATCAGAAAGATAACTATTCTGAATTCCAACAGGGAACTTATTAATTTCTGGAAATCTACCTAGGTTATGTTGCGCCTTTACAATTGTTTTTTTGTAGAATTTTTGGTTCTATCGGAAGAGATCCATTCACCAACACTACAACTCTATTACTGAGTCTCTTTTCACTTCTAGAAGAGTCGTACTCAATAACTTTAATCTCACCAGATATCTCCGTATTGCCATTGGAGAGCATGATCTTCTCACCAATAAAGAAGACAACTTCATCAAAAAGATTAATCCTAAAAGTATTAATGTTGAGTTGATCAACAGAACTAATATTATGGATTGTTGGGATATTATAGATCCAACTATTAAACTGAGAATCTTCTCCCTTATCGAGACCGAAAGTGGATAGTTTTAAACTATCACCAACTACCATATTGGCAGTATCACTTACATCAATATTATCAATTACATTAACGATTCTCAACTGTACCTGAGATGTCTGTCCAAATCCAGCGTAAGAAAAAGCTAGTTTATCTTCAAAAATTTCTGCCCCAAAAACCAAGTCAGTGGAAATACCACTAACACCTAAAAATTGGTTAACCGTTTTGTCAGTATATGATATTTCAATAAAGTTTGAATCTACAGTAGGTTTGATTAGAAGAGATCCCTGTCGATCAAATCCAATAGTAGAGTCAACAAGAATATTATCTGCGAACTGAGGAATTCCTTGTAGTGTTTTTGTTTTACCAGGAACTTCATAGCTTCCAGAGAATGAAGATGCATCTAGAGAGACTTCATAAAAATCTTTATTGTCAATAGGTCTATATTCTACATTATAAATTGAAGCACTTACTGTTCCAATACCAGTTACATTCTGGAACAGAAAGTTACCGACAATTTGTAGAGGATCCCCATCAAAAAGATTTTCTACAAGAATGTTTTTAGTCTTAAAATAAACATTGGCTGAAGAAATAATAGTATTTTCAATTGGTTTTTTAATATCAATCTCTTCACCATACAATAGTTTAAAGAGAATCTGATATGACGCATCAGTTCCTTTTGCAGAATAAAAATCCTTAGCTCTAGTAAGGATATTTTGAATTGAAGTGCCTGCAACAAAAGATCTATTTTCAAATCCAGGTAAGAATTCTTTCTTGAATTTGGAAAAGAATTCTTGTAAGAATAAATTACTAAGATTATGTACTAACGATCCAGCACTATGCTCATCAGCATCAGAGATGGTAGAAATCTAAAAATTCAGAATTAACATCTTGTTGAATTTTAGAAATTCCACTAAATCCTCTACTACAATCTAAAAACTGAGTTTCGGTCTTAGACTTATATGTAATAATCTCATTATCAATTTTGATAAGTCCATACTGATCAGGCCATCCTGCAGTTGACTGAACTTTGATTATGTCGTCAGAAGCAAAAATATTTACAAGGAGAACATTATATGGTATTAAAGTTTCATTGTTGAATGAAGAAATTTGCCTATAGTCTGGCAAATTAACAGCAAGATCAACAACACCAGATTGATGTTCCTGAGAAATATAATACTGTTCTAAAAACTCACGAAAAAGTGGAGACTCCTGATTCAGAAAAGAAGGAATCTGAGACTCAATTAGTTGAGAGATCTTAACTTTGTTTTGTTCAGTCATTTTACGATCTGATATATCCTTCGTCGGAATAGCTGGAGGTCACAATATATGAGGTAGCGGAAGTATTCTCACCAGAAGAAACAACATCAACGAGAGCAGTTACCTCACTATTTGCAACATCATATTGCAAATAGATGTCCTTCAAAGCAATAACATCATTAGACTCGGGGACTGCTTCTACTTGAACTGTTCCATTACTCAAGGAAGTTCCTGATATATTTACCACATCCAAAAGAACCTCTCCCTCATCATATTTAACTGTTCCAGCATTATTCTTAACAATAACTGGTTCATTATTTTCTAATTTGAAGAATATGATTCTTCCTCTAGTAGTACTACTAGGAATATCAGCAAGGTAAAGAGTTCCACCAATACCATCTACAGTAAATCCAGTGGATCGTACAGAGTACCCAGTAGAATTTACAAAGAAAGCATTACCAAAACATAATTCATACGTTGCAAATAACCCACTTTCGGGAACTAAGTCTCTTCTAATCTTAACCTTAGTAATATTAGAGGTAACTCCATTATCAGTATCATCAATAAGAGCTACAACCTTACTATACTTAAATCTTCCACCAAAACTGTTAATGTCGTCAGACTGAGAATAAGCAGTAAGAGTATTGAAAATTTTAGTTCTCAATGCAGAGGCATCGAAAACAGAGTTTGTATTATAATAAACTGCTGCATTAGTTTCCACATACAAATATTTCAGATCTACAATTTCTGGTTTTATACCTGCAATAGAATATTGTTTCAATTCTCTCGAAATTTGGTCTTTAGTTATCTGTGATAGGAAAGAACCATTTCTTGGTTTAACTGATATGAATACTTTACCAAACTCAGGCGGATTCAACTCCTCCCCCCCCGTAGGAGGTCACAGATTCAACGTTAGGGTATATGAAGGGGATTATACCCTTATAGTCATTTGCCGTCACTGCACGGTACTGTGCCGCGTATATGCGGGGTGCGAGATATTTGATAGAACTTACACTTTCAACATCATCTCCACCCGAAGATTTCTCTTGAGTGCTAATCAATGAGATGCCATCAGTTATAGTTGAGATCGTATCGTCCTTAAGAATACCACTAAACGTAAAATTAGCAGCACCATTAGCTTTACTACCATTATTAACGATATAACTTACGGTAATTTTAGCACCAGCAGGTGGTTTTTTGCCTAAAATGTCGTCACCGAAAAGAATTTCGTATTTTTCGTCTTCTATTTCTTGAATAAGGAACAATCTGGAAGTAGAATCGACTCTTAGAATGTTATCGAATAACTGATAAATCTCATTTGTTGTAGATTCTACCCTAACACGAATTGAAGTAGTGTCAACATTAGCATTTGGTATAATATATCGTTGATTTGGAAGAGAATAATCTACTGTAAAAGTTTTTGTAAGGTAAACTCCTTCATAAATGTTTAAATTTTCAAAAAATGCAACATTATTAGAATCTACAGTCGTAACAAAGTCGTCAGGAATTGAAAAAATGTATTGTCCTTGTACTTGAGACCCTAGTGCAACTGTCCCAGCCTTCACAGTTACGATTCTAGTGTCATTTGTACCTAAATTTACAGAAAAATTGATGACAGCACGAGCAGATCTGCTTGATCTAGGTACATAACCAATGTTTCTTGATAGTGCAACGACATTTTCTCGTAGAGTAGCACTATCAAGGAAGCACTCATTAACAGCCATATTGGTATTATATGACGTAATGTAAGAATTATAAGCAAGAAGGTCAATTAATACCGAAAAATTAGATCCATCAAAGTCGAAATCAGTAAAATTACTGTTCGCACGAAGATAATCCTTAATTTGTATCTTAAGGCTATCAAAATCTAGGTTTGTAAATTGATTAAATGACATTATGTCCTAGTAGATTGTAGGATGAATTCGATATCTTGCACTGGTAAAGGCAATCCAATGATGTTGTATGTGATATGAACATTCATCTCATTGCCATCTGGGGGATAATACACTCTGACCTGGGTATCATTTATCCTTTCCTCGAAATTTGTAAGTAAATAACTAATTTCTTCTTTCAATCCAGAAGCTAAATCTTCTGTTGGTTGTTCAAATAAGGAATATTCAACTTTAGAACCAATTAAATTTTGGAAAAACCGTTCTCCAATGTTAGTTCTGACCAAATTAGTTACAGATCTTTTGATTGCATCTGCATCATGAAACGCTCCGAGATCATTTGTAACAGGATGAGCTACAAATGACAGGCTAATATCTTTAAAAGTTCTAGAGCTTCGGACGGATCTGGCCATTGTGGTTAGAGTTTCTATCTCCGCCTTTTATTTATCCCTTTTCTTCAGGTGTCTTTGGTTCTGAAACAAATGCACTGATAGGCAATTTATCAAACATTGCACCATATTCAGGCAAATAAGTTTCAAAATAAAAAGAACGTCCAGGTATCGACTTAGCCGACACCCAGACGCCTTCAATAAATTCACCATGTCCGTCTTGCAAGTCTCTTAGATAC
>FUWD013232035.1_pt1 | contig 16666 bp, 9 predicted proteins | sample 1063281 | NCBI WGS metagenome assembly FUWD01 (sample SAMEA79048168, study PRJEB19326) | metagenome | biome: marine | reverse complement strand
TGGATCTTGCTGCCGCTCAAAGAAAATTGGCCGCCGCTAAAGAGACTGAAGCAAGTGCTCGAGCCCTGCTAGATAAAGCAGGGGTTAGTAATACAGAAGGAGAAGAGGTAAGCATTGGAGGAAAAATATGGGAAAGAATAGTAGGCGAGAGATTAAGAGGCGGAGTCAGCTCTGAAGACAGAGTAGGTGCAATAACCTCCATGAATCAAGCATTAGAAGACCAAGCAACACTTACAGGACAAATCGCACAGCTAGAAGCGGCTGCGGCAGGCCCAAGTGAGGGCCGCCTTATCTCAACAAGAAGGGCCTTCTTAAGTCTTTCAGAAACAATGAAAGCAGGTCTGTCACAACATAAGAAAGGTAGTGACGAGTTCAAGCTTATGTCTAAGAATATTGCAGAAGTGGATACTATCTTAAGCAACTTAACCGCAGAAACTATCGGTAGTGCAGAAAGCTCCTTCGATGACCTCAGTCGAGAACTAAATAAAACAGAAGCCTCTTTTCAAGCCTTGAAAGATGCGGGTGCAGAGGTAGAAGCACTGTTTGCAAAGGAGTCTGCAGTTTCTGGAGATTTTGCGGAGCAGATTAAAGTTTTAGACAAAGGTCTGGCCGCTGTTATAAGAACACTAGATAGCGGTATTCAGACCACCAAATTATCAGAGGCCTTTGAAAAGTTCGGAGTTAGTAACGAAGAAGAGCTGCAATCTCTAAGAGATAGATATGTAGCTATGAACCAATACAGAAAAGTAGAAGGAATAATGCTTCAAGCTAATACAAACTACAGAGACTCTCTTAATAATGCAGGGCTGAAGGACGTTGCACTACAACAGTTATCCGCAGAACAAACACTCTCTAGAACTATGCTAATAGAAGAGCAGGCCTTGGCCCGCGACGCAGGTCAGGACGGGTTAAAACAAGAATTAGAAATCTTAAAGCTAGCAAATAAGCAAGAGAAAACTCGTATAGACTTGATAAAAGAACGTGTTTCTGAACACGCAAGACTTGGAGGAGAAACTCTAGGTGGAATGATGTCAGTAGTAGGCAAGGGTGAAGAAAATCAAGAAATATATGGAGGCGCCTCAGGCTCTGACAAGATAAAAATGCTAGGAGATGCAGTAGCACCTATGGTGTCTCAACTTGAAAAACTAGGACCTGACGGGTTGCTAGTAAGTGCAGTAGTTGAAGGTAGCTTTGTAATGGGAGAAGCTTTTACTGCCTTCTCAGAAAAACTTACAGCAAATACAGCAACTACAGCAGACGGCTTAGCTCTCGCAGCAGCAGGAATGGCTACTTTGGGTAATATAGCCTCAGCTGCTTCAAGTGCAAAAATTGCAGGAATAGATGCTGAAATAGCCGCAGAGAAGAAAAGAGACGGTAAGTCTGCAGGTTCTGTTGCTAAAATGGCAGCACTGGAAAAGAAGAAAGAAGGTGCAAAAAGAAAAGCATTTGAACAAAATAAAAAGCTACAAATGGCCTCTGTGGTATTATCTACAGCAGCGGCAGCTATGGCGGCTTGGGCACCTCCACCACTTGGAGCTGGCCCCCTTTTTGGCGGTGCACTAACTGCAGGTATAATCGCGTTAGGAGCGGCTCAGTTAGCTATTATATCAGGAACTTCCTATTCTGGAGGAGGAGCTTCAGTAGGCGGAGGAGCACCTGCTTCTGTATCAGTAGGCAATCGTCAAAACTCCGTAGACATGGCTTCAGCACGCAGCCCTTCTGGTGAGTTAGGCTATGCTCGCGGAGAGAGTGGAACCGGAAGTGGTATGACTAACTTTAAGCCTGCCTTCTCTGGTTACAAACACAGAGCCGGTGGAGGCTATATTGTTGGTGAGCAAGGACCAGAAGTGTTCATGCCAGAAACTGCAGGAGAAATTATACCTTCAGGTCAAAGTACCGGCGGAACAACAAATGTAAACTTCTCAATCAATGCAGTAGACGCTGCGGGTGTAGAAGACTTACTAATGAATCAAAGAGGGAATATAATCGGCATGATACGAGAGTCCGCAAACGCACATGGAGAGATGTTCTTAGAAGGCGTTGACATTATGTCAGATAGCGCGAACACGACTCGATAGGAGAATAACTAAAAATGGCAATTCAAAATACTTTACCAGATCCTAATAATCGAATAAACGATGCTGGAAACGACTCTTCAGGTACTTATGGCCCAGGCTTTGCATCAGTAAAGCTTGCGTCTGAGCAGCCTATAATGAGAGACAGAACAAACTCAGGCAGAGTTATAACGCGTTCTCATGTCTATCACAAATGGGGTATTGACATTAGTTACAACCCTCTCACAAAAGATGAGTTTGATCCTATTTATAACTTTCTTCTGCATAAAAGAGGAACGCTAACATCGTTTTTTGTCTCCCTACCCCAGTACAGATTACAAGGCCCTACTAGTAGAACTGTAGCAAGCAATGCAACTGCAGGTGCTACAGCTCTTACATCCTCCGGCAATGCAGGCACAGATATAAAACCTGGTATGTTATTCACTATAGCGGATAGCCAAAATAGTGCACACACAAAGGCATACATGGTAACTCAAGTAGACGGCACAGCTCTAACCATTAGCCCAGGCCTTGCTAAGGCTGTAACAGGCGGAGCTGTTTTAAACTTTGCAGACCCTAAAATTAAAGTAATTCAAACCTCGGACACCCGAGAGTACACCCTAAACACAAATAACTTATATAGCTTTTCGCTAAAACTTGAGGAGGTTAGTAACTAGATCATGGCAGATAGAACTCTTGATACAGCATTAAAAACATCACTTATAGACAATGATCCGTATTCTTACTTTCATTTAATAAAATTCGAGAAGCCTAAAGCGGTAGCTTCTTCCGGTTTTGTCTCAGGAAAGGCAACAGATTACGCGTACATTACAGACGCCACAATTAATGTAGACTTTGACGATCTTTCTAAGGACTCTAAGCAGAATCTTAATGGTTCGCAGACTTATGTAGCCAATAAAGTACTAAAAGTTGGTACTGTAAACGAAACGACGCAAGCAAAAGCTTCAAACATGAGCTTAGTGCTTTCAGGCACTGCTCTTGGCACTGTCATAACTACAAATGCTGCTTTTACAACGTCAAGCATGACAACCACTACTGATCTATTAGAAGCCGGCTTTCAAGAAGGTGATGTAGTACTCTTAGAGAGTACTGGAAATGCTAACAACAATAAGTATGTAAGAATAAATACGTTTACTAACGATAATAAAACAGTATCGTTAACGCCTATGGATACCTCTTTAACAGCAGTTTCTGGAAACCAGGAGTACGCTCTTTCTTTTGCGTCCGAAGAGATAAGTTCTTTAATCGGAAATAAAGAAGCAACAAACTATGTAAATTATGTTAACCGAGAGGTCATGATTTACAGAGCGCACTCTTATCCATCTAATGTTTATGCTGCAGATGGAACAACTATTCTGCATACTGGAGGTGAGATCATAGGAACACCTTTTCTTATATTTAGAGGCATTATTTCAAAAGGGTCTATAGTAGATGACTCTTTTAAAGACTCAAAAGTTTCTTGGAACCTTACCTCTCATTGGGGTGATTTTGTTCGTGTACAAACTCGTACAACGTCTGACTCAGCCCACAGAGCTTTGAGTATCACAGGGCAATCCGATGTAGAGGCTCTTATACGTCCAGAGTACGAATTTGATGCAGGTTTTGCACACGCAGAAAGGTCTATAAACCTTATTGCAACTTATCAAGCCCAAGAAACTCGTTACAAGATGAAAAAGCGAGGAGGTTTCGCAGGTTTAATAGGCGGAAAGAAAACCGTAGAATACCAAGTCGAAGTAGATAGAGAGGTCGATTTACAGTTTAATTTAAGTGCTCAGTCCCTCCCCGTTGTTTACGGAGTTCAAAAAGTAGATAGCGTACCTATCTTCGCAGACATTCTAGCCTCAGACCCTAGAGAAGTATATGTTGCACACGCGTTCTGTGAGGGTGAAATTGGCGGCATATATGATATACATATAGATGATAACAGTAGTGTATGTTTAGACTTAAATGACTCTAATGCTCGAAGTGCCGCTACGGGTACAGATGCCTCTGTAGTTTGTTACGGAAGAGCAGACAAAGGTGATGTACTCGCAGGAGCAAGTTCTAGGTCTAGCACATCTTTTAACTTTTATAGTGACGGACAAATTGTTTCTTTTAATATAGGTGGAGCTATCAACTCTGGAGGTTTTAATGGCCTTAACTTTCTACCTAACTTTGGCTTTGACTCTAACACGTTCGGAGGCCAAGGCCTTCAGCATGAAACAACTTTTAGCCTAGCCGGCTCTGGTAGTTCCACAGCACCTGCTACCCTATTTGTGCATACGGGTAAGCCGAACCAAGACTCAAACGATCTTTTGACCCAGCTCGCTGCTGATAAATCTTTCAAACTACAAACTACTATCCCAGAATTGAATAAAAACAACTACTGGAGCCCAAACCATAGACTGCTCGATACAGCATATGTAGTATCTAAGTATAAAATCGGGGAAGGCGAAACTACTATCCCAAAACTTGAGTTTGTTATACAAGGCAAAAAGATAAAAGCCTATAACTACGATTATAGTTATGATGTAGATAGTGTAAATGGAAACGCAGATCAGTCTAACTTTAACCTAGGAGATACTGTAACCATTCACCATACTTCTACTGATGTGCAGATTGGTGGCAGTGTAAAGATTATAGACAAGTGGTCGCACTATAAAAGCTCTAGTCTTTTAAACTATAAGTTCAGGTTGTCAGCTAACCCGCAAGTAGGTGTTGCTACTGCGTTCTATATGAAAAAAGGAACGGACAAGTGGCATATGGTTACATATGACCATAAAGAGCATACATCAGCTTATTTAGAGAGTGGTGCTGCCCCTTCTACAACTGTTGTTTCGATTGGCAACTACTTAAATACAGCCGCGCTGGGTGGGCACAGAGAGATTAACTTTGGCACATCTAACCCTTTTTATGCACAATGCAATGTAGGCGACTTTATAAGTCTTAACTTTGCAGGACAGACTACGAATGCTATTTTTGAGATCTTGGAAAAAGGTAATGTTTTTCTCCAAGAGAGTATAAAGGTACTAGATAATAATTCAGGCATGCAGGGGGTAAAAAGCAGGTTTAATGCTTTAACAGGCGGTGCTGTGTGCACAATAAGAAACCATAATCTTGTCAATCTTAATAATGCCTCTTCTCAAGTATCTGCGTCTTATAATGGTAGAGCCTTAGAGCTTTTAAGATATGATTCTAATGATATTATAACCCAGAAAATACAAAGAGAGGTCCTAAGTTATACATATGTGTCTGCTGCTTCTGAAAAGTATATAGCCAGACTTAAAGATCCCATGCCTTACGATTTTAGTCCTACTACTGGAGATTTCTACTCTATAGGCCCCGGCGAAAACGGGGAAGACTCCCGCGTATCTATTAACCCAGCTCTTCAACTACTTGACTACTTACAAAGTAAAAGATACGGAAAGGGTTTAGAAGACAGTGATATAAGTCTAGACAGCTTTCTACAAGCCGCGCGAGACTGTGACACACCTTCGGACGTAACTATACAAGTTCCAGGCACTGTTACCCCTTCCGGAGTATACAAACTAGAGGGTAATTCAAAGTTACTATTTGAAGGAACGGTAAAGAGCTATGCTACTCGAATTGTAAATATAGAAAGTGGTGGCTCTACTACTGCTACAACATTTACAGAAGTTGTGTTTACTAATGTTATTGGAAAACTAGGGTACAAGTGGAATAGCTGGAGATCTTTCAAGCAAGGGCAATACTACTGGATAGACGGCAAGGTTTGGCAAGCTTCAGCAAATGCTGTAATAGGTACAAGACCTACTACAGGCAACTTAACCAGCAATCTTTCTCTAAGCGGGCCTAACAGCTCTACTTTAGCCGTATCTATACTAGACGGCTTCACAGCTTCGGGCAACCCTCTGGTTAAAAAGTTTACAAACATTGTAGAGGGCTTTAACTCTCCAGGATACTCCTTATATGATTCTGATGATGTAAAATACTGGAAGTATGTAGGCTGGGAAGAGCCAGAGCAGCGCTTTGTAACCCGCCACCAAATGAACCAAATTATAGATACTTCTGTTCCTTTGTTTGATAACATTAATACTATGCTTAAACAGTTTAATGGTATACTAAGATATGCTAATGGTAAGTATGAGTTAGCTATTAAGCAAGCAGCTCCTGCGTCTTTTGAAGACTATCAAATAATCAATGATGGAGACATCATCGGTAAGATTAAACTACAGGACAAAGGGCAGAAAGGTACTTATAATAGTATGTCTGCTCAGGTAATTGATCCACAAAATAATTACAATGCAAGATCTATTACCTACTTTAACTCTACCTACTTAAAGGAAGACAAAGGCATCCGTAGAAGCGGACAATTTGCTATGCCTGGAGTTTCTAACTACTTTAACTCTCGGATTAATATTCAACAGTTTCTAGACGAGTCTCGCTATGGTTTAGACATATCCTTTACTTTGGATTCAAAGGGCTATCTTCTTTTAACTGGTGAAATAATACAAATTAATAACACAAGATTTAATTGGGTAGATAAGTACTTTCGTATAGACAGCTTGAACTTTCAATCTAATGGCTTGGTGCAGGTAACTGCTACAGAGCACAACGACTCTGCGTACTTAATTGGTAACATTAAGACTTCAGACTTCACGAAAGAACTCGAACTAGATGCCAGCGGATCTGTCAATAATGCAGTTGTTTCTGCCCCTGCAGGAATACAAGCCCTAACTGCTAGTACTTCTACTAAGGGAGCAATTAATCTTGCTTGGACAAATTCAGCTACTTTTAATACTGCCACACATAGTACCGAAGTGTGGGCTTCTAGTACAAATGATCGAACAGCGGCTGCTTTAATATACACTACGCAGGCTACTAGCTTGTCTGATATAATTGTGGAGCAGAGCGAAACAACAAAATACTATTGGACTCGACATACTGTAGTTGCCGAAAACGGCCTTGTAATTCCTTCAGCATACTTCCCTACTAGCTCTACTGGCGGCGTTGCTGGCAGCGCTACGGGTGCTATAGACGGAACTCCTGGAACTAGAGGTGCAGGTCGCTGGCACATACAAGTTACTACACTGCCTACAACTTCGGCACTAGCCAACAGCCGATGGGGCGACGGTTCAGGTGCACAACCTGACGCTGCGGTACTAGATGATCAAGCTTTCTTTTTTACTGGTACACAGAGTAATCCTACAGCTCAAACTGTTTGGATATACGAAGGCTCTGGTGCATGGAATAAGCAAGAAGAAGTTATTGATGGTGACTTAATTGTAAACGGCACTATAACTGCTGATCATATATCTGCAACTTCAGGAAAGTTTAAAGAGCTAGTTGTTGATGTAGGTACTTTTGAAACTTTAAATACTACAATGTTAGACTCTGATGCAATTGTAACAAGAGATATTAGAGTTGGTCCTTCTGCCGAAGTATCAGCACCTAGTTTTGTTAACGGCACAGAGTATTACATTACAGCCTTAGGAAACACTACACAAACACAGTGGAATACTGTCGCAGGAACAACCGGCGTAGTTTATACTATTGGAAGTATCTTTACAGCTACTCAAGGAGGAACTGGAACCGGTACTGCAAGAAATAGAGATACTGTAGCAAAAATAGACGGAACTACTCTGACTGGAAAAGGAGCCCACTTAAACTCTGCAGGAGACTTTTACTTAGGCGATGCGTCTTCTGATAAGTATGTATTCTGGGATCAATCTGCTGGCACAATGGAGCTGCGAGGAACCCTGAACGCAGGAGACATAAACGCAGGTACTATAAATGCAGACAGAATAGTGCAACTAGTATAACCGCTGGCAAGATGAATATCACAGGCGGTTTATCAGCGATGACTGCGGATCTTGGGGACATAACCACAGGTACTATTAAAGGTGGAAGTATTCCAGACGCAAATGCTTCTCCTACCGGCACAGAGGCTGGTGCCTTTATGGATCTTACTGGCGGTAAGATGGTTTTTGGTAAAGCAGATAAGCACATTTTGTTTGATGGAACCGATCTAATACTTTCCGTGTTACATTGATGCAAATTCTATTGTAAACTCAACAGCAGGTGTAATTGTTCAAGAAGATGGAACTTCAGAAGGAACTGCCGCAACTACTCTTAACTTTACCACAGGTTTGAATCTTGCAGTAACGGGTAGTACGCCAAATCAAATAGCCACAATTAGTTTGGATTCGGGATATGCTACGGAGACTTATGTTAACACCGCAGTCTCTAACTTAGTTGACTCATCTCCTGCCGCTCTGGATACATTGAATGAGTTAGCCGCTGCTCTTGGCGATAATGAAAACTTCGCCACGGATACTGCTACCGCTATAGGACTCAAAACTGCTAAAAACTCTAATCAGTCTCTGACCTCTGCAGCTAATGCTCTTACAATTAGTGGAAGCACCATCACTCTAATAAGAGGAGATGCGAGCACAGACACTGTAACTGTGCCTGCAGTATATGTTCTTCCTGCTAACAACGTTACTAATGCTTCAGTTGCAGGCCAAATCCTTACTTTAGCTCGTGAAGGAGTCTCTGATGTTACTTTTACAAACACACAGTATACTACGGCTACCGATACTGTAGCAGGTCTTGTTAAGATAGGTTATACGGAGTCCGGAAAAAACTATCCCGTAGAGATAGATACAGATAAGATGTATGTTAATGTACCTTGGTCTGACACTAACACCCAAAGAACCAATGAAGAAATAAGAGATCTAGCAGCGGGTATTATAACGCAGGCACTAACGTAACCATAGTTAAAGACGATGCCGCTAATACAGTAACTATAAGCTCTGCTAACACCCAAAGAACCGATGAAGAAATAAGAGATCTAGCAGCGGGTATTATAACGCAAGGCACTAACGTAACCCTAGTTAAAGACGATGCCGCTAATACAGTAACTATAAGCTCTACTGATACCGTATATACTCTACCGGATAACAATGTTACAGGTGCTTCAGTTACTGATCAAACACTTACTTTGACTCTTGAAGGGTCTGGAGCAGATGTTACTCTTACAAACACTAATACTGAGTATACAGGTAGTGCAGGTGTAAGCTTATCAGGCACTAACTTCTCGGCAGATTCTACTGTAGTGCGTACTTCAGGTGCTCAATCAATTGCAGGTAATAAAACTTTTACAAATGACGTTGCTGTAAGAGGTTCTTTATCTACTTATGACGACAAGATCCTTATAAACAGTGATATGGCCGGTACCCCTGCAAGCACGGTAACAGCAGGTATTGAAGTAGCACGAGGAAGTCAAGGCAATAAAAGTCTGGTCTATGCCGAAAATGGAGTAGGGCCTAGCAACAACCTTGCAGGTTGGACTTTTGGTAGCGAAAAAGTAGAAGCAGGAACCTTTTATGGCACTTTTATAGGGGACGTAACAGGAACTCCTTCGTCCCTCGCAGGTCTTACAACAGATAATCTGGACGAAGGTACGAATAACCTTTACTTTACCGATGCAAGAGTTACTACTCCTGCACGATCTGCTCTGAGTGCAAGCAACGGCGTGTCTTACACAACTTCAACTGGAGCTTTAGCGGTCGATAGTACTGTTATTCGTACCACTGGATCTCAGTCAATGTCCGGCATCAAGACTTTCACAGGGGGGATTGCACTTAATACTGCAAACTCCATACATTTTGAAAACGATAAACACCTTATCTCGTATAACGATGGTCGCGGAAACTTTAATATTCGAGTAGGGCATGATGAGGATGAGATAGTAACGGAAGCTGGTTATGTTTTTCACACCGAGTGGAGCCAGAGCAGTGGACTTTATAGCATCTTTACCTCACCTGCCAGTCAAACAGTAGGAGAGCAGCAGGGGGTTGACTTTACTTGGAGAGAGCAGTTTAAAATTGACTCAAATTCTGTATATCTTCGCTACCAAGGGAGTAATAAGTTTAATACTACCTCAACAGGCGCAACACTAACAGGTGCTTTAGTTGTTACTGGAACCGTTGATGGAAGGGATATTGCTGCCGATGGCACTAAACTTAATACTATTGATACTAATGCAAATAACTATTCTCTGCCTACTTCTACCGCCAGCGTCCTTGGAGGTGTAAAAATTGGTAGTGGAATAAGTATTGCTTCAGGAGTAATTTCTGCTGATAGTCAGACCGCTAACGACTTTACAAATACTCTAAAAACTAAGTTAGATGATATAGATGCTAACGCTACTAACACTGAGTCTCCTGCGCTATATGATAATGCTGGAACTCCTGCTTTAAAAACAGGCATAACTGCGTCAGAAGTACGAACCGCTATAGGTGCAGGCACCTCTTCCTTTAGCGGAGCATATAGTGCTCTTTCTGGAAAACCGACTTTACTAACTCTCGGTACTACAAGTAGTACTGCAATGGCAGGTAATACAAGTTTATTACAGATAGGTACTACCTCTACTACTGCTTTGGCAGGTGATACTTCACTCTTGCAAATAGGTACTACCTCCACTACGGCATTGGCTGGTAATACAGCATACTCAACGTTAGCTTTAGGTACTACCTCCACTACGGCATTGGCTGGTAATACAAGTTTATTACAGATAGGTACTACCTCTACTACTGCTTTGGCAGGTGATACTTCACTCTTGCAAATAGGTACTACCTCCACTACGGCATTGGCTGGTAATACAGCATACTCAACGTTAGCTTTAGGTACTACCTCCACTACGGCATTGGCTGGTAATACAAGTTTATTACAGATAGGTACTACCTCTACTACTGCTTTGGCAGGTGATACTTCACTCTTGCAAATAGGTACTACCTCCACTACGGCATTGGCTGGTAACACAGCATACTCAACGCTAGCTTTAGGTACTACCTCTACTACTGCTTTGGCAGGTGATACTTCACTCTTGCAAATAGGTACTACCTCCACTACGGCATTGGCTGGTAATACTACTATACCTCAGGGTACTGTAACAAGCGTATCCGGAGGTACAGGAATAAGCGTATCAAATGCAACAAGTACTCCCTCTATCTCTTTAGCAAGTACTTTAGAAACCTTAGGAAATGCTACCTTTGATACACTAAACGTAGATATCTTAGATGCCGACAAAATTCTCACAAGAGACATAAGAGTAGGTCCTACAGGACAAACGGGTGGCGTAGATAATGCTGCAAAAATAAACGGCACTACTCTTACAGGTTCAGGGGCTGCTTTAAATGAAACTGGAGACTTCTTTGTAGGAGACTCAGCAAGTGCTCATATGTTTTTCGATCAATCCGCCGGAACGTTAGCAATGAAAAGCGGAACATCAGGTGCTCGTACCGAAATTGTCGGAGGCACGACAAAAGTGTATGACTCCAGTAATAATGTGAGAGTTATAATCGGAGATCTTTCTTAATACCATGAAAAAAATAAATCTTGACATAGCACCTCAATTTGGCTATAATTCTGTAATGGAGAAAATCAAATGACAGCAGCCCGCTACGACCTAGTTATTGACCAAGGTTCCGACTTTGCGTTAGAGTTTACAGTATCTGAGTCTGGAACAGTTAAAAACTTGACCGGGTACTCTGCACGTGCCCAGCTAAGACCGACTAAGTCTTCAACTACTTTAACGGCTACGTTTACGTGCAATATTCCCACACCCACAAATGGTAAAATTCAGATGAGCCTATCGAACAGCGTTACGAATGCGATAGCTGCAGGCACTTATCAGTATGATCTAGAGATCTTTACAACAAGTGATACCGTTGTACAAAAACTTTTACACGGGTCAGTGACCCTTAACCAAGGAGTTACAAGATAGTGTCTGATATTACTACTAATATTACTGTATCCGAAAATGTTACAACTATTACAGCCTCTTCATCAGAGGCTGTATCGTTAGATATTAGTACAGATACTACTTTAGTAGAGGCCAGGGGTATTGCTATCGGTTTAGCAAGTGCTTCCGGAATTAGTGTTACTCCCCACGGCACAGTAACAGCAACAAACGTGCAGGATGCTTTAGAGCAACTTGCAGATCAAGACTTTCGGTCTACCGATACGCCTACAGGAACAAATGTTTCAGAGGGTGATACGTGGTATGACGAGGATGACAATGAAATCAAAGTATACCGCGAAATAAGCGCAGGAGTTTTTGCATGGACTAACTTAGTTGTTGCAGAGGATGATGATACGCTTGACGCAGGGGCCTTTTAAGGCTGACCGGAGAACCTAAATGGCTCAAACAATTCTAATCAAAAGAAGTACTAGTACCGCAACACCTACCGCACTCGCGAATGGAGAACTAGCATATTCAGCTAGTTCCAACAAATTATTTATAGGACGCCCTGGTGGCGGTACTGGTGATATTGACGCCATTGGTGGTAAGTATTATACTGATATTATTACTGCAGCGACCGCATCAAACACAGCGAGTAAGCTAGTACTGCGAGATAGCTCAGGGAACTTTGCTGCAGGAACTATTACAGCAACCTTCTCAGGTAACTTAACGGGTAACGTAACTGGCAATGTCAGTGGTACAGCACTTACTGTAACACAAGCAGCTCAAACTGCAATTACCTCTGTCGGTACTCTTACAGCTTTACAAGTTGATAATATAAATGTCAACGCTAATACAATTTCCGCCTCTACGGGTGCACTTAATCTTACTCCAGCTGCGGGGTCTGCTATTGTTCTTGATGGCACGATCAATGTTGATGCTGGTGTAGTAACTGGTGCGACTTCTATTACATCTACTTCGTTTGTAGGTGCTTTAACAGGTAATGCCGCAACCGCTACACAGTGGGCAACTCCGCGCAATCTTAGCCTTACTGGTGATGCTACTGCAACACTTTCAGCTGTTAATGGCACAGCCGCAGTATCTGCAGCTCTTACTCTTGCTACTGTTAATGGTAATGTTGGTACATTCGGATCCACTACTACAATTCCCGTACTTACTGTAAATGCAAAAGGTCTTGTAACCGCCGCATCAACAGTTTCTCTAGCGACTACTCTTAATATTGCAGGCGATAGTGGTACAGATGGTGTAGCACTTCTCACAGATACCTTAACCTTTACCGGTGATACAGGTATTACTACTACTGTTTCTGATAATGAAGTTACTATTGATCTTGATGATACTGCTGTAACTGCAGGAAGCTATGGTTCTACTACTACTATTCCTACTTTCACAGTAGATGGGCAAGGTCGTTTAACTGCCGCAGGTACTGCAAGTGTTGCAAGTGTTCTAAACGTTACAGGCGATTCCGGCTCTGACGCAGTAGCACTTCTCACAGAAACTCTAGACTTTGAAGGAGGCACCGGTGTAACAACTACAGCTTCCAACAATAAAGTTACTTTTGCTATCGGTCAGGCCGTTGCAACTACTTCGAACGTAACGTTTAACAATGTAACTGTAGACGGAGCATTAAACTCCGATGATATTACTGCATCTACAATGACAGCTTCGGGCAACGTTGTTGTTCAAGGTAATCTTACTGTAAACGGTACAACTACTACTGTAAATTCTAATACTGTTGCTATCGGCGACTCTATTATGCTGCTCAACAATGACGAAACAGGTACTCCTTCTGAGAACGCTGGTTTTGAAATTGAACGAGGAACTGCTACTAACGTATCCTTGCTTTGGAACGAAGCAACCGACTACTGGCAGGTCAATGATGGAAGTACTACTTCTAAGTTAATGACTGCAGGAAACTTTGCAGCATCCTTCACAGGTATCCTTGACGGCGGCACATTCTAAAAACAAACAATATAACCTAGCGTATATACGCAAGTTTTAGGGGGAGCCACATGGCACAAACTATCAAACTGAGACGCTCTGCAACGCAGGGCGGCACTCCAACCGTATCTCAATTATCTCTCGGCGAAGTCGCCATCAATACCTATGATGGTAAGATGTACATCAAGAAGGATAGCGGCACTGCGTCTATAGTAGAGATCGGTGGCGGAAATCTTCCTCTTACTGGTGGTACTATATCCGGACATACACTATTTAGTGACAATGTAGAAGCTCGCTGGGGAAATAGTGCAGACCTTAAGATTTATCATGATGGTAGTAATAGCTACATTAAAGACGTAGGAACCGGAACTTTAAATATACAAGGGGCTACACAGGTTCTTATTGGTAGTGCTACAACAGGTGAAGTAGGCGTTCAATTTGTTGAAAACGCAGGAGTTAATCTACGCCATAACAACATCCAAAAACTATCCACCACCGACACAGGCATAGACGTTACTGGCACCGCCACGATGGATGGTTTGATTGTTAGTACATCTAGCGCAGTTACAGCATCTTTTAGTCGTGATGGATCTGACGGCGATTCTGTACAGATATTTAATGGTGCAGTAGGTACTACAAGGGTACTTGGCTTGGGTGGTACTGGTAATGATGGTACTATAAATAGTCAATATGGCGGAGTTAAAATTCAACCTGCAGGGCAAACATCTGCATTTTTTAGCTCAGGAGGAGACATCAGTTTCTACGAGGACACAGGAACTACTGCAAAACTAACGTGGGACGCTAGTGCTGAAAGTCTTAACTTTGCTGACAACGGCAAGGCTACGTTCGGTGCAAGTGCTGACCTACAGATTTACCATGATGGGTCTAATAGCTATATAAAGGACGCTGGTATTGGCGATCTTGTTTTGAATGTCAATAATTTTAGAGTTAAAAATGCAGCAGACAGCGAGATATATTTATTCGTTCAAGATGGCGGAGGTGTTAATTTATATCACACTGGAAACTCAATTAAACTATCCACCACCTCCACAGGCATAGACGTTACGGGTACTGTGGTAGCTGATGCCTTGTCTGTTGGTGGTACCTTGAATTTAACAGGTTTGTTTGCGTTGACAGGCACAAGAGGTACGTTTGTTGATTCCTCTGAAAATTCCACTATCCCACATATTTTTGCAACCAACGACGATGTAGGTGACTTTAGCCAAGAAGCAGGGCATTTAGTAATTCAACCGCGAGTTCACACATCAGTCTTTAGGGATATTATTTTTGCAGGAGGAACAACCAACGCAAAACGACTGATGACAATCCAAGGTGAGGGCGACATATCCTTCTACGAGGACACAGGCACAACCGCAAAGTTTCATTGGGATGCGTCTGCGGAGAAGTTAAACTTAAGTGGCACAGGTGGTCTAGACGTCTCTGGCACAGTAACAGCAGACGGCACTACCTCAAATTCCGCGCCTAAGTATAACTTCTCAGGAGATACAGATACTGGGCTTGGATATATTGGAACTAACACTGTTGGCCTAATTGCAGGTGGCTCGCGAAAGTTCTATGTAAATGCAACCCATGCGTTTTTCCAAAATTTAACAGGTGGAGTTGACGTACCAAGTCTAAATATAGCCTCAACCACAGTAATAGATGCCAGCAGAAACCTAACTAATATTGGCACTATATCTAGTGGAGTAATCACAGCAACCGGCGGTAATTCAGGACAATGGAACACAGCTTACGGCTGGGGTGACCATGCTTCCGCAGGTTATACCACTGCAGCAGGTACTACATACACTGCAGGTACTGGCATCACTCTAACTGGACAAGCTTTCAGCCTTACCGATACTAACTCTAAGTTAAATCTTAGTGGTGGTACGATGTCTGGAACCCTAACTGTAACAGGAGAAATCACAGCCAACGGCGGCATAGCACTAGGCGACAACGACAAGGCTACCTTTGGTGCTAGTGATGATTTACAGATTTACCATAACGGCAATCAAAGTTTTATTGCTGACACAGGTACGGGTGATTTGTTTATCCGCGCATCAAACACTTTTATCCAAAGTGCAGGTAACGAGAACGGTCTGAGCGTAGTAGGGGATGGGGCAGTACAGGCTTATTTTAACAATGCCCTAAAATTGTCCACAACCGCCACAGGCATAGACGTTACTGGCACTGCCACGATGGATGGTTTGACTGTTAGCGGCTCACAAAACTCAAAGGTTGCGTATTTTGATGACTCCTCTGAGGGAGGGTCTCGTCAGCTTCAGTTCACGTCTTCAAACAATGGTCAATACTGGGATATAAACTCACAAGGTACTTCTGGTGGTTTAGGCGGGGTTATTTCTCTCAGTACTAGAAGCATAGAACGCTTCCGCATAGCCTCAGACGGCTCACTCAGCACCCCAACATTAGGAATCTCTAACGTCCGCTTTGGCGTAAACGCAGGTAACTCCATTGTCTCCGGTGGTAATTATAATACTGTCGTGGGTGATGAGGCAGGTACTGCTATTACTACCGGTGACCAGAATGTTGCGGTAGGGTTACTCCGCAGGTGCCGCGACTACTACAGGAGGTTCAAACTCGGGTTTTGGTCGTTTAGCTTTAGCAAACAACACTACAGGTTCAAACAACCTTGCTGTAGGTGTTAATGCTTTGTATCTTCTCACCACAGGAACTTATAACACCGCAGTAGGCAATTCCGCAGGAGCCGCAATAACGACGGGTCAATACAACACTGCCGTAGGTGGCCTAGCACTAGACGCTAACACAACAGCAAGCAACAACACTGCTGTAGGTTATGCATCGCTTGGTACTAATACCACAGGCACACAAAACGTAGCATTGGGTTCTTATGCACTAGACGCCAACACAACAGCAAGCAACAACACAAGCAGTGGGCTATAGC
>FUWD013179787.1_pt1 | contig 16669 bp, 14 predicted proteins | sample 1063281 | NCBI WGS metagenome assembly FUWD01 (sample SAMEA79048168, study PRJEB19326) | metagenome | biome: marine | reverse complement strand
CCGTGCGTCAAAATCAATCAGTTCGCCCGTATCAAAAATGTTTGTCAATGACAGCATGGGAACAGCGTGAATCATTTGGGCAAATTTTTCACTTGCCTCGCCGCCAACACGCTGAGTGGGGGAATCTGGGCTCTGGAACTGAGGATATTGATTCTCCAGAAGTTCCAGTTCTCTGAACAGGTTGTCATATTCCTTGTCAGAGATTTCTGGAGCGTCAAGGACATAATATCTGTAATCGTGTCGACGTATTTCGCTACGAAGAAACTCCAGTTTGTCTTTAATATCGTCAGGTGAATTGGTTTGGGAATTGTCTTTTGATAGCATTACTCTTCACTCACGCGGCGCCAAACATCCAGGTCCAGAAACTAGAGTCAGAAACTTAACCAAAAATATTGCCACAAATTTGAGTAAACGACAACGAACAAAAAAGAGGCCCGAAAGGGGCCTCCATGTTTCAAAACGCATTCCTGATCTCTGATCAACAAATTTCAATGATCCGGAATGTATGTTTGTCAAAAGAACAATAAGACGTGATGGTTATTTTTTCTTTGGCCATTTGTCGGAAAAAGTTACTCTTTTTTCTTTACCCTTTTCATCCTTGAACAATGCGGTACCAGCGGTAACCTCTATGGGAAAAGAAAAATCGCCCACATTTTCCCACCACTTTTTTGCAAGCGCTCCTGCCGAAGTCTTGAGTTGCTGCATTTTCTGAACGTTTTCAGCTCCAACCATAAGGCTTGTAATAGTCGGAAGCGTTTCATTGGTGGTAACAACCTTAAGTTGACTGGTTTTTCCCAGCAGGAATCCAGCTATCATCATAGGAGAAAGCAGTATTAACCTCAAAGCCGTCAAATGCAGTGCTAAATGTCAATTCATCCAGCATTACCGGAGTCTTGTTGGGGTTCTTAATGTTGAATATGTATGCCATGTTCAGGATAGCTCCTGCCGCCAGGACTTTCCCAGGTTCCTTTTCATCTTTATAATCAACTCTTGGTTTTACGAAGAATGGCTGTATGCTAGCGACTTCGATCCTGTCCAGAGTGATTACCGGGGCTTCAAAAGCCATGCAAGCCGATATAAAAGCCAATGAAACCAAAAATGCGGTAGCGATTAACACTGCCCCCTTTTTCATATTCCCTCCTTGTGCTGCCATAGTGGTGATGTTAAGAGAGCCATCTTTTCCTTCGTTTATAGTGCTTCACATCTCTGAAGCTTTTTCGTCCGCCGACGTCAGCGAGTCCCAAATAGAAATCTCTGATGTCAGGGTTTTCCTTAAGTTTCTCCGAAGTGTCATCCATAACGATACGTCCATTTTCCATGACGTATGCGTAAGGAGCGACAGTCAGGGCAAGCTTGACATTCTGTTCAACCAGCAGGATCGGAATCTTTTCCTCTTTGTTGAGACGTTGGATTATCTCGAAGATTTCTTTTATCAGCAGCGGCGCCAAACCCATCGAAGGTTCATCCAGAAGCATCAACTTGGGCTGAGCCATCATGGCGCGACCGATAACGCACATCTGTTGCTCACCTCCGCTGACAAATCCCGCCATCACGTTGCGACGTTCCTTGAGCCTGCGGAAATAGTGATAAACCATGTCTAGTCTGTCACGCAGTCCAGTTGGCCTCAGATGACCACCTACGATGAGGTTTTCTTCAACAGTCAAGTGCTCAAAGACCCGTCTTCCCTCGATGATCTGAAAGATACCCCTTTTGGATATTTCTTCAGCCGGTAGCTTGTGAATCCGGTCACCCATGAATTCTATGCTACCGTCGGTAACTTCACCGTCTTCGTGATTTAGCAAACCTGAAATGGCTTTCAGTGTAGTACTCTTTCCTGCGCCATTGGCTCCAAGAAGAGCTACTATACCGCCATGCGGGACCTCTATCGAGACCCCTTTAAGCACAAGAATGACCTCGTGATACCTCACCTCGATATTGTTGATCTTCAAGATGCTATTTTTCTCGGCCACAACCGTCTCCCTTTTCTGCCATGCTGACCCGTTAACATTTCGAGGGCCGCAGACTGGGGAACACAAGACATTCCCCAGTCATGGTTTCTACCATCCAAGCCACTTGGGCCATTGCTCTGGGAATTTCTCTCTCATGTTAATTTTTTCAAAGAGAACTATTTTTCCGTCTTTGATGGTGTAAAGACTTGCCACCGGTGTAGGCCGGTGATCCTTATCCGTTATGGTGTATGGTCCAACTCCGAGGGCATTCTTGGTATCAAAGGGGTACCAGTCTCTAAGGCTTTCAAGAGCGGCCTTGACAGACGGACCGTCTATATTGCCCTTCTTGTCGGCTCTCTGAAGGCCTGCGGCGCCAAGAGAGACTTTCAGCCATCCCTGAACCGTCCTTATATCACGCTTTTCCATGGGAACGCCTGGATTTAACTTTTGGGCGTACTCCCTGACCTTGTCCATATATGGAACATCCATGTTCAGGAACGCGGCCGATGCGGCGCCGATGGTACCCTCGCAGGCCTGGCCGGCCATCCGAAGGAGGTTGTGGTCCAGACCCCAATTGTTCGTAATGTTGTCGGCGGTAAACTTAAGGGCGTAAGAATCTTTAATGGCGGTTGCCACGGACATGACTGTGTTGCCGTGCCACACTACATTTGCGCCTTCTTCTTTGGCGGCAAGAACCTGGCTCTTGGCGTCAAGAGCTGTCAAGGACACGTCCTGATCTTTAGCAACTTCTATTCCCAGCAACGCCGCCTGATCCTTAATAGCCTTGATTGGAGCGCTGGAATAAGGGGAGGCGAACATGTAAAAACATACTAGTTTGGGCTTTTTGCCCGCTTCCCGATCGGCCTTCCATTTGTCACTCGTCTTCCAAACTTTTTCATACCATGCGGTAAGCGCCGCTCTAGCGTTTGTTGAATAATCCGTACTATAAATAAAGTTGTACGGTGTTTTTGCTGGATCGCACAAATGGCCGGACAAAGAGTCCGAGATTGTAACCATCTTGTCCTTGTTTACCGTAGGCGAAAGGGCTTCGGTATCTCCAGTTCCCCACTGTAAGAGCAGTTTAATTTTGTCCTGATCTCTAAACCGCTTGTAGATCGTTATAGCTTCCGGAACCCTGTAACCATAGTCGAATAGACGTAGTTTTATTTTCTTTCCGTTAATCCCACCATGATCATTGATGTAGGTTACACATTCCCTGACTCCAAGGGCCGCGTCCTTACCTACATCCGATGTCGCGCCAGTTAGATCGTTGATGGATCCAATAGGGATTTCATCGGCGGCATACGCCAAGGAACAGGAAAACGCCATAATTAAACTGAAAAGAAGAATCCTCTTACTCATTCGAAACCTCCGTTTTGCTTTTCATCAGTGGTGAATGAAGTCTTTGCCTGATAACGACCGGTCTATCTTTTTTTGCGCACCTCCTTCCGGATAAACAGGTAGCAGTAGGCTACTTACCAGTGTACGAGAACGGCCAAAGGTTGAAATAGTTTTTTATTTGCCAGTATCTGTATGAAATGCCATTGGGTTCATAGATGAGGAAGAAGATTATCGCTAATCCGAAAACGGACTCCTTGAAAAATATTATTTTTGTTGTTACCCAACCCCACTCCGGGTACGAAGTCATCAGGACATCACTAAGACCGAGAACGCCCATTTCCAAAAACTTGAAAACCAAAACTACAAAAGCTGACCCAAATACAATGCCCTGTATACTACCCACGCCCCCGATCAGAATAATCCCCACCCACAAAAGAGAATAGAACCATTCGTAATTCTCGGGGCTGACAAAGAACAGGGCGCTGATCCAAAAGGCCCCTGCTATACCGGCAAAAAGCCTGCCACAAAGAACGCCAGCAGCTTGTAGACGATAATGTTGACCCCCATGGTCTCAGCGGCAATATCGTTATCCCGTATAGCTATCCATGCCCTGCCGATTTTAGAGCGAAGCAGATTACCCATCGCAACTAGGCATATCAAAACCAGTATCACAGAGAAATAGTAGATCTTTTCATCGCTATCTATAACCCATGGGCCGATTTTTATGACACCTGGTGGAAGAGGGAAAGATTGTTCCCGACCCCCTATCTTGCTCAACTGTGTGATCACCAGCCGCAATGTTATCCACTGGGCCGCCATCGTGGTCATAATCAGATAAAAACCTTTTACCCTGGCGGAAGGTAAACCGAATAAGACCGACCAGATAGCAGCGGCAAAGCCGGCGCAAACTATGCTAATAGGATAAACTAGGCCTGCGTCGACCATGAACTGAGGCCAAGGAAGAAACAGAACCATCATGGCGCTGGTATATCCTCCAACAGCCACAAACGCGGCGTGCCCAAGTGTGATTTGGCCACAATAACCGATAAGAAGCTGTACCCCGAGAGCGGCGAGGATATAATAGTTGATAGTGTAAAAAACACTCATCCATTGGGAACCGACAAGGTATGGGACTGCTGCCAGCAATACTACCATGACGATCATCTTACTTTTTATAAAATTTGTTCGCCACCACTTCTGATCATCCGCGTAGGACTCAAAATAAGTTCCACAAGGTAGATAGCTCATCGGTTATACCCTTTCTATGCGTTCCCAGCCCCAAAGGCCGTACGGTTTGAATAGGAGAAAAATTACCATGAAAACAAACGGCGCAACCTCTTTGGACCCAGGAATATATGCCTCTCCATACCCACCTGCCAGATTTTGTAATATGCCTATGGTTATTCCACCTACAATGGCGCCGGGCACTGAGTTCAAACCACCCAAAACTACCGCCGGTAAAACCAACAAACCAAGACTGCTGACCGAATAGTTCAGTCCGTTTATATTTCCGAGAAGTGTCCCGCCAACCCCGGCTGCCATGAATGCGATCGCCCACGCTAGAGCATAGACAAATTTTGCGCTTACACCAAGAGATAGAGCGGCCATTTCGTCGTCAGCGCAAGCCTGCATAGATAATCCCCACCGGGTGTACTTTGAAGAAGCAGATGAAAATCACCATGAGAATCATGGCCGCTATAAAACTCCAAAGGTAAACCGCTCCTACTGTGATACCCCAGATCACAATGGGCTCTATGGAAAAAATTCTGGGCAAAAAGACCTGGGTATCAGTGTCCCAAATCATAAAAACCAATCCCTTGAAAAAGAATGATAGCCCAACCGTGACCATGATCACGGCCAGCACCGGTTCGCCTATCATTTTCCTGAGGAATACCCGCTCAGTCAACAACCCTAAAATTAGCCCAATGAAGATGGTACCTATAAGCGCTAACACAAATGCGTAGTTGACGGGCATTATAGTTACAAATTTTTGATAAAAGGCCAGGCAGACGTAGCCACCGATCATGGTCAGCTCGCCCATGGCAAGGTTTAAGACCCCGGAACATTTGTAAATGAGTACCCAGCCCAGAGAAACGAGCGCAAAGATCGAACCGAGCATCACTCCGGTAACTATTAGTTGAAGAAAGAGTTCCATTTACTTGTTTCCTCCTTCCTTAACATCCTGAATTCGAATATCTACCTTGATCTTGGAAACCCTTCCGTCTTCGTAAGTGATAGTTGTGTCCATGTGAAGAATCTCTTTGTCGCTGTACAGAGTGTCTATGATACTCTTGTACCGATTTTCCACAAACGCTCGGCGGATTTTCCTTGTTCGGGTCAGCTCGTCGTCATCAGCGTCAAATTCCTTGTAAAGATTTGAGAATCTTCGAATCTTGGCCGATTCCGGGATTGACTTGTTGACGTCTCCTATGGCTCTCATGATCAGGTCGTAGACTTGTGGAATCTGAGATAATTCAGGGTAGCTCGTGTAATTTATGCCGTGATCCTCGGCCCACTTGCCAACTGTGTTGTAATCTATACATACAATAGCCGTCACATTAGGCCTGTTGTTGCCTACTATAAGGGCCTCCCTGATATAGGGGCTGAATTTCAGACGGGCCTCCAGAAATTGAGGGGAGAATTTCCGACCGTCTTTCAGGATCATTACGTCTTTGGAACGATCAAAAACAACTAGATGCCCATCATCGTCGATAAACCCTGTATCCCCTGAATAAAGCCATCCGTCTATAAGGGCTTTTGCAGTCTCTTCAGGTGATTTGTAGTAACCGACAAAGACTGATGGACTTTTCGAGAGGATCTCGTCGTTATCGCCTATCTTTATTTCAGTCTGAGGAATCGGAGTTCCAACAGTGTCGAACTTTATGTCCCCATCACGGTGAACTACCGAAATGCCCGCTATTTCTGTCTGTCCATAAATTTGCTTCAGATTGACACCTATCGCGTGGAAGAATCTAAAATGGTCCGGGCCCATTGCCGCTCCACCTGTGTAAGCGTGTCGAACATGGCTTAATCCCAGTTGATCCCTTAGTTTTGAAAAGAGGGCCCATTCTGAAAGCTTTCCGAGTATCTTCCAGAGAAAGGGAACAGGTTTCTTTTCAAATTTCAGTTCAGCGTTGTGATAGCCAATCTTCATTCCCAATTCATAAGTTTTTCTCTTGAGCCAACTCGCATCCAGATACTTTACCTGGACAGTTCTAGTGAACTGCTCATAAAGTCTGGGCGGAGCGAACATTACATGAGGACCTATTTCCCTCACATTACTCTGAGACGTTTCCGGCTCTTCTGGGAAATTGATGGTATATCCTATCTGCAACCCACACGAGATAGACATCATCTGTTCGCCAATCCAGGCAAATGGCAGATACGAAACAAAGTCATCAGCAGGTGTGCATGGATCAACTCTCATAAGGTTTTGACCCATGGTAAGCATGTTGTAATGTGTCAATAGAGCGCCCTTGGGCAATGAAGTAGTTCCTGATGTATAAAACAGAAGAGCGATATCGTCCCCTTTCATTCTGGAAACGAGGTCTTCAAACAGACTGGGTTCGGAGGCCATCTTCTCCCTGCCCAGCCTCATAACTTCTTCAAGACTTATGAGCATCGGATCGTCGTAGTGGCGCATACCTTTGGGGTCGTCCCAAATTATCTTTTCCAGCTTTGGACAGGAGTCTCTTATGGCGAGAGCCTTATCGACCTCCTCCTGACCTTCGGCGACGTAGAACTTGGAATCTGAGTGATCGACAATATACTTAACTTCCTCCATCAGGCAGTCCTGAAAAAGCCAAACACCAACCCCACCTCCGCACATTGCCGCCATTTCAGTCCACAATGCTTCTGGTCTGTTGTCACCAATCATTATTACCTTGTCGCCCTGCTTCAACCCCAAGGACACCAATCCCAGGGTTATCTGCTTCACATTTTCAAGGTATTGACCCCAGGTAACGGGAAGCCAGACGCCATATTCTTTCTCCCTCATAGCCACTTTGGAGTCACCAAACTTCTTGGCCTGACTCACAAATAGCTTGGGTAGAGTCAGGTCGCTGGTAATTTCAATCTCACCCTTGATCCCCTGTTCATCTGCGGCTAACATACAGATCCTCCACCTCGCCGAGATAGGCCTTTATAACTTCTGGGTTTTCCTGAATTTCCGCCGGTGTTCCCTCAGCTATTTTGACCCCAAAATTCAATGCCATCACCCGATCAGACAGATCCATGACAACGCCCATGTCATGTTCCACAAGGATACAAGTGATGTTCCAACGTTTGTCTTCGTTAATGTCCAAGATAAAACGAGCCATATCCTCAACTTCTTCAAGATTCAAGCCAGCCAAAGGTTCATCCAGAAGAATTAATTCAGGTTTTACCGCTAAGGCCCTCGCTAATTCGATCCTCTTCTGAAGACCATACGGAAGCATCCCCGTAACTTCGTTTCGGACCGCTTCAATTTCCAGAAGATCTATTATTTCTTCTTCTATAAATTTCCTTGTTTCAATCTCTTCCCTGGAAGTCTTCCCCCAATACAAGCATGAACTCAATAATCCGGATTTGAGGTGTAAATGCCTTCCGAGTCGAATATTGTCCAGGACAGTCATTCCTCCGAACAATTCGATTTTCTGGAATGTTCTGGAAAGTCCCATGTTGGCCCTTTTGTGAGGCGAATATTTGGTAATATCGACTCCCTTTAGGTGGAGGCTGCCCTGCTTGGGGTGGTAAAGACCGTTGACACAGTTCATCATACAGGTCTTACCAGCTCCATTTGGGCCAATTATGGAGAAGATTTCACCCCTATGCACCTGGAAACTCACATTGGTTAATGCGGCCACCCCATGGAAGGATAAAAAAATGTTCTTGGCCTCAAGTATGACTTCCGACATTCAGCGTCCCCTTTTTTTGAATCCATTGGCAGAAATTAAGCGACTTAACTACCAAGCAATCTGATCTTTACAACGATTATCCTAGACAAAAGATACATATCCCAATTTTGATTTACCAATCGGGATACTTATCAAAAGACTAAGAAATCAATGTTACCAAAAACAGTCGCAGTCATCAACTTATTGTTGATTAGTCGACTTCGAGAAATGCTTATCTACCCAAAAATTCTTTGAAACTTCAGAAACCGAGAACAGTGGTTTCCCATGGCGCTGACATGCGTCTAAAACCATGTCAATGATTCTACGCGGATCACAAATCCATTTTGATTGATAACCCGAGTTATTCAAATTGTAAGCCACACCACTTATTTGATTGACGCGAAACGGCGTTAGTCCGTTGCGACTTGATAATGATCATATGGTCAGGTTCAAGATTGATACGATGAGTCATAGGTGACCTAATCATGAAGAATCGGGTATTGAAAAGTCAAGTCGAAAAATGTTATAGGTTAAATGTTTTTGAATTTCATCCTGAACTTTCTTTCAACCAGATCGATCTTATACTATACTATATCAAGTCTTCAAACCTTTTGCTGTAGCCTTTATCTTCGTTTATGTTTTTTGACAATTCCGAAATAATATGATGTTGAGTCACGTCGGTAATTCACTATAATGAAATTAGTGTAAACCAACCGGTTGGCTTCGCTTCTTGGGTTAAGCATGCGCTACCGCACTAAGCAATTTTACCTTTAGGATTGAATGAGCAAGAAAACAGCCTCCCACAAATTGTTTACCTTGTAGAATGGGCCTTTCATAATTTTATCAGCTCTTTACATGGAGGATTATCAGATGTCTGAAGAGAATGCCCTGTTGAAAGACTCCCGTAACGGAGTGTTAACTCTTACTATCAACCGCCCCAACGCGTTAAATTGTTTTAACATGAGCCTCCTTAAAACTTTCCGATCTACAATAGAAGAGGTCTCCTTTGACAGAGCCATTAAAGTGTTGATCATAACTGGTTCCACGGAGGGTAAGAACGCGTTCAGCACCGGCGCTGACCTCAAAGAACGTGCAGGAATGACTCCGGATGAAGTAAGATTTTATATCCAGACAATACGGGATTTGTTTACTTCTGTAGAGGAACTACCTAAACCCGTGATCGCCGCGGTTAATGGTTATGCGTTTGGAGGAGGCCTGGAACTGGCGCTCGCCTGTGACATCAGGCTTGCTTCAAAAAACGCAATAGTAGGCCTGACTGAAACTTCACTGGCTGTAATCCCTGGCGCTGGAGGAACCCAGCGTCTGCCCAGAGTTGTTGGATTAGCCAGAGCCAAGGAAATGATTTTCAGGGCGAGAAGGATTTCAGCTCAGGAAGGGCTGGAATACGGCTTATTTCTCGAGATTACAGAACCGGAAAATCTCTTGGGAAAGGCTTTAGAAATAGCCGAAGAAATAGCCAAGAATGGGCCGGTAGCTTTAGCTCAGGCAAAATACGCCATTAATAAGGGCTCTGAAGTTAGTCTTCCGGTCGGCCTTTCTATAGAATCCAACGCATACTCTGTAACAATCCCAACGAAAGACAGAACTGAAGGCCTTACAGCCTTTAGAGAAAAAGAAAACCTGTGTATACCGGTGAGTAAAAGGGAGGACCATGACATGGGCTCATATGAGATGAACTATCCGAAAAAAGTTCAAATTGGTGATATTACTGTTCGAGATGGATTTCAACATGAAGAAATCTGGATTCCAACTGAGGCTAAGCTCTTTTATCTTGAAGAACTTATCCTATGCGGAATCAAACATCTTGAAGTCACAAACCTGGGAAATCCGAGATCTATGCCTCAGTTCAAAGACGCGGATGAGTTGTTCAAGAAACTTAGAGATTCCAAGAAATTGTCCCGTGCGGGAATAAATTGGGACGACATAACTCTAACTGCAATTACAATTCGCGAAAAGGCCGTAGACAGGGCTATTGCAGCCAGAAAAGAAGGATGGGGGCCCGACCGTATTCTAATGATGGTTTCGACGGACGAAGAGCACCATTTCGCAAACTCTGGAACTACTCTTCCGGCTTATTGGGAAGAAGCCAAACGCTGTATTGAAAAAGCTTCCGATGCTGGAATCAAAATGAACGGCACTGTGTCGACAATTTGGGGCTCTCCCATTTCGGGCCCCACAAAGCTGGAAGACGCTGTAGAATTTACAAAGCGATGGCTGGAAATTGGAGCGCACGATATTGAACATGCGGATCATGATGGAAGCGCTCCTCCGAATCAGGTTTACAAATACTTTTCGATGATTGTAGACGCAATTCCTAACAAGAAATTACACGTTGCGCATTTCCATGTTACTAGAGGATGGGGAACCGCCAATTGTCTGGCGGCGCTTCAAGCCGGAATAGAAATCTTTGAAGCTACCCTGGGCGGACTCGGCGGTCAGCCGGCCAATTTCCTTGACAGGGTTCCGGTGGGTGGAACCGGGTCATATTATTATCGGGATCCAAATGTGGTCGGATTACAGTGCATCGAGGACATGACCGTCATGATGGATGAAATGGGAATTGACACAGGCATTGATGTAGGCAGACTGCTGGATCTTGGATCAATGATGGAGAAAACCATCGGCCGAAGATTAAGGTCAGAATCTATCTTGAATGGCAGAATACCTAAGGAACCCAGATTAGAGTTTAAGAGGAAAGGTCTCTCAGATTTGAAACAAAAGTTCGGAGAGTCGCCAGACCAGAAAATCCCGGCCTCTTGGCCCGAAAAATCAACATACAAACCGAGGGAGGATTAACACATGGCGCCTCTTTGGACCCCTCCATTGGACAGAATAGAGAATTCGAATCTTGTTAGATTTATGAAAGAGGTAAATGCAAAGTTCACACTAACGTTGTCGAATTACCATGAACTGTATCAGTGGTCGATAGATAATCGAGAGGACTTCTGGGAAAGCGTATGGGAATTTGGAGGTATTATAGCGTCCAAACCATACGACAAAATACTTGAGGATTCTCCTGAAATGCTTGGCGCAAAGTGGTTTTTAGGGTCAAAGCTCAACTTTGCCGAGAATCTTCTCCGTTTCAAGGACGATCACGTAGCTTTGGTTTTCAAAGGTGAGAATCAGCCTGTTCGCAAGATGACCTACGCCGAACTCTACGACTCAGTGGCGAGAATGGCGGCTGCGATGCGCTCCGCAGGGCTGACTGCGGGAGACCGTGTGGCGGGATACGTTCCAAACATGAGCGAGACCATAGTGGCAATGCTCGCAGCCACGAGCATCGGAGCCATCTGGTCGTCCTGTTCTCCGGATTTTGGTATCAAAGGAGTGCTGGACCGGTTCGGTCAGATAGAACCCAAGATACTCTTTACTGCGAATGGATATTATTACAATGGCAAGAGTCATGATTGCCTGGAGAAAATATCCGGAATTATAAAAGAACTCCCGAGTATTCAAAAGATTGTGGTCATCCCTTACACAGAGGAAAACCCCGATTTGAGCAGGGTTCCAAACGCGGTAATGTTCCACGATTTTATGTCTAAAGAAAAGAACCTAACCATAGATTTTGAACAGCTCCCGTTTGATCATCCCATATATATAATGTACTCCTCGGGAACGACCGGGTTGCCGAAATGCATGGTTCATGGCGCCGGAGGGACCTTGATCCAGCATCTTAAAGAGCACTTGTTTCATTGTGATCTCAAGCGTTCAGACAAAATTTACTATTTTACTACGTGTGGCTGGATGATGTGGAACTGGTTGGTCAGTGGTCTTGCGATCGGAGCCACTGTAATTCTTTTTGACGGATCTCCTTTTTATCCTGACTCAGGGGCTATTTTCAAACTGGCTGAAGAAGAAGGCATGACAATCTTCGGAACAAGCGCCAGATATATATCAGCAATTGAAAAAGCAGGCCTCAAGCCAAGAGAACTTTACGATCTGTCCTCCCTAAAGACAATGTGTTCAACGGGGTCTCCCCTGGCGGAGGAGAGTTTTAGCTACGTATACAGGGACATAAAAGAGGACATTGATCTGGCGTCAATTTCCGGAGGAACAGACATCGTTTCATGTTTTGCCTTGGGATGTCCAATATTGCCTGTGCATGAAGGAGAACTTCAATGCAGAGGCTTAGGCATGAAAATTCAGGCGTTTAATGGATATGGCAAGCCGGTTCTAGGCGAACAGGGCGAATTGGTCTGTACGGCGTCATTTCCTTCCATGCCCGTATATTTCTGGAATGATCCGGATTTCAAGAAATACAGGTCAGCCTATTTCTCCGTTTTTCCAAATGTTTGGCATCACGGCGACTATGTAGAAATAACCCAACATGGGGGAGTCAAAATTTACGGTCGTTCGGACGCTACCTTAAATCCATCAGGCGTAAGAATTGGTACGGCCGAAATATACCGACAAGTCGAATCGTTGGATGAAATAGCGGACAGTATTGTGGTTGGTCAGGATTGGGAAAATGACGTCAGGGTGCTGCTTTTTGTCAAAACGGCCGCGGGAGTTGAACTTGATGACGCCTTGAAACAGAAAATTAAGAAAACAATCAGGGACAATACGACACCGAGACATGTACCCGCACTGATACTGCCCATCGATGAAATCCCTGTTACTTTAAATGGCAAGAAAGTGGAATTAGCGGTTAGAAACGTAATTGAGGGGAAACCAGTTACGAATAAAGACGCTTTAGCTAATCCACAAGCCCTGGATAAGTTTGCAAAAATGCCTGAACTCAAAAAGTGAATCGGTTAGGTCTGTGGGAGTCTGCCACCGTTTGCGTTCGGTGGCGGCTCCTATCTCTGAATTTTCATATCGGTTATCATATTCAACGTTCATTGAGGCGTCTAAACTCCCAAGGGGGAACAGGTTTCCTGTGTGACCAAAGTCCAATTTTCTGTTGTCTAGCATGCGCCTCCAGGTCAGCCAGTTCTTTCTCCTGACCTGCGTACCTTTTGTAATGCCATGCTAAGCCGTTTTTCACCAGAGCATGGTTTAAGGATACGTTTCCCAATCTGACCCAGGAAACTGACCTCCCAAATTGGTCATGATCTTCAGGGATGACTTCGACAATCTTTCCAAAAACCATCTGGCTCGTGAACCGCCTCGCCCTCGTTCCAAAATCCTGACCTCTTTCGGGGCAATCTACACCATAAAGTCGTATTCTTTCTGTTGACCTTCCTTTAAGCACTTCAATCGTATCACCATCAAAAACCTTGACAACCCTGCCTTCCCAGGCTTCACAAACCTGACAAAGCGAAAGAATGAGGAATATTGATATGAACTGAACTCTTTTCGCCGTATCGTTCATCCATCGTACCTCAGAGCCAACATCAATCCTCGTCCAGAACACGAGCCGAATTTCATGAAACCTTCATGATAGGACCCGATACAATTCTTTCCTAATTCAGCCCTCCGGTATCCTTTCGGTCAGGAGTGTAATTTAAAACCATTATTGTTATGTCGTCCGACTGAGGAACCGCTCCGCAAAATTCATCTATTTCCATCAAAACTTTTCCTGTAATTGATTTTGCGTCTGCGCCTCTAATGCTGTTAACAGTTTTTAGCAACTTTTCATCGGAAAAAGGTTCTCCTTCAGCATTAAAGGCTTCCGTGACTCCATCGGTATAAACAAGTAGACCTCCATTTGGAGATAAAGTGGTTTTACCCACCTTAAAAAGGCCCGGCTCCATAATGCCCAGAAGTGGCCCGCCTATAAGATCCAAGAATGTAACTGGGGCTCCGTTAGTCCAAATTAGAGGCGAGTTGTGGCCCGCATTAGCATAGATGAAAACACCACTATTTAAATCGAGAATGCCCAGGAAAACGGTAACAAACATGCAAGTTGAATTGTTTTTTGCAAGAAGCATGTTGATTTTTTCCAGTGTTTCGTCGATAGGCGTGTCAACCGTAGTGCAGGCCTCGATCAAATACTTTGTCACAGACATGAACAGGGCTGCGGGAGTCCCCTTGCCGGAAACGTCCCCTACAGATATACAAAGATGGTCATCGTCCAGCAAAAAGAAGTCAAAAAAATCTCCTCCAACCTCTTTCGCCGGCCTCATCAAAGCGTGAATGTCAAAGTCTTTACGGTCCGGGAAAGCTGGAAAACTACTCGGAAGCATGCTTTTCTGTATATCCCCCGCAATTCTCAGTTCGCTTTCAATTCGTTCCTTCTTGGCCGTGGCCTGGGTAAGGTCCTTCATATAGGACCGGAGTGACCTGGACATACTCATGAAAGACCGTGCTAGTTGACCGACCTCATCTAGCCTGTCCTTCTCAGCAAGATCCACATCGAAATTGCCCTCTGCAACTCGCTGCGTAACATGAGCCATCCGCTTGAGAGGCGCCGAAAGAGAACGCGCTACCATTAGACTTGTGGTGGAAAGCAGGAGTATTCCGGCGACACCTACAATAAGCAGAATCTGTTCAAGAGCATAGGTCTGTTCGAACAATTCATCCTTTGGAATCACAACTCCCAGTCGCCACCCAAAATCCGGAAGGCTTGAAAACGCAAGAAAAGATTCTTTCGCCATCAAACTATGACCAGCGTCAAGAAAACCTGATTCCTGTTTTAACATCGCCTCGCCGATGCTCCCTAATTTGGGGTCGCCGAGCTTATCAGCCAAACCTAATATCGTTTCCTTCATAATTAGGTCTCTATTAGGCCAAACTATAAGATCTCCCTTGTTCGAAAGAAGAAAAGCGTACCCGGTCTTTTCGACCCTGATTCCAGAAACCATGTCTGTCAAGTGGTCCAGGGATATGTCCGCTGTAATGATTCCTTTAACATTTTCCTTGACCGGTTTCAGGTTTCCCTCCATGAACGGATGTGAATAGGTGATCATAAGGGTATCGCCGCCACCCTCGTCATAATATGGATCACTCCACAGAGGTTTTCCCGTCTCCATTGGTTTTTTGAACCACTCCCGTTCAAAGTAATCGTATGAATCAGCGAGCTGAACAAACAATATCGCGCCATTCTTTTTGTAATAGTAAGGGGCATAAGCCTTCAGACCCGGTTCAAATCCAAATGGAACAAACGATGCGGTAGATCCGTAGATGTCACTGTTGCTCTGTACTGTCTTCTTGAGCAGTTTATCTAGGGATATTCGATCCCATTGGCCGTATCCAAGAGCATCGGCAAGATTACCGGTTACTTTAGCAATGCAGGTTAACTCCCCGGCTAAATGTCCAGCCGTAACTTTTGCTACGTCCAAAGCATAGGAGCGGGCGTCGCATTGTACTATTGATCGAGAGAATATTCCCGTGAAGCCCAGTACGATCGCAAGCACCAAACTTGTACTCACAAGAACCAACAATGTTATTTTAGCTTTAATGCTTGAACGAAAAGAATTCAGCATGACTTTATATTCTCTCAGATGACGTAGAATTTTGAACGGGATGATGTGGTGAAATCTTGATGATTATATCAGTTGCGCAACAATTTATTATTCAAAGCCTCTTCTAATGAATCGAACGTGGGAACAATCAGTGAAAATTTACTAATCTCAAAAACCTTTTTCACTAATCCCCGCAGACAGCAACAGGCCAATCCTCCATTTGCCTGACAGGCTTTTTGAGCGATTATAAGAATGGACCTCAACCCTGCGCTGCTAATATAGTCCAACCCTGAGCAATCAATCGCAATTCTGTTTGTTCCTGTATCTATACTGTTCATAACTTCGGACTGAAATTCGGACGCGGCAATGGTATCCAACCTACCTGTCACCGCGATTATTAATACTGAATTCTCTTGTTTGAATCTGACTTCCACTTCATCCTCCTGGTCAGCGCGCCAACATAGCCGAATTACTGTTTATATGTTTCCAAAAAGTAAAACAATCGAACACAGCGAATTCCTAACAAACTCTTCAGGATTCATCTCACATGGCGTAATCGTTTAAAGTTTCCAAAGATTCACCAAATTTATTCCTTAGGACATTCTTTTTCTCACATATATGGTCTTGACCACTCTAGCAACCGTTTCATCAGACTCGTCCTTAATCTCTACCGCCAGTTCAGGCAGATACTTTCTCCCTTCAGATGTCTTTGCTATGATATTGGATATCGTCTCTGGAGCAATTGAAAATACCGCTTCGACTTTTCCTCTTCCCGGTTTGACAAAATCTATAAATGCCGATTTATCCCAAACGACATAGTCTTCTCCCAAAATATGAATCAACATCAGCATGTAGAAAGGGTCTACCATAGAATATAAAGACCCTCCGAAGTGCGTATCAACATAGTTTCGATTGTAAAACCTCTTCTTCATGTGGACTACAATTTTTGTGAAATCCGGAGCGACCTCACTTACGAATATTCCCGTCCCCCAGTAAGGGGGATAAATATTTAGCAACAGTCTGAACATCCTATGATTCATTAACTCCACACCACCCGATGAATCGTGTGGGCGCTTTCTGGTCGCCCGAGTTTCTCAAATCCTGTCATGATGAATTGAATCCCATTTGACAAACCATT